>Ga0160182_141707_pt1 | contig 15834 bp, 16 predicted proteins | sample met14sa_FD_108561 | JGI IMG/M metagenome (GOLD analysis project Ga0160182, IMG submission 108561) | Synthetic bacterial communities of pure cultures from sediment of Lake Washington, USA, under high oxygen condition - MT... | ecosystem: Engineered > Modeled > Simulated communities (microbial... >... | reverse complement strand
TTAATTTCTGGCTTTACTTCACTGAACCATTTGTGAAGAGTATTTTTTATATTTTTCACACTTTCTCTATTACTAACTAAAGATACGCGCCCCAAATAACCTGGCAGAAATTCATCATCTAATATATTGGGCAATGTTAATGAGTGTCCTGGGTTGGCTATATGAGATACTTCGACAGAGGCTATTCGCATGGTTAATCCAAAAAATTATTAGTGATGAATGTTGATTATCGAGAAAACCCCAGCCAAATCGAGCCTGAGGCGTTGATACACGTGGCAGTTAGAATTTAACGCGCCATATTGCAGGTAATGTATTTCGCAGCCATTCCCTATCATTCCTGAATAGCCAATCAAAGCCATTTTCAGGAATGTGACGAATTGTATTGAGTGAGGCACCGGGGTGATTTTTAAGAACTGTTAAAAATTGCTCCCGATGTAGCTGTAGTTGTCTGTAGTCATAGGATTTCCGCCATTCAATTTTCAGAGTCGGCCTTTTAGCCAAGTATTGATAGACATATGAAACACTCACTTCAGCTGCAATCGCAATATCCTTGTAATCCAGTCCTTGCCGAGACTTTTCAATAATAATTGCCTCCTTACCGGTACCAATAATTCTTGGGAGAGTTTTTGTTGTTGCATTATCCTTATCAGCACATTTTGAAACCGCTAATGCCGTCATCCCCAACAATGAAGCCACTTCCTCTACTGGTTGACCTGCGCTTATTTTTATTCGCGCAATCATTGAATTTTTCCTATTCAGAATTGCACTGCATAACGCTTCCCCGCCTTGTAATAAATCATTAGTTACATCATTGTAAGTTTCAAGAAAATCTTCAAAGTTATCAAAAAGGAAATTGATTAAAAACACATGTTTCACCGGATGTTGCCGTCCAGATACTTTGCGGACCATCTGAGTATAAAATGAGCTATTGACATCTGTTAAATCACGGAAATATTTTTCCCCGACGATGTTTAGCAACCCATCGTAATGCCTTACAAACGCATTCCTCAGTTCATGCATCATTACCTTGCCACCTACCCCGACCCAACCTCTTTTCTGTAACTGATACAGACAGCACCAACGCAGAATTCCATTCTGCAACTGCAATGTATCGCTTCTCCACATGGCATTTCCCCAGTCACTTATTTTTTCAAGCTGCTGCCATTGATATTGGGCATCGAAATACTGACTGAGGTCTAATGAATCAAGCCTGGAAGTCGGGGAATAAAGGTTTCTTGCATAACCTCGCGTGTGCGGCACTATCAACAATTTCAGGGCGCAATGATGCTCATGGCATATGAAGGAAGTAGGAAGTTGATGTCCGATTTGCCACCAGGTAAATCTTCTGGCTTTGTATTGATCCTGACTGCATTCCGGGCAAACCTTTAAAATCTTGCTAGTGATTAATTCATTTGGATTCAAACCCAGTTTAGATCTTGCCGTCGCATTATCTCTATGCATGAAAGACTGCGCTATTTTTAACCGCGATTCATCTGTTAAAAATTTAGAATAAAACCCAAACTGCGTATTCCGTAAAAGAAGATTTTCAGCTGTGCCTAGATAGCCTTTCGTATTATTCTCAAATGTCTTTAAATTGCATGGAATATCATGATGCAGTCCTGCAGAAGCAATGCCAAACAATAGTTTGCTGGTTACTCTCGCGTCCAATCGCATTGACAAGTGGTGAAACCTCGCGCACCAACTATAGAGGATTTCATCTGGCATAATGTCCGGAAATCCAAGCTGGTCGAATCCGGGAAGATTAGGCTCGTTCAAGGATGTAGACATGTTTTCCAAGGACTGTCTTATCACAATGAACTAGAAATTTTAAATGTGACTTGAGAGTTTATAGTACATTAGGAGGTAGCGATCCAGGGAGCAAGCTTTTCAAGTTTTTCAACAAGAGGATATGCACGAAATGACCGATCAAGGACAAGTCCTGTAATGGACCCTGTTGCCAGTCCAAAACCTAGTCCATAAAAAATATGTGCCAAACCGCCCGTGGGCTGATAAAAAATCTGACTGATAATCACACCCGAAAGCAATCCCAGCGTAAAAAGGTAGGCGATGCCTTTGTTATTTGGAATAAACTTGGCGTGTATATCATTCAGAGCAGGCCTCTCATATTGATCGATTCTTAATATGCCAGACCTGATAGCCAATCTGATCTGTCGGTCGGATAATCCAGAAACCTTTTGAATCCGCTCAAAAACAGCAGTCTGATCTTTTAATGGAAGAAAGATATGCAGGGCAGCTTTGGATCGAGCAACTAACCCAGATTCAGTATTGGATATGGCAGGTATCTCCTGTTGCAGAAGATGCTCAAAATCCGAACCTACCTGGCCTATCGTTTTCTGATAGGAGTTATGATCAGATGCCGATTTCTGAAGCGCACTCAAAATGTGCGCCAGACTCTTCAGGTCATCTTTGCTCTCATGACCAGTCATTACCCTGCGACCCCGAATTGATTGGAGATCAAAGCCAAAGGGTCAAAGTCTGCAGGCAATTGACCCAATTCAACCTGTGTTAGATATCCTCTGAACAGCCTGAATAGCATTTTATGAGAATCAGGCGACAATTTTCCGTCCGGTTGGCTTTTTGCGCAGTTCTCTATTAATTCAAAAACCTTGTCTTCAATACGTTGTGACTGTTCATTAGTTAATGAAGCACTACCAAAATGGATACCCAGAACCAAATACGCAAGATCAACGCCAGCCAAAGAAATCGCATTAAGATAACGGATTGTCGGTACCCTTGATTCATTCTCATATTGAAGCTGTGCCAGACGTTGGCAACCCGCAATTTCAGCAAGCTGCCCTTGGTTCAATCCCAAACGTTTTCGCTCTTCCCGAAGCCGCTGTCCAAATCCATCTGGAATACCTGATGATGTAGAAGTTTGTATAGTCATGTTATGCATAGTATACATTTTTATTTATTTGTTTCAATACAAATTCATTTATGTTAGTATTCATTTGAATACAAATAAGGCAATCCAAAGACATGCAAAATCAAAACTTGAACACCTCAGATGTGAAGCTCATTTTTGATGAAGCTGGCGTATCTGTTGCGGAATGGGCACGGGTTAATGGTTTTTCAACGACATTGGTGTACCAGGTATTGGACGGAAAACGTAAATGTCTGCGTGGACAAAGCCACCAGATTGCACTTGCACTTGGTATAAAGAAAGGAACATACATGGACGCAAAGCAGTTGTCTAAGAAATTAAGAACATTATCACCTGAAGCTGAGCGAAGACTTGAGGAGTGCAAAATGTAAAAAAGCCGAATCTTAAAAAATTAAGACCCGGCTCTGCCTTGTTTTTACAAGTCACTACTGCTCGCACCAATAGTATCTATCCGAAAGCAAGCAAAGTCAATATTTTGTTATAAATAACATACATTTTGTATGTTTCGCTTGTTTACGAGGTGATGCCATGTTTGGAATAGAGCTTAACCCCGCCATGTTGACGCTAAGGGATCGTTAACATGGCTTCAAAAAAGGGCATATCTGCCCAACGATTAAAAACAATATATAGACGCCAACTGGAATGCATGTGGGATTCGACATATACACCCAGCATACTGGCGACACCTCAGGAAGCGCCGTCTAAATCACGAGCGTTCATTCTCGAGCCTCAAAAACTAGCACGCGAGGTACATGTGCTATCAACTCCGGAACGCAATGCCGCTTTGCTTGGCCTCTACCATCCAGATGTCGTAGGCCTTCAGGAACAGCGCATGCTGTCACCGGAGACGATAGCACATCCACTCTGGAATATGCCTAATGTTGATCGTATAAACTTGCAGCCAATTCGCGGTCTAGTCGAAGTCGCTGAAGAAATGGGATATTTACATCTTCTGCCTCGCGTCAAAGTCCGTATGCCCGGTAACGAGGTAATTACTACAGTTTTTCCATGGATTGGCGATTTACTGTGGGCGATAAAAGATAAAAGTGGAAGAGTTTACTGTATCAACTGGTCAGTCAAAAGTGACTACCAGGACTTCAAGAGACCTCCTTTTAGAAAACCAAAACAACCTGCTGACAATAACGAAAATAGTAAACTTCTAGAGCGCCATGAAATTGAACAGCAATATTACAAGGGGGCAGGGATACGTACCTTGTTTATCAGCGACGACAAGATTGATCAGCATGTCGTAGCGAACCTGCGGCAAATATTTTTACATCACAGCCGCCCTGTCAATCTTACGGATCATCAAAAAAATGAGATTTTGAACAGATTCAAAATTGCTTTCGATACAGGTGTTCCTCCATCCCACGTAATTACAAGTTTTGTTGAGAGAAAAAAATATACGGAACACGAATGTAGAGATCTATTTTATCAAGCGATTTGGGCAAGAAAACTTCGTGTGGATCTTTTCAAACCAGTTTTAATCGACCTACCGATGAAACCTGAAAGCAGAGACGTGCTGGACATCTATGAAGACTGGTTCAAGGAGTTGCCATGAAAGTTGGTACAAAAATTATCGCTCCAGAGGGATGGGCGTCATTACCGAAAGGGCTTGAAATTCATTTTCTTAAAAGCAATCATCAAAATGGCAGAGTTCTACTGGTGCATTTTCAACTTAAGGAGAAGGGTCCGGCAAATGCAACTCTAATGTCTATGCCAAGAATCCAGTTTGAAGAAGGTGTTACCCTAAATAAAATAATTCCTTGCACCAAACAATCTACCCTTCCGCCCTGGCTTGAAGAACTTGAAGGTTTGGACTTATCACTGATAGATACCTACCGCACTAAAGATGCCACAACGTCGCATTACGATCGCGTCAACGAACGCTATCAGTTCATTGCTCCGACAGTGAATGACTTTGAAGATGTCATGAATGCCCAATATCCGCAAAAGGAAATTAATATGCGCGCAAGGCTTTGCTCTCCTCCTCAGAATGAATCCCGTTTCCGACTCTGGTTGCTTACCTATCTATGTTTTGGACGAAATATTTGGACGTTGTTACCTCCATTCCACAAAAGTGGGAACTGGGATCGCATGAAGTATCCCGATCGCAAATTTGGCGCTCCATCAAAAGCATTTGGTAATAATTACGGAAATGGAAAAAGTCTTGAACTGGCAAATAAGTGTGTCAAAAGCTTCCTTAAAAGAGCCACTTTGGGAAATTACATGACAACCATCTATCGCGAAGCAATGGCTTATGATTTTAACTGCAAAATAATAACGCAGAAAAATGGAATGGACCTTTACATAAGCTCAGATGGTTCTCCATTTCCTACCTATGATCAATTCAGGTACCAAGTGCAGAAAGAAATTGGCCTGGAGAATGTGCAGAAACAGCTGTACGGCGAAGTTCGCCATCGCACCCGTATTGCTGCATCAATAGGCAGGTTCAGCGAAGAAATCGCAAACCTTATGGAACGCGTTGAAGCGGATGCCTACTACTTAAAGGAAAAACCTGTTGGCTATATCGAAAAAACAACGCTGCCTCCTCTGTGCGTAGCTACGGGACGAGACGGACTTTGCGGCAGTTTACTTGGTATAGGTTTCAGTTTTGACAAAGAGCGTAGCACGGCTTATCGCATGATGCTGTTCTCGATAGCTGTACCTAAAGTTTATTTTTGCAATTTGTTCGGAATCAAGATTAGTCCTAACGAGTGGATGAATGAAGGTTTACCGGCATACTTTGCTATTGATAGAGGTCCAGGAGCACGCAAGGATCTTATCGAAGATCTAGAGAAGCGATTTCCGATTCGGGATATTGCGCCGTCCTGGTCGGGCCAATCAAAAGCGAATATTGAATCGTCCCATCCCCGTGACGTAAAACTTGAAGGTCAACCAACGTTTATCAACAGCAACCTGAATCCTGTAGAGCTAGCTAAAAGGGAAATCATGCGTATTATTACTTTTAATAAGTCAGCAAATATGGAAGATCGAATTGATCCTGAAGGCGAATTAGCGCATGTTGTTCCATCACCCAATGGGTTATGGCAGTTTTATAGCAGCAAGTATAGAAATGATTCCCAGCCTATCAGTATTGATGACGCTGTCCGTTGTTTCCTGACTCCAGTTGAATTCACTGTAAAAGAAGATGGTGTCTATCTCAAATCCAGAAAATTCTACTGCGAGGCACTGCGGGAAACAGGTCTCTTTGATATAGCCGGCATTACGAAGGTCCAAGGTTACATTCTTGATATGTGTGTACGCTATGTGTGGGTTGAGTTTAATGGGCGTCTGATTGAAACGCCAGCAATGTTAAGAATACGGGGAGATGAAGACACACTCTACATGTCTATTGCCGACTTAGAACAGTGGGATGAGCAACGCAAAAACATCTTGTCTGCCTTTCGCGTGCATAGACAGGCAACAAATTCCGAGATGATGCGAAGATTTAAGAACTTAACTGGTAAAGAATTTAATCCTGGAAAAAGATTTCCTGGCAAACCTAAAAAGAATGCAGTTTCTGGAAATGAAGCAAATGAAGTAATGCATTCAGCATCTAAGAATTTTTAGGTTAGGCCAGATGCCTAATAACAAGAATAATCCGTGGGCTGATAGATATCTTCCTTTTCTAGATCCAGCCTACATCAAGACAATGGCTGAAGTTAAACCAGATCCAGTGGAAAATCTTCTTGAAACCACCATAGAATTAGCTTGCAGTCGGCTAAAATACTCATTGGAAGCAGCTTTCTATCCAACTCGGCAATGCGTCGAGGTTCTGCAGCGACTTGTTGGCGTCACATACGCCAGTGCCGTGGAGACCTACCCTAGCAATCAAGCATTCATTTCAAGAGTTTATGATACCGAAGATAAAAAAAATGACTCTGATAAGTTCACGAGGCCTATCTGTCTTACAGGCCTGTCAGGCATCGGAAAATCTGAGATACTGAAAGCTTTGATACGAATTGCCGGGCAAGAAACCTACGTTAAAGTTGATGCTAATCATCCCCCTTTCCAGATAAAGGGGCCTCGCTTAATGACATTAAAAACACTTAGTACGCCTATTCAAGTAGCCAAATCACTATTTAATGTCGAAGTAAATGCTGCCACGTTAGCCAGCCAATGCAGAAAAAAAGCCTTTCAAGATGGAATTCCATTTTTTATGGTTGATGAATCACAATTTGCAACCTCCAGTACTACTGCGAATGCACGCATCACACAAATACTGCTTTCGCTTTCATATATTCAAATCCCATTCTTATTTTCAGCGAATTTTAGTCTCTTGCATCGTTTACTTTTAAGATACGATGAAGATAGACAGCGGTTAACTGCCGATCCAATTTTTCTTCTACCTGATGCATGGTCAAGTGAATGCTGGATAAAGACTCTTCAAGCTTTAATAGACGTGGCGCCCGATATTTTAAAAATTGACCCTGAAAAAGATGCAAAAAAACTGCATGGTTGGACAGCGGGACGAAAGCGTGCATTGGTTGATCTAATTATGATCGCTTTTCGCTATCAACATATTAGCCGCAAAGAAGTTGATATACATGCTCTTGAGCGAGCTTACCTTTCCAGTGAGTTTACTGATTATCGTAATGATTCTGAAGCTATTGCAAACCAAGCCACCTTAAATCAACCCAATAAAAAAAGAAAAGATCTATGGTGCCCATTATCAGTTCCAAAGGTTACTGATAATCAACATCCAGATGATCACAAAACGAATCGGCAGGAAACTGTTGCTCACATTGAACTAACGTCCTCACTCACACCGAGTGAAAGAGATGCTCTTAAAGAAATTGATGGTCTTGTGAATAACGCTCAGAACAAAACTGTCACTGCTAAAATTCCAAAAAATGTAAAACAAACTAGCCAGGATTTACTTGAAAATGCAGCCAAGTTCCGGGAAAGCATAGGGTTATAAATCAACATCATAAAATACTGTTGAAGCTTTTGGTTACTGATTTATGGAACATTCGGCTAGTTCACATTAATATCATCCGTAAATTGATAACACCTGTCAAAATTGCTAAAGTAAAGCATGGAAGATAAATTAATAATCAGATCAGCAGAGTTTGACCAAGCTATTTCAACACTTTTATCTCAAGCAAAAATTCCACCGCTGCCAAGATGCCGATTGTCAGTAGCAATGGCAGGCATATCTATCGAACATGCAGATAGCATAAGAATGCTGATATATTCCAAGAATTTCACGTCAGCCATGACCCTACTTAGGTCTCAGTTTGAAGTAACCGTGCGCAGTATTTGGCTGTTCTACGCAGCGGATGACGAATACATAACAAAACACGATTCCCCACTGACCGTTGGGAATGACGGATACTCTGATGGTCCAGATGTTGCGAGAATGTTAAGAGATTTAGAAGTAAAACCTAATGCCCCCAAGCAAGCCAGCGTAAATCTGTCAGAGTTTAAATCACAGTCATGGCGAGCATTGGGTTCATATATTCACGGTGGGAAACATCCTTTAAAAAGAAAACAAGATGGTTATCCTGTCCATTTACTTACCAGTGTCTTGCAGCAATCAACCGGATTATTGCTCATGGCCGCAATGACAGTAATAGCCATGACTGGTGACCAAAAACTGGCTGATAAGTACTGGAACTTACAAAATGAATATAAGGATTGCTTAGCTCCTTACATTCCGAAACCAACTTAATAAATATTTCGTGATTAAGCACTCATTCTACGCCATTCAAGTCATGGCAATTCAATCAGTATGTTAGGCATATAATAACCTAGAGACTCGCATGGAGACGGAAATGAATGCTGAACATATAGGGACTAGCTTAGACAGTTTTCTGGCAGAAGAGGATTTGCTAGAAGTGGCTACCGTTATTGCAGTAAAACGTACGATTGTTTGGCAAATAAAAAAGGAAATGGAGCTACAGAGTATTACAAAAACAAATATGGCTAAAAGAATGAAAACCAGCCTTGCTGCTGTTGATAGATTACTGGATGAGCCTAATACTCATCTAACTCTAGCAATGCTGGTCAAGGCAACCGTTGCCCTTAATAAAACAATTAGAGTAGAACTAACAGACTTATTGTGACATCAGAATTATATTCACATTAGGCAGCTAAATCCGCAAAGCGGACACAATCAATATAGTAGTCACCAGTGGACGGCCTCGTTATGAATTAGTTGCAAGAGCCACATTGATCGACTTCAGCACGTCATCGTCTTTTCCTAGCGCCACCGGGAAGCCACTGACATTGAGTATCTTACTTTCAATCGAAATAACAAGCCTATCGTCTTCCACAGTTAGGTCAAAAATCTTGGATCGCTCTCCTAAGATTGATCGGGCTAAGACGTTGAAATTAAGTGAGGGATCGCCACTTTTGAACCTTGCGTGCGCGGGTGCAACGACTGAAAGCAAAAGGTCTCTCAATGCGTCAGCCTCACAAATTACTTCTGCATTGGACGCATCTCGAATGCACCGCACCACATCTCCATAGGCATTTTCTACATCCTTTTGAGAAAGTTGGCTGAAACAGTCAATTTCACTTACAGCAGCGCTTGGCTTTCCAATTGAAGTAAATTGATCTGAACTTAGGTAGTAAGACTCGATAGAGCCTCTCCGCAAAATAAAGAGGCCACAATGTTCCAATAAATCGAGTAATGCAGTGAATCGGGATTTTATTGCTACCCAAGCACCATCAGTGGCCACCTTATATAATTCGATATCATCAGTGGTGAAAAGTGCACAAAAAGTAGAGCGACGCCTTGCCTGCTCTTCCTCGCCGGTGCTTCTGTTAACCCAATACGGATGTAACTCGGCTCTACCCACGATTTCATTCCACCGACGATCGACTAAGTTACAGAAGTCACCGAATATTGCCCCCGCCATCTGATTAGCAGATGAAAAACCTAGGGTACTTGCTCGTGCATCAGCAGCAGGATTGTCGTTGAGAAAGGAGTTAGTTAATTCTATCCCATCAGAAATTCCATCTGCATCTGCCAGCGCAACGGGCGTCTTTCCGAGTAGCCGCAGCAACTTAGTAACAGTCGGCATTTGCCCCTTACCAATAACTGGAAGAAGTTGTGACCCAGCAGCCTCCAAATGCATATCTAATTTAGCTGCAAGAGCGCTACAAATGATTACATCAGATGGCCCTTCAACAAGTAGAGGCCGCTTGGAAAACAGTGAAAGCTTGTGCTCTTGACCAAGTCTGGCAATTAAACTTTGCACTTTCTTGCTTTTCAGTTCACCTGCATCAGCCGGAATTTGTACAGGGTCGACCATTAGGTCGTAACAGAAAACGAGAGATAACAGATCTTCTGGGCTTTGAATTTGCAACATCTCCGTGGAGTGTGTCGCAATAATTATGATTTTTTTGTTTACTCCGACCGCCGGATGTCCAGCAACACTGAGAATCTCTTTCAGAAGAAATGCTTGCAATTGTGGATGTAAGGACACTTCGGGTTCATCAAGAAGTAACGCTCCCACTTCATCATCGTAAAGTGCCGCCAGTATCCCGACTAAGTGCATGAGACCTGAAGCCTCTCTGCCTGAAGAATATGGCTTTGCATCAATATCAAGCCGGGAATATGAAATCTTCAGGCTTCCCGCATCCCATTCAATAAGAATGGTCTCTCTTAAATAGCTTTCTGAGTCTCTCCTGAATCTTTATCAGGATATCGGCACGCTCCGCTAGCGTTTGAAAATCTCCGGTCAAAGTCTCGATTTGGTGGCGACGAGCTGTATCACTTTTGCTTCCATAAGTCGCACTGTCGTAGTTAGGGGTACCACCACGATGGCCATCAAAGTCCGACCTGAACTGTTCCAACATCCCCATTCGACCCGCAGAGAGGAATCGCACGCGCTTACCATTTGTGTACTGATAGAGACTATTTTTCAGTCCCCGAAGTAGATGCGTTTTTCCCGATCCGTTAGGCCCAAGTAAAACTGTAAGCCCGCGGTTCAACGTGAACGAGCGATTGAAGTTTCCATTGTGGCTGTTGATCTCTGCTGTAAGTTGCAATGGGAAACTCAACGGTAACTCTCCTTATGAATAACGTTTAAAATCGTCGGCGGTGCGCAGCTTCATCGCGCAGCATCCGGTGGATGATGGGTTAGACGGCATTTGCCTCATTGGACAAGAAGCGATCTTCTGCCTCAACAACTATGTCGGCAAGAACTGCTAACTGCTGTTCGATTAATTGTATCGCTGGCAATTTGTTCCAATCAGCATCAGCAAAGTGAAGCTCGTCGGAGGTAATCATGTCGGCTGACTCTGCTGTCTTCTTCTTAATGGCATTAAGCCTGCGACGTCGCTCCATCCACAGGCGAATCCGTTGGCGCAGCGGGTACACCAAGTCTTCAAAGAGTATCTTGGGTGAACGGCAGTACCAAGGCTGGCCACGAAGAACTTCAACAGTAACTTCGTCATGCATTATTAACGCCTCGGTAATGGAAACACCGACAATTCGATTGACGATGGCTGGGCCGACCTTAAGCACATAATTCCTTTGCTCCAGTAGGAACTTACCCAAGCGTTGTCCCCTCAAGATATTCTGTTGTTCAATGTACCAGGTGTCAAACCCCGGAGCGTGCGAAAACTGGCTTTGCAAGTGAAATGTGACGCTGCGGCAGAAAACAATCGCGCCTTCAAGGTTCGTTGAGATAGTGTGGTAATCATTGCGATCGGCTCTTCGTGCCTGCTCAAGGAAGAGGCGCGCCTTGGCAAGAGTCAATGAGGCCGTTGATTGCATCTTGCGGTTATTTCTGCTGCCAACAGTTAATAAGAGACCCATAGATCTCTATACTAATAATTGATATTTTATGTTGCATGGCCGGAGCACCCTAATTTTTCTTAGTTTTATTATTTTCCGGTCTTTATATTAAGATATGAATATAAAGACGCAGCTTAACATAATTAATTGTAATTGAATTTTAATATCTATTGAAATTTATTGAATATATGAATGGCGGCTTTGTCCCGCATTTCTGCTTAATCCCCATAGCGGACAGCTAATGTGTTAAGTGAGGGATGCGAACCGTAAGCGGAGCATTGCTCCTAGCTAACGAGCTAGGCCACAATTTTAGCCACATGCTCGTCATTAGGATTGCTTTGTTAGGCGTCGGTGATATTTGGCAATTTTAACCAGTATTTCAGGATCACCACTTTCTTGCATAAAGTTTATGACACAATCGCGTGTGGCAACATCTTCAATCAGAGGCAAATTGTCTGCCAATTCGAACGCAATACCAAAATCTCGGCTCATCATATCAATCAACAAATCTGCACTAAATTTTTTTAATGCAGTTTTGTTTTGCGCGACCTCACGAACCACATCACAATGGGAATCATGAGCCAGTTTTTCTAACATTGAAATAGGAAGGCAACTTTTTCTGGCGACGATACAGCGCATTTGACTTGCTGAATGGTTAGCCGCTTCGGCAAAGAAGTCAGCCAAAACAGGCTTATCATCCAATTCATACATAATACTTGTTGCCTGATCATGGGTAAGTTCTATTGAATGTTCCGAGTTGATTGATAAGGTAATTCTCATAACTAATCCTTTACTGTTATTTGAACAGTCATGAGTTTAGGTGAGGTGTGCGTCATAATGTGACGCACGTGCAACATAATTATTCGTCGCGGGATGATTAAAGAACACCGCTGCTTTTTAAGGACATGACAGCTCCTTCAATACGGGATGCACTTATCCGCCATCTAGTGAAAAGGAGAGTTCTCGTCACATTTTACCCCTTAATAACGCTTCTATTCTTTGTAATTTCGACTGACGGTCAAAAAAGTTCAGATGCTAGCGCATCCCGCCCATATGACCCGCGTTACTCAAAATTACACTTCATACCCTAATTGGGGTCGTCTCAGAAAACGGAAAATAAAGCACGCTAAGCCGGTTGCAGCGGCCGTAGCGGCCTGAACTTGCCCGCGCCGATCTTGGCGCTGCTGCGCCAGAGGTAATCGCCGGTCAGGTTGATGTGCTCCCAGCCGAGCGGCGACAGGTACTGCAACAGGCCGTCATCGACGGCTTGACCGTGGCCACGCAAGGCGTTCGCGGCCCGCTCCAGATAGACCGTGTTCCATAGCACGATGGCCGCCGTCACCAGGTTGAGGCCGCTGGCCCGGTAGCGCTGCTGCTCGAAGCTGCGGTCGCGGATTTCCCCCAGGCGGTTGAAGAACACGGCGCGGGCCAGCGCGTTGCGCGCCTCGCCTTTGTTCAGCCCGGCATGCACGCGGCGGCGCAGCTCGACGCTTTGCAGCCAGTCCAGGATGAACAGTGTGCGCTCGATGCGTCCCAGCTCACGCAGGGCGACGGCCAGGCCGTTCTGGCGCGGGTAGCTGCCAAGCTTCCTGAGCATCAGCGAGGCCGTCGCCGTGCCCTGCTTGATCGAGGTGGCCATCCGCAGGATTTCATCCCAATGGGCGCGGACGTGCTTGATGTTGAGCGTGCCGCCGATCATCGGTTTCAACGCCTCGTAGGTGGCATCGCCCTTCGGGATGTAGAGCTTGGTGTCGCCCAGGTCACGAATGCGCGGGGCGAAGCGGAAGCCCAGCAGGTGCATCAACGCGAAGACGTGGTCCGTGAACCCTGCCGTGTCGGTGTAGTGCTCCTCGATCCGCAGGTCGGATTCGTGATACAGCAGGCCGTCGAGCACGTAGGTCGAGTCGCGCACGCCGACGTTCACGACCTTGGTGTGGAACGGCGCGTACTGGTCGGAGATATGGGTGTAGAACGTCCGCCCTGGGCTGCTGCCGTATTTCGGATTGATGTGGCCGGTGCTCTCGGCCTTGCTGCCGGTGCGGAAGTTCTGGCCGTCCGACGATGACGTGGTGCCGTCGCCCCAATGCTCGGCGAAGGGATGTCGGAACTGCGCGTTGACCAGCTCGGCCAGTGCCGCCCCGTAGGTTTCGTCGCGGATGTGCCAGGCTTGCAGCCAGGCCAGCTTGGCGTAGGTCGTGCCGGGGCACGATTCCGCCATCTTGGTCAGGCCCAGGTTGATCGCGTCGGCGAGGATCGTGGTCAGCAACAGGTTTTTGTCCTTGGCCAGGTCGCCTGACTTCAGGTGGGCGAAGTGCCGGGTGAAGCCCGTCCATTCGTCTACCTCCAGCAGCAATTCGGTGATCTTGACGTGCGGTAGGATCATCGCCGTCTGGTCGATCAGGGCCTGTGCGGTATCGGGCACCGCCGCATCGAGCGGCGTGATCTTCAGGCCCGACTCCGTGATGATGGCGTCCGGCAGCTCGTTGGCCAGCGCCATGCGGTTGACGGTGGCGAGCTGCGTTTCCAGCAGCGTCAGCCGGTCATGCAGGTACTGGTCGCAATCGGTGGCCACGGCCAGCGGCAATTCGCTGGCCTGCTTGAGGCTGGCGAATTTCGCGGGCGGCACCAGGTAGTCCTCGAAGTCCTTGAACTGGCGCGAGCCTTGCACCCAGATGTCGCCGGAGCGCAGCGCGTTCTTCAGCTCCGACAGCGCGCACAGTTCGTAGTAGCGCCGGTCGATGCCGGTGTCGGTCATCACCAGCTTCTGCCAGCGCGGCTTGATGAACTCGGTCGGCGCGTCGGTGGGCACCTTGCGGGCGTTGTCGCTGTTCATGCTGCGCAGCACCTCGATGGCGTCGAGTACGTCCTTGGCGGCGGGCGCGGCCCGCAACTTGAGCACGTCGAGAAATTCCGGCGCGTAGCGGCGCAGCGTGGCGTAGCTCTCGCCGATGCGGTGCAGGAAATCGAAGTCCTCGGGTTGCGCGAGCCGCTGCGCTTCGGTGACGCTCTCGGCGAAAGCATCCCAGGACATGACGGCCTCGATGGCGGCGAACGGATCGCGGCCCGCTTGCTTGGCCTCGATCAGCGCCTGGCCGATGCGCCCGAACAGCCGCACCTTGGCATTGATCGCCTTGCCGGATGCCTGGAACTGCTGCTGATGCTTGTTCTTGGCGGCATTGAACAGCTTGCCCAGGATGCGGTCATGCAGGTCGATGATTTCGTCGGTGACGGTGGCCATGCCCTCGATGGCGAGCGCCACCAGGGTCGCGTAACGCCGCTGCGGCTCGAACTTCGCCAGGTCGGCGGGCGTCATCTGGCCGCCCTCGCGGGCGATCTTGAGCAGCCGGTTCTGGTGAACCAGCCGCTCGATGCCGGAGGGCAGGTCGAGCGCCTGCCACGCCTTGAGGCGTTCGATGTGTTCCAGCATGTGCCGCGAGTTCGGTTTGACCGGGGATTGCCGCAGCCAGGCCAGCCACGTCGTCTTGCCGTTGTCGCGGCGCTTGAGCAGATCGTCGAGGCGACGGCGATGCACGTCCGTCAGCGGCTCAGCCAAGGCGTCGTAGAGACGCCGGTTGGCGCGGGTAATCGCTTCGGCGCTCGCCCGCTCGACGGCGTTGAGGGCGGGCACAATGACCGACTGCCGCCGCAGGTGCTCGATCAAGGCTCTGGCCAGCACGATGCCCTTGTCGGTTTGCATGGCCAGCTCGGTCAGCAACTGGACAGCCTGCCGGTAGTGGCCAATCGTGAACGGCTGGAAGCCGAACACCGTTTGCAGCTCGACCAGGTGCTCGCGTCGGGTCTGCTCACGCTGCCCGTACTCGTCCCAGCTTTCGATGCCGACCTTGAGCTGGTTGGCGACCAGTCTCAGCAATGGCGGGAACGGTGGCTCATCAGCGCCAAGGATGACGCCGGGAAAGCGCAGGTAGCAGAGCTGCACCGCGAAGCCCAGCCGATTGGCCGGGCCGCGCCGCTGCCGGATGATGGAGAGGTCGCTTTCGCTGAACGTGTAGTGACGGATCAACTCATCCTTGGTGTCCGGCAACGCCAGCAGGCTTTCGCGCTCGGCGGCGGAGAGGATCGAACGGCGGGGCATGCGGTTTCCTTCTTCTTGAAAACGTAGGTTTGTGACAAGCCCGCCAAGGCAACCGGCGCGGCACGGGAATCAAGGCATTGC
>Ga0160182_109437_pt1 | contig 16036 bp, 12 predicted proteins | sample met14sa_FD_108561 | JGI IMG/M metagenome (GOLD analysis project Ga0160182, IMG submission 108561) | Synthetic bacterial communities of pure cultures from sediment of Lake Washington, USA, under high oxygen condition - MT... | ecosystem: Engineered > Modeled > Simulated communities (microbial... >... | reverse complement strand
GTTTGCCCAAGGGTTGTTAATGTTTTCTTTATTGCCGGTACCTCGTAACATTTTCTTGCTGTGTGCGCTTGCTGCAGCGCTGGCTACTCAGGTAATGGCAGAAGAAAAACAACCCAATCAAAATAATCCGCAAGTCAATAAAGCCGACCCTAAACCAAGCACCACAGAATCCAAGCCTGGTAATGCAAAACCGACAGGTGCGAATGAAAAAACCATTGTGCTTGATAAGGTTGAGGTGAAAGCAAAGAAAAGTCGTATCGTCACGCCGTTACCAGGGTTGATTATCGACCGTGGGTTGTCCACCACCAATATTCAGAGCGCTTCTGGTAAGGAAATTGCAGAATCCAAGGCGCTGAATGTCACTGAGTTTATGAACTCGCAATTGCAGTCAGTCTCGCTTGTTGATTACAACGGCAACCCGTTTCAGCAAGATCTAAATTTCCGTGGATTTACCGCATCCCCTTCCATTGGCACGCCACAAGGCATCTCTGTGTACATGGATGGCGTGCGTATCAATGAAGCGTTTGGCGAGGTGGTGAACTGGGACATGATCCCGATGAACGCGCTTGCAAGCTTGGATTTGATTCCCGGCTCTAATCCCATGTTTGGCCTCAATACCTTAGGTGGTGCTTTGGCTTTGCGCACTAAAGATGGTTTTACTGATACCCATCTGCGTGCGCAAATATTGGGAGGGGCTTGGGGGCGAGAGCAAACGCAATTCTCCAATGGATTTAATGTGGGAGGCTTTGGATTATTTACTGCTTACAACCATTTTCAGGAAGACGGCTGGCGTGATAACTCTGCCAGCAAGCTACGCCAACTTTACAATAAAGCCACGTTAAGGTTGCCAATGGGAGAGATCAGCTTTAGTGCGCTGAATGTAGACTCTGATCTCACCGGGAATGGCTTGATTCCTTTCGAAACCGCCGATATTGATAGAAAAGCGGTGTATACCTCACCCGATGGCGTTGAAAATCAACTCGCGCATTACAATTTAAGTGGGCGCTTGGATGTCAACGACACGATGACAGTCTCGGCACTGACTTATCGCCGTAATTTAAATCAATCTTCGTTAGGTGGGGATATTAATAATGCATATGCACGTTTGCTCTCCAAGTACATGAGTGCTGATCCTGTGCTAAATGCTGCTGTGAGTAGCTTGAATGGTAATTTGAATTTTTCTGAATCCAAGCAACGGTCTGACGGTGCTGCGTTACAGTTTGCTTGGGATGTAGGTAACCATCAAATGGTTGCTGGGATTACCCAAGATTCTAATAATATTAAGTTCAAGCAGTATCAAGCGCTGGCAACCATTGATGCGCAGCATCGTGTTAGCCTGGCTAGCGACCCGCTCCTGTTGGATGAAGATATTGGGCTTAGTAATGTTCTACGCTTTCCGGGTGTAATCAGAAACAACTTAAGTGGAACAAGTAAGACCGAAAGCGTGTTTTTCAGTGACACTTGGTCGCCAACAGATGCGTTGCATGTCACCTATGGTGCTCGTGCAAACTGGACCAATACCAAAAATAAACTGATCTCTGACCGAGGTAAAGAACTATATAACTTCGAACCAGATATTTTTCTGGCAACTGCACAGCGTTGCCTCAGGCGAGCTGGAACAACGGATGTGTATGATACGGACTACCCATTGGTGTTTACTGGGTCATATGCGAATGGTTCAAGATTTGTCTGTTCAAAAGGTGATTTTGATTACCGCAGTTTCAATCCATCTTTTGGCGTGGCGTGGGATGCCAAGGAAAATCTCACTGCCTATAGCAATGTCAGTCGTGGTGCGCGTACGCCTACGGTGATTGAGTTGGGGTGTGCGCGAGATCGTGAGGCTGAAAAAAGAGATAAGAGTACTAATTTTCAGTTTGGCTGCTCTATTCCCACTGCGTTGTCTTCTGACCCTTATTTAAAACAGGTGCGCTCTACCGCTTATGAGGCCGGCTTACGTGGCGCTGACTATGGCTTTGATTGGAACTTTGGCTTGTTCCGTACAGACTTGACAGACGATATTCTATTTGTACCGTTAGGGCGAAAAAACCGTGGCGTGTTTGATAACTTCGGTGAAACGCGACGTCAAGGTGTTGAAATGGGTATGAAAGGTGAGGTTGGTAAAAGCGTGATTAGTATTAACTATACCTTTTTGCGGGCTACTTTCGAATCGGATGCGCAGATTATTAACCCTGCTAACAGTACTAATACACAAACGGCAACTAGGCAGGCTTATGTGAATGTAAAGCCGGGCGACCAGTTGCCTGGCATGCCTAATCATATCGTACAAGCCAACTGGAGTTATCGATTCACCGACCGATTTGACGCCACTTTAGGCATGATTCTGCATTCATCTTCTTATGTCCGCGGCAATGAAAATAATAAACACCAAGCTCGAGCAGCCACTAATCCTGGTGGTCTGCCTGGTTCTGATGCTTATGATTTTATTGGCGACGGTAAGGTTTCAGGTTACGCGGTATTTAATCTCATGGCGAACTATCGATTTGATCATGGCATTTCCATTTTCGCTAAAGTTGACAACCTGTTTGACCGCGAATATGCAAACGGAGGGGATTTAGGGCTTAACCCATTCACCGCTAAAGGTGTATTCCAAGCAGATACGACAGTCTATAACAATACGACCTTTATAGCCCCGGGGGCGCCACGTGCTGCATGGATTGGGCTGAATTTTGACTTGGACTGGAAAAAAGTTAAGCCACAGAATGCCAAACAATAATTACCGCGCTTTTAGGTGGTGGTTGTAAAAAAATAAGTTGGCTATTAATAACCAAAAAATTCATTTTTTATAACCAATTTCAAATGATTTATTTTGTAAGGGCTTTATAAAAGAGGGAAGCCGACTACCCGATTGGGCTATTGAATGCTGCTGGAGGCTTCGATTGATTAATTGGATTGATTGTATCTGTTTGTTTTTATTGAGATTAATTATTTTTTCAATTTAAACCTAACGAGATGGATTATTAACAGCGTTTCAATAGCTAAAACAGAAAATCATCGGCATGGAATTTGCCTATTCATTAAACGCGGTAAGCACTTTAGTCATGCCCGATGTGTGTGATTTTAAGTGATTGATGGATTTTAGTCTGTCAGGCAATGGCTAAAATTCATTAAACAATATTGGTTTGTTTGTAAATTATGAGGAGAGTAACAATGAAATTAAAATCAATTGCATTGGCGACCTTGCTGGCGGCTTCAGCATCGTCCGCCTATGCAGGTAATTTTGTAACACTCACCAGTGGTGTTGGTGGTCAGCTGACTGCTGCCAACGGTGGATTGGTGACGAGCACATTTACTAACCCAAATAGAGATCCATTTTATATTGAGACAGTAAGCGCTACTTTTGTTGATGGCTATGATGCAGATTCAAACTTTGAAACGGGCGATGTGGTAGCTAGTTCAATAAACTACAGAGCTTTTAATGGGTCGACTACTACATCTACAGGCACATTGACACTATTAGATTGGCGTGTCACTACTGGTGTGGACTTGTCTGCTGGTAGTCCGGATCAGTTTGATGTGTATGATTTTGTATATCGTGATAGCGCAGATAATAAGCTGGTGTTTGGTTCAAGGTTCCTAAACCGTCAAGAAAACGGTGAAGAGGCTAACTATGTGTTTCGCCAAGGCGCCGGTACAAACGCATCAGTGGCTTGGACATATGCGGATGCTAACGGCTTGCGTATCTACCAAGCAGGTTTAACTACTGACACTACCTTTAATGGCTCAGTTGCTTATGATCCTAACTCGGTACGCATCAAGTCTGATTTAAGCGTTACGGAAGGCAATCCTTTTAGCGCCTTCTACCTCATCAAAACCGATGCGATCAATTACACCTTGGGCGCCAATGCGCTGGGCTTTTTCCAGGCCGGTGAAGAGGGGCAATCTCCAGCAGGCGCATTTATTAGCGGTTATGTTGCTGTAACTACTGTGCCTGAGCCAGAAAGCTACGCCATGATGTTGGCTGGTTTGGGTGTGATGGGTGCAGTAGCACGCCGCCGTCGCAAAGTTTAATTAAAACAATAGGGGCGCATGTTGTTCTGCGCCTACTTAACAATAATATTTATTTTAAGAGGGTTTCTATGAAAACACGCATTTTAAAACAAGCGGTTTTAGGGGCAATGTTTGCAATATCAGCAGCTGCAGCGAATGCTGCAACAGTTACATTTAACTTTGATTACTTAGCCAACAATGGGGGTGCTACCACTAGCAGTACATTGCCAAAAGGTGACTTTGCTACAGCTTCCGGTGGTACAGCAACATCGGTCGGTACTATTACATTTACCGATTTGTCAGATCTGAATCTGGGTGATGGTTACACAGGTGTGCGTACTACCATTAGCCTGAATGGTCTGAATCAGTTCTCATCAGGTACCGGTTCTGTTTTTATTTCGGCTTTTATGGTTAACTTTGCTGGTACTGATACTGCATCTAATGATAGTTTTAGAAATGTGAGTGGCTTAGCTACTACGGGTATTGAATTTACTGAAAATGGTACATTGACTTCTAGTGGTGCAGGCAATAATTGGGGTAATGCACCAACAGGCACAGAAGAGGAAGATCCAGCTTTTGGTCAGGAGATCAATTACACAGCTGGTGCATTTACCAATGGCAAGACATCTACAATAGATTTCTTGAACGGTGAAGATGGCTATAACGGCTTCTCTGTAGCTGCATTGTTAGCTAATGGTGTAAATAATCAGAATGCTTCATTGCCTGATGCCTACACATGGATTCGTATTCGTTCAACGGGTCAAGGGATTGCGCAAAATGCTAATAGCTGGTGGGGCTTGCCTACCGCTAACAATAACGGCGGTCGCTTAGATGTGTTGGCTGTAACAGCTGTTCCTGAGCCAGAAACCTATGCCATGTTCTTGGCTGGTTTGGGTTTGATGGGTGCGGTTGCACGTCGTCGTAAACAAAAATAATCCAGTAATGGTGTGATTTTGGTGGCATTCATGGATTTGAATGCCACTATTCATTTTAAAGCGCTTGGGTTATTTGAAAGAGTATTGGTCATTTAAATGTAACTTAACGATGTTAGAGTGCCTTCCAGTTGTGTCGTCGCTTCAACGTGAATATCTTGTGCTACGTTTAAATTGCTTTTATTGATAATGAGAATTGTTCTTATTTGTTTGTGTTAAAATCAATCCAAATCGCGTTATAAATGATGTATTTGTTGCGTTGGATTGTGATGGCATGTCTGCTCGCAACGGCTTTGGCGTTGTGGGCAATTTTTTTTGTAACAGGCCGCAAAGCGCGTGTGTTGTTAATTGGCGAATGTTTCGTAACTTGTTGTTTTAAATAGTTTATAAGGAATTCGGATGCATATTGATTCGTTAAAGTCCCCGCTGGCGAATGCCTGCTTAGGCGTTAAATGTTTGGTGATGGTTGTGGCTTTTGTCTCGCTAAATGCTTGTGGTAGCAAAGAAGGAACGTCTGAGACGCATTCTTCACAAACGATTGCAAGAGTGAATGGCGATGAAATTACCGTGCATCAAATCAATAATGAATTGCAGCGTGCAAATGTTAAGCCAGAGCAGAAAGATGCGGCGGCTAAACAAGTCGTGCAAGGGTTGATTGACCGCCAAATTATCGTGCAAGAGGCAATCAAGGCGAAGTTGGATCGTAATCCACAAGTGCTGCAGGCACTAGAAAACGCAAAGTCGCAAATACTGGCACAAGCATATATCGAAGAAAAAATATTAAAGACACCTAAGCCTACTGCTGCAGAGGTTGCAGCGTATCGTAACCAACATCCACAGATTTTTGCGAATCGCAAAGTGTATATCATGGATGAAATCATGTTGCCTGCAAGCACTTACAGCGATGCCTTAAAAAGCGAAGTGGATGCAGCAAAAACAATGGAAGAAATTACAGCACTGTTAGACAAGCGCGGCATTAAATACAGACGCACACAGGCGGCGCATGCAGCAGAAACGTTGCCTCAGCAACTGCTGGAGCAGTTAGGGAAAATGAAGGTCAGTGATATTATTTTTGTACGCGCTAAAGAAACCAATTTAATTGCACGCATTCAAGAAGTGAAAGACGCGCCGGTAGCAGAAAAAGATTCAACACCATTAATTGAGAGAATTTTGCTAGGCAACAAGCGTAAAACAGCGGCTGAGTTGGAGATGAAGAATCTGCGTGCGGCGGCTAAAGTGGTGTATCTGGATAAAACGTACGAGCCTGCTGCGAAGGGTCAGGCCAATGCGGCGGCACCCCTAGAAGCCAAGTCGGCGGAGGTGCCAGTGGCGCCTGCTGCAACCCCACCAAGCGCAAACCCAGCTAAACCGTTGGCTGAACATGTGGAAAAAGGGCTATCAGGATTGTAATTTATCGTGGCTGTGTAGTGGATTTGGCATGGATAAGCCACAATGCCGTTACGCCATCATGCAGAACGCGGGCCAGATTTAAACAATAGGGAATACGAAATACATGCGGAATATATTGATTGTTTTGATGACGATTGTACTTGGCACTTGGCTACAGCCGGTGCTGGCAGAATCGTCTTCCTCTTATCAGCTCGGTGCGGGGGATGTACTTAGAATTAGTGTGCACAATAATCCGGATTTATCTTTGGAGACACGGGTGCCTGAAGATGGTGCGATTTCATATCCTTTAATTGGCAATGTCTCGGTTGGTGGACTAACTGCGAGTGCGGCAGAGAAAAAAATTGCCACCATGTTGGAAAGCGGCGGTTTTGTGAAGCAGCCGCAGGTCAATATATTGGTGTTGCAATTCCAAAGCAAAATGGTGTCGGTGTTGGGTAGTGTTAACAAGCCTGGGCGCTATCCGCTAGAGCGTGTCACCACATTGCCTGAGCTGATAGCGTTAGCAGGAGGCCCGACGGTTGACGGCTCGGATTTGATTACCATCGTCAATAAATCGGTTAAAACGCAATATGATTTAAATAAAATCATTGGTAATTCTGAAGCAGAAACCATAACTTTAACGGGGGGTGAAATTGTCTATATTCACTCACGTGATGTGTCTGTACTGGGTCAGGTAAATCGCCCAGGTAAATACGCGGTCACCAATGGTGTGCGCACGTTGGCAGACTTTTTATCCGTAGCCGGCGGCATTGCGCAAGGGGGCTCGGATACCATTTCTCTCAGTACCTTTCGTAATGGCGAGTTAGAGCATCTTGAAATCGATGTGGATAAGATATTCCGTTCTGGTGGCGATGCTGCCAATTTTGCGCTGGCCAGCGGCGATATGATTTATGTGCCGCGCGCACCTATTGGCTATATCTTTGGAGAGGTGCAGCGTCCAGGCGCGTTTCGCGTTGAGCGCGATATGACGGTAGTGCAGGCCTTGGCGCAAGGTGGTGGGCCAACCGCACGTGGTACGCAACGTGGCATTAAATTGCATCGTCGTAACGCAAAAGGGGATGTGGAAGTGATCTCAGTGAAGTTGACCGATAAAGTGCTGGCCGAAGACGTCATTTACGTGCAAGAAAGCTTGTTTTAGGAAAAATAGCCATGAACTTTACGCAATTTCTACTCCTTTTAAAAGCGCGTTCCAAGATAGTGTTGGTGACCTTTGGCTTGACGGTGCTCACCACTGTGGCAGTCAGCTTGCTGATTCCTAAAAGCTATAAAGCCAGTACATCGCTCGTGCTGAATTACAAAGGGGCTGACCCAGTGACTGGCATTGCATTGCCGGCACAGTTGATGCCCGGCTATATGGCAACGCAAGTCGATATTATTACCAGCCATAGCGTGGCCAGAAAAGTGGTGGATGCGCTTAAATTTGCAGACAGCGATACTGCAAAAAAACAGTTTATGGAAGCCACTAAGGGCAAGGGCGATATTCGTGATTGGTTTGCTGATCTGTTATTGCAAAAATTAGACGTAGTGCCTTCTCGTGAAAGTAGCGTCATTGAAATTTCATTCAGTGGTTCGGATCCTGACTTTGCAGCAGGGGTGGCTAATACGTTTGCAGCGGCCTATCAACAAACAAGCTTGCAACTGAAAGCGGAGCCAGCACAGGGTGCTGCTACCTATTTGAGCTCACAAACCAAAACACTGCGCGAAGAGCTGGAAAAAGCACAAGCCAGATTGTCTAAGTATCAGCAAGACAATGGCATTACCAGCGGCATTGAGCAGTTTGATACTGAGAACGCACGGTTGAATGAATTAACCACGCAATATGTGGTGGCGCAATCTCAGGCAATTGAGGCCTCTTCACGCAAGGCTGGCGTATCCAGTAATGCGGCAGACTCTCCCGATGTGGCTTCCAATGCCTTAGTGCAGGGTTTGAAAGTAGACATTGCAAGATCTGAATCCAAATTAGCAGATTTATCTCAGCGATTAGATAAAAATCATCCACAGATTCAATCTGCACAGGCTGAAATCAGTAAATTAAGATCACAGTTGCAAGAAGCGATTCGTTCTACCAGTGCCAGTGTTGGCGGGTCAGCTAAAATCTATCGTCAGCGTGAATCTGAGTTGGCAGCACAAGTGGCTGCGCAAAAGCAGAAAGTACTCAAGCTGAATCGCACACGCGATCAATTAATGATACTGCAACGCGATATGGAAAACGCACAGCGCTCACTAGATGCAGTGAGTCAGCGCTTTATGATGTCTAATCTTGAGGGGCAGGCCAACCAAACAGATATTTCCATATTAAATCCGGCTGTCGCGCCCATCGAGCATTCCAGTCCGAAAATACTACTCAATATATTGCTGTCGGTTTTTCTTGGCCTCATGTTAGGTGTTGGCTTCGGGCTGTTGGCCGAAATGTTGGATAGACGCGTGCGTTCTGTTGAGGATATTCAGGAGTCAGTCGAGATTCCTGTGTTGGGTGTGCTTTCCAGTGTCATTTCCACAAAATCCAAGCGGTTTTCATTTTTGCGTTTTCTTAAGTTGGCCTAACTCGAGAGTCACCCTATGAATTTGATCCAAGTACCCGTACCAGACAATATGATTAAACGCGATACCAGCATTGGGCGCTTACTGCTTGATTTGGGTAAGTTAACGCCAGAAGGTGCCGAGCGCGTTCTGCGTTTGCAAAAAGAGAAAGGCCTGCGGTTTGGTGATGCTGCATTAAGCTTAGGCTTGGTAAGCAGTGAAGATATTCGCCAAGTGGTTTCCATGCAGTTTGATTATCCGTACCTGCAAGCCGGGCAAGGTAGTTATAGCAGGGAGCTTGTGGCTGCCTATCAGCCATTTACCCCGCAGGTGGAAGCATTGCGTGCGCTACGCACACAATTGGTGTTGCGTTGGTTTGCTGAGCATGGCTCGACCATTGCGATTACCGGTGTGCAAAGTGGTGATGGCAGCAGTTATATTGCAGCAAACTTAGCCGTTGTGTTTTCTCAGCTAGGCGAGCAGACCTTGCTGATTGATGCAAATTTAAGGCAGCCGCGTCAGCATAAAATTTTTAACCTAAAAGGGCAGCGAGGACTATCGGACATAATCGTTGGCCGAGCCGATAATGACGCTATTGTGCGCATTGAATCGTTTATGGGGCTATCTGTATTGGGGGCGGGCACTATTCCGCCAAACCCACAAGAGCTATTAAGCCGCGGCGCATTTACCGAGCTGCTCAACAACGCTGCCAATGAATATGATGTAATTATTGTGGATACCTCATCCGCGGATGAGAGTGTGGATTATCAAGCCATTGTGGCGCGCACTGGTGGGGCAATGCTGGTTGCGCGTAAAAATTATACCAAATTGGCTAAGTTGGATGAGTTGAGTAAGAAAATTAAAGACATCGGCGCGCAAGTGGTAGGTGCCGTATTAAATGAGTATGACTAATTAAATATAGCCCTTGCCATGATTTTACAACCCACACACAGCGCAAATCGCCTCCCATCTGTACTACAAGAGTGGGGGGGTATTATTTTGGGCTTGCTTGCGCTGTATGTGCCCATGTACTACGCACTTTTAACCGGTTTATGGACATCACAAGACCAAGCGCACGGCCCAATCGTCTTGATGGTGGTCGTGTTTTTGGCTTGGCAAAAGCGAGATGCTATTCTCAATAAGTCCGCAGTGCCCCCTGCCGTAGCTGTGACATTAGTGGGCTGGGTGTTTCTGATTGCTGGCTTACTCAGTTACGTGCTTGGTCGCTCACAAGATATCTTAACGTTTGATATCGGCTCACAAGTGCTTGTTTTCTCAGCCGTATTACTTATTACCCGTGGTACCCAGGCGCTCAAGCTTATGTGGTTCCCGCTGTTTTTTATTCTGTTTATGATTCCGCTACCGGGATTTCTTTTAGATGCAGTCACTCTGCCCATGAAGATTGCAGTATCTACGGTAGCCGAGCAAGTTCTGTATTGGGCGGGTTATCCCATTGCCAGATCTGGCGTGGTGTTACAAATTGGGCAATATCAGCTGCTAGTGGCAGATGCCTGCGCCGGTATGCACACGTTAATTTCGTTAGAAGCACTTGGCTTGCTCTACCTGAATTTGGTTAAGCATGACTCTTTATTCCGTAACTTTGTACTGGCGCTATTGATTATTCCAATTTCGTTTACGGCCAATGTGATTCGCGTCATGGTGCTCACATTGGTGACCTTTTATTTTGGCGATGAAGCTGGTCAAGGCTTTGTGCATGGCTTTGCCGGAATGGTGCTATTTATTGTGGCGCTTACTCTGATTATGTCGGTTGATTCATTGCTGCAGTATTTTAGTAAGCGCATGGATGCTGCTAAAGCAAAATCAGCAAACGCAAGGGTGACCGCATAATGCAACACACTGTCAGAAATATCGTTATGGCCATACTCATGATTGTGGCATCCGGAGTAGCCATGGCCATTCACCCAACACACCGCATTGCCGATGATGGACCTGCCGTGGTGTTGGAAAATATGATTCCGCTAGCGTTTGGTGACTGGAAAGACGAACCCCAGCAAACCGGTCAAATCGTGAATCCACAAGTAAAAGAAACATTAGATAAGATTTATACGGCCTTGCTATCCCGAACCTACGTGAATAGTGCGGGGGAACGCATTATGTTATCTATTGCTTACGGTGCAGACCAAAGCGATGCAAACCAACTGCATTACCCTGAAGTATGTTACCCGGCGCAAGGCTTTCAGTTGCTAAAAACAAATCAGGCAAGCATCAGCACACAATTTGGCGAGATTAGAACTAAACAGCTGATTGCAGTGTTAGGGCTTAGAACTGAGCCGGTGACATACTGGACAACGGTAGCAGACAAAGTTGTAAGGGGTAGTAAAGAAACTAAACTTGCTCAACTTAAATATGGGTTTAATGGCCAAATACCGGATGGACTGCTATTTAGAGTATCTACAGTAACGCAAGATACAGATAGAGCATTTGCGCTACAGAAGCTGTTTGTCAAAGATCTTTCAATCGCATTAAAAAGCGATTTTAGAGCCAAGTTGATGGGGCTGTAACTCACTAAACGCATGCATTTTAATGTCTATTAGCGATAGCGCATTGTTAAATGTACTCAATGCTTAGGCTAGCACCTTAATTATCTTAGAAGCTAAATCCCTTGCTTAAAAACACACTCTATATGGGCATCACCACAGCAGCAAAGCTGCTAGCAGGCATCGCTGTGTTCGTGATCATGGCAAGGGTGTTGGGGCCTCATGATTTTGGGGTTGTTATTTATGCGTTTACGTTAGGCTCCATTTTTGTACTGCTAGTAGATTACGGGTTTTCTCAGCAGTTGCTAAGAGATATCGGCACAACCCCCAGTGCAATCAACAAAATTATGGGACGTGTGCTCATTGCAAAGTTGGTATTAAGTTTGGCTTTGCTTGCCATTTGCGCTATTTATTTAGTCATTTTCCCGAAAGATTTCACCACTAAAATAGTGTTTTTAGCACTGTTATGTTCATCATTAATAGCATCGTTTAGTGAGTTTTTAAACGTAGGCTTTAGAGGGGTAGGCCAGTTTAAATTAGAAACTAATCTGGCAACGCTGGGGGCAATCATACATTTTGCTTTAATTGTAGCGATGCTGTTGATTAAACCAGATGTTTACTGGGTAGCTTTTGCATTTGTTGTTTCTAGATGCATTTATTTGTGTATGTCATGGTATGCGTATCAAAAACACCTTGGGAACATCGAAACTACAATCAACAGCAATGAGGTGATTAAGACTTTAAAGGCGGGTTTTCCTTATGCTGCAGATGCAGGGTTTACAAACTTTTTTTATCAAGTGGACACTATTATTGTGAATCACTATTTGGGATTTGCTGGTGTAGGTATGTATCAGGCCGCTACAAAATGGATGCAGGGCGCTATGCAGTTTGCGCCTGTGCTCTCTAATGTGTATTTGCCTACAATTGCATCGCATTCGAGTGATGGCCAAAGATCTGTTGCCATGGAGGAAAAGCTTTGTAACTCTATGTTATTTATTGGCTTTTTTGGATGGTTGTTTTTTACATTCTTCGCAGAATACGCTTCTGATTTAATTTATGGTGAAAGTTACAAGTCGCTGGCGGAGCTTTGGAAGTTTATTGGATTACTTATTTTTTTACGATATTTTGCCGCCACGCAAGGCGTGTTACTTACTGCATATGGCTTACAAAAAGTAAGAGTTTTTGCTCAAGTTTGTGCATTGGGAGCTTTAATTCTTACAGCACCTTATCTAATCAAACAGTTTAATTTAGCAGGCATATTAGTGAGTTTAATTGCATCTATAGCAACGCTAATTTTGGTTTATTCAATTTACGGTAATAGGAACGGTATTAAGTATAGAAATCATAAAGTTTTATTTACACTTTCTTTATTGGTGGCGGTAACTTTCATTTGTTTGGTTATTAAAAATGCTTAATTTTTTCAGAAAATTACAATTAAAAAAATTATTGAAAGATGAGTTTAAGAATAAAGCCTTAAGACAATATTTCATCGAAAAATTTCAAATAGATGTTGGCATGTACTCGTATGGATGTTTTGATTCAAATCGCATTGCAAAAGGTACAAAGATTGGAAGGTATTGTTCAATAGCGAACACGGCTGTTATTTTTAATGGTAATCACGGCCTGTCATTTTTGACTTTACATCCTTATGCCTATAACCCTGCATTGGGCTTTGTGCATGAGGAAACAATCGTGCGTTCAAAGTGTGTTGTGGAGGATGATGTTTGGTTAGGACATAACGCAATCATTACACCAAGCGTCACTAACATTGGGCGTGGTGCAGTGGTTGCTGCTGGCGCTGTAGTAACTAAGAATGTGCCAGCTTACGCTGTTGTTGCTGGTAACCCAGCAAAGGTCATTAAGTACAGATTTAACGCTGAGTTGATTGAAGCCATCGACCAAACTCAATGGTGGCTTAAAGATGATGTCGAGCTAAAGAAAATAATTGATTCAACGCCTGAATTGTTATTTTCGCCGGCGACTTATTTCAATTTAAAAGATTAAGTAAGCGCCTTTATTATGATTGCAAATAACTTATTAGAAAAAATTACAACTAGTGGATATTGCACAGGTTGTGGTTTATGTGCGTCTGTAGCTGAACCCAATCAAATTAAAATGAAGATCAATGCTTCTGGCTTTTTGAGGCCGGTTATTCAACATGCAATCTCAGTAGAGTCCGATGCTGCAATTAAACACTTGTGTCCGGGCATTCATTTGGAGCATGCCGCACAAGTGCAGAATAAACACCCAATTTGGGGGCCTCTAGTTAACGTGCGTACAGGATTTGCACAAGATGCAGAAATACAGCACCTTGGCTCATCGGGTGGTGTGATATCAGCGTTGGCTGTGTATTTGCTCGAATCAGGTAAAGTGGATTTTGTTGCACAAACAGCGGTCAGTAAAACAGCGCCTTTGGTCAATGTTTTACAAAAAAGTTTTACTAGAGAAGATGTGTTGCACGCAGCTGGCTCTAGATATGCACCTTCATCACCGCTGGAAAATATTCGTGAGCTGTTTCAGTCTGGTCAAACATTTGCTTTTATTGGTAAGCCTTGTGATGTTGCCGGGCTGCAGGCATATATTGCAAAAAATCCGCAATATAAACATCAGATTAAATACATGATTTCGTTTATGTGTGCAGGTGTGCCAAGTATTCATGGCTCCAAAGAAGTCATCGCAAAGATGGGAGCAGATATCAATCAATTGGTCTCATTTAGATATCGTGGCGATGGCTGGCCAGGAAAAGCGCGCGCAGTGCAGGCGGATGGACAATCGTTTGAGATGGATTACAACAGTTCTTGGGGCAATATACTGGGGAAACAAATTCAGTTTCGTTGTAAATTGTGTGCAGATGGCACGGGTGAGTTTGCAGATATTGTTTGTGCAGATGCTTGGTATGGCAAAGACGGCTATCCAGATTTTGCTGAACGCGAAGGTAGAAGTTTATTGCTGACAAGAACAGAAGCCGGTGAACATTTAATCAATGAGGCAATACACGCTGCATCCATTCAGGTTAGCCCTTTAGATGTGGGTGAAATATCAAAGATGCAACCTTATCAAGTGAACAGAAAAAAAGTGGTGTTAGGCAGAGTGCTGGCCGCCGGCCTTGCACATCGCTATTTTATACAATATAAAAATATGGGCTTAGTCGTTGCATCACTTGCAACTGATCCTGTGACCTGGTTTAGGCATGCTTGGGGCACTTTTAAACGGGTAAAAGGTGAAGTGCAATGAGTCATCAAAAAAAACAAATCACAATTGGTTTGCTGTGGCACTCCGTTTCTTCTGATAACTTAGGCGTTGGTGCATTAACAGAATCTCAAATTGCTATTTGCCAAGCCGCTGCGCGTACGGCAAATGTAGAGGTGCGTTATATTATTTTTGGCACTGCTGGTGGCAAAAACTACTTGCCAAAAGATGTGCCCATCATCATTGGTAGCAGAATATCCATTAAGCAAATGATCAAAGGCCAATCTGCGTTTCTTAAAGACCTAGAGGCCTGTGATTTTGTGCTAGATATTGGTGAAGGTGATAGCTTTGCAGATATTTATGGCATCAAGCGCTATCTATTTCTGATTGTGAGTAAACTGGCGGTGCTGTTTAAAGGCAAGCCGCTGATACTCAGCCCGCAAACCATCGGGCCTTTTGATTATTGGTTTACAAGATGGATTGCAACCTTTGTGATGAAGCGTTGTAAACGCGTGTTTGCGCGTGATGGTCTTTCATCTGCCTATTTATTGCGTTGCGGTATTGTAGATAATGCAGATGAAGTGGTGGATGTGGCGTTTAGGTTGCCCTTTACGCAAAGTAAGCATGGTGAGTCAAGCAAAGTACACATTGGCCTTAATGTGTCTGGTCTATTGTATTCCGGCGGCTACACAGAAAATAATCAGTTTGGCTTAACGCTGAATTATCAAGCACTGATACAAGATCTCATTCAATACTGGACAATTGACCCTAACAACCAAGTGTGGCTAATTCCGCATGTGATTCCTGATGATTTGCCGGTTGAGGATGACCGTAAGGCAATTGCTCAGTTGGCGTTAGTGTTTCCTACAGTCAAAGCAGCCCCCAGTTTTAATAGCCCAAGCGAGGCAAAGTCATTTATTTCTGGCATGGACTTTGTCACTGGCGCGCGTATGCATGCCTGCATTGCTGCTTTTTCATCAGGCGTTGCGGTGGTGCCACTGGCCTATAGTAGAAAGTTTAATGGCTTGTTCTCCTCATTAAATTACGCGTGGGTAGCCGATGGAAAAGTGACGGATACACAAACTGCGTTTTCAAAAATTATCGATGGCTTTAACCAGCGCGCAGCGCTTAAAAAAGAGATTGAGTTTGGAAATCAGATTGCGCATGCGCGTTTGCAAACATACGAAAACTACCTTGTTACATGTATGAGGGCGGTTTAGCGATGAACCTCAACAATCTCCGTCATCTGAACTGGCTAAACATCATCGTTAAAGCTGCGGTGGTTATGTTTGTTGTGTTTTTGCTATTTATTGCAGGTGCAATGACTGCCTTAGCGCCATGGTTAATAGCTAGGCTGCTGCCTATTGGTATATTGGTGATTGTGATTCTCACCGCACTGATGTCGGCGAATGATAAACGCTTAAGCGAAAAAACCCTCAACATTTGGCTCGCGGTATTGTTGTCTACCATGGCACTGTG
>Ga0160182_112137_pt1 | contig 16180 bp, 14 predicted proteins | sample met14sa_FD_108561 | JGI IMG/M metagenome (GOLD analysis project Ga0160182, IMG submission 108561) | Synthetic bacterial communities of pure cultures from sediment of Lake Washington, USA, under high oxygen condition - MT... | ecosystem: Engineered > Modeled > Simulated communities (microbial... >... | reverse complement strand
TTTGGTGCATATTTCGCAAATCTCCGACGAACGTGTGGAAAAAGTCAGCGACAAACTGTCGGAAGGCGATGTCGTTAAAGTCAAAGTACTGGAAATCGACCGTCAAGGCCGCGTACGCTTGAGCATGAAAGAAGTCGATAGCGAATAAGTTCGGTTCGACTTTGCAACGAAAAGGGCCGTAAGGCCCTTTTTTTGTGGCTGAAACTCAGAATCTTATGTCGCCGCGCTTGTGATGCCTTTGAATCGTAATTACCGGGGACTATGAATGTCTGTTGACTTTTTAGGCGGGGCTCAGCAGTATTGACTCTTAATCGTCCTGTTAAAACGGTTGAGCAATATGGGTCTTTTACGAATCAGTGCTCACAGTTTAATTCTATTCGGAGGTCACAAAGCGCTATGAGCACTGCCAAATTCGATACGATTGGACAATACCTCCTCAAGCGCCTATATCAAGCCGGTGTAAAAGACATCTTTGGCGTGCCTGGCGACTATGTGTTGGGGTTTTATGATCTGATGATAAAAAGTCAGGTTCGGCATATCGGCACCACCCGAGAAGATTCCGCAGCCTTCGCGGCCGACGGTTATGCGCGTTGCGCGGGCATGGGCGCGTTGGCGGTGACATACGGCGTTGGTGCCTTAAACACAGTGAATGCGATTGCCGGCGCTTATGCGGAATCCTCGCCGGTGGTACTGATCAGTGGCGCGCCCGGCGTTGGCGAGCAGAAAGACGATCCGTTGATTCACCATCGATTTGGGCCGTTTACTTTTCAGCGGGAAATTTTCGAACGGATTAGCTGCGCGTCGGTGGTGCTAAACGACCCGGTGATCGCCTTTCGGCAAATCGACCATGCTATCGAAGCCGCGCGCCGTTTTTGCAAGCCGGTATACATTGAGCTTCCCCGCGACTTGGTAATGGCGGAAGGCTATCCCATGCCGACTGAGTCAGTAGAACAGTTTACCAGTGACCAAGCTGCTCTATCCGAAGCGCTTGCCGAAACCATGGCGTTATTATCCAAAGCGAAGTCGCCGATGATCGTGGCGGGTGTTGAGTTGCATCGACGCGGGCTGCAAAGCGCTTTGGCGGATTTCGTGGAGCGTACCGGTTTGCCCGTGGTCGCCACGCTAACCGGTAAATCGGTGATGTCTGAACGGCATCCGGCGTATCTAGGGATTTACGAAGGTGCGATGAGTTCGGAGTCCGTGCGAGACAGAGTCGAAAAGTCCGATTTGCTGTTGATGTTGGGTGTAACCTTGAACGAGATCGATACCGGCATCTACACGGCAAAACTCAATTCCCACTCGACCATCCGCGCGGCGTTGAACGAGGTGGTAATCAGCGCGCATCGTTATCCAGGCATTGCCTTGGAAGATTTTCTCGGGGCTTTAGCCGGCTCGGTTAATACCTCCGGAACCAGTTGCGTATCCATTCCGGAACCGTTAAAAAACCATGCTTTTCCGGAATCGGACCGGCCAATCACCACTGCCAGACTAGTCGAGCGGCTGAATAGTGCGTTAAGTAACGACATGATCGTGGTGTGTGATGTCGGCGATTGCCTGTTCGCAGCTATCGATTTGCGCGTCCACGAGCAAAGCGAATTTTTGGCGTCGGCTTTTTACACCACGATGGGTTTTGCTGTGCCGGCTGCGTTAGGTGCGCAAATTGCGCGTCCGGATCGGCGGGCATTGATTTTAGTCGGCGATGGGGCGTTTCAAATGACCGGCACCGAGCTGTCGACTCATGCCCGCTTGGGATTGAATCCTATCGTAGTGGTATTTAACAACGACGGTTACAGTACGGAGCGTTGTATCCTTGAAGGTCCATTCAACGATATTAATCCATGGCGTTTTGATCGTTTGGGAGAGCTATTTGGGCCTTTAGCCGGCTACGATGCGCGAACGGAAGCTGAATTTGAAGAGGCTCTGTTCAATGCCCTGAATAACCAAAGCATGCCCAGTATCATTAATGTCCATCTGGCAGCCAACGATTCGTCGGAAGCGATGAAGCGTCTTGCCGAGCATTTGCAGTCGAAAATCAAAAGAGAGGTCTGAAGCGAGGCTGGTGTTCTCTGCCATCCGATCCGCCGGTAGGTAATACAATCGGCTTGCCGTGTCGAATTTTCAGCAGAGTGCATCTAAACTCATTCACTCACTTACTACTCATCCGTCGCGCTATGCAAATTGCCAACTGTTATCTCGAGCCAGCCAGCTACGCCGTTGATTTTGAGGACATATGTTATGTGCGAAATTTGGTGTTCGTTGTCGAACAGCAAATACCGTTAGAAGTGGAGTTCGACAAACTTGATGCGGACTGCCATCATTTTTTAGTGCGGGATGCGGATTATCGGCCAATCGCTACGTGTCGACTTTCGCCGGAGGGCAAGCTTGGACGAATGGCGGTTCTACTCGAATGGCGCGGACAAGGTGTTGGTGAATCTTTGTTGCGTGCAGCAATCGACAAAGCGCGTAACTTGGGGCTGACTACTATTACCGCCAACGCGCAACTTAGCGCATTGGGGTTCTACCAAAAATTCGGTTTTGTCGCGGAAGGCGAAGGGTTTGCTGAAGCCGGCATTCCGCATCAGGCTATCAGGCTTATATTGCAGCCGCTTGAACAAACGTTGCGATCCGTGCTCCAGACCCGAGAAGTTTCTGTTGACGCTGTCCGCCTGGAGACTGTCGAATCGACCTTAACCGCTACCCGGCAATTGGTGATGGCGGCTCGTCGGCAGATTTGTATCTACAGCAGGGATCTGGACTTTGCTTTATATGGACAAAAAGACCTTGTCGAGGCTCTGAAACAATTTACTCTCGGCAATCGTAACGCCAGTGTGCAGATTATCATTCAGGAACCAGCCAGCCTGCGTCATCAGGTTCATCCTATCGTGGAATTAGCTCAGCGCTTACCGTCATATTTTTTGATTCGTGTGCCCGATGAAGCTGAAGATTTGCAATATCCTTCTGCTTTTATCATCAACGATAGCGACGGCTATTTATTTCGCTTGCTGGGTAATCGCTACGATGGGCATTGGAGTCCTAATTTGCCGGCACGTCATCGGCCATTGCGTGAAGAGTTTGAGCGGGTCTGGCAGCGTTCAAGTGCTTGCGCGGAATTTAGGGCATTGAGTTTGTAATTTTTGATCTTCTTCGTGCGCATATAAAAAACCCGCCTAACGGCGGGTTTTTGTGCTGAATCAATTGACTTAACCAGGTTCGCTGACTATTTCAATGTCTGTTGGGCTTTACCATCCACTTCCAGCTGTACTCGGCGGTTATTGGCGCGGCCTTCTTCGGTTTCGTTGGTATCGATTGGCCTATCCCAGCTATAACCGTGTGAAGTGATATTGGGAGAGTGGCTGCCTTTGGTCAGGTATTTCTTAACCGCCAATGCCCGGCGCTCCGACAAGTCCAGGTTGTGTTTGTACGAACCGGTATTGCTGGTATGGCCTTGAACTTCAAACGCCATGTCAGGATACTGTTTGATGCGGTCAACGACTTTATCCAGTTTTGGGAAATACTGCGGTTTGATCACGTCTTTGTCGTTATCGAACTTAACATCAACGATCCAGCAGCCGTAAATGCTGACTTCAACGCCCGGTAATGTAGTCGGACATTTATCAACGCAGTTATTTACGCCGTCTTTGTCGTCATCCATTTTTGAGCAATCCAGTTTTGCTGGAGCCGGTACTGGGGTGGGCGGCGGGGTTGGTTCGGCTTTTGCGACAACTGCTTTAGGTTTTTCGCCGAACGGGACCACGAAACCCAGATTAACCGTCATGTCATGAAATTCTTCGGTGCCGGGTTGTAGTTTTGCGTTGAAGTTGTTGTTGTAACGATAACGGACGTCGCTGCGAATCAGGAAGTTGTCATGCAATTCATAAGTAAAACCCGCACCCGCTTCGCCGATGAAGCCCGCGCCGCTGTCGCCATTGTGGGTGCTATTGATGCCACCCACGCCGATTACGGCATAAGGCGAGAATTTATCTCTAAACAAATAATACTGCGCGTCGACAGTACCGCCGGTCAAATCCCAGTTGCCATTGCTTTTAGCGCCTTCCAGGTTTTGGTACAAACCTCTGATCTCAATATTCAGATGTTCGTTGATGATCTTACCCAGGCCCAAACCGCCGCCCCAACCGCTATGCGCATTACGATCACCGCCCGGTTGCACGAAAGTGCCGAAGGGCGCCGCGTACCATCTGTCGTCAAGGAACTCGTCGGCTTGTGCCGTCGACACGGAATCGAGCGCCGCCATCATGGCGATTGCCAGTAAACTTTTCTTCAACATAAAGACTCCTTTTGTTATTTGTAAAAAATAGATAATTCGTTGCTTTTGAGAGGGAGTAATAAAGCCATGGTTAGAAAAATAGGCTTTAAAAATCAAAGGGAATTGCAGATTTTGCTAAGCATGTTGTAAAAATACCACAATTTTGGCTATTAGCAAACGTTTAGGTTTATCCGGTGCCAGTATTTGCGGTATTCCAGTCGGCTGTTTCCGGGCTTGGGTTATGGGAATTTGGAAAGTCCGGGCTAGGACCGCTTGCGGTCAAGCCGTCGTTTATTCTCTCCGGATAAGGTTATTCCGGCGAAGACGGAAGTAAGGATGTTGTAGATACGCAAGTTAATAAGCAAAGCGAGCGACGCAAGAAATCTGGGGCTCAGGTAAAATTCCGCCAATTTGAGTGTTTATCGTTTTATGACTTATTCATCCTATTTCAAGCAAGACTGCCGAGCATGCCCGCGGTTAAGCGAATTTCTCTGTGAAGTGAAGGCGAAATATCCTGCTTATCACGCCTTGCCGGTGGCTCCGTTCGGCGATCCGCAAGCGCACTTGCTGGTTGTTGGCTTGGCACCGGGTATGCACGGCGCGAACGCCACCGGCAGACCGTTTACCGGCGACTATGCCGGTCTGTTGCTGTATCAGGCTTTGTATGATTTTGGTTATAGCAATCAATTGGCATCGACGAATTTGGCCGATGGTTTGCAGCTGAGCAATTGTCGGATTACCAACGCCGTGAAATGTTTGCCGCCACAAAACAAGCCCACCGGTGACGAAATTAAGCAATGTAACCCTTATCTGGCGGCCGAAATTAAAACCCTACCGAAACATTCGGTGATTTTGGCTTTGGGTAATATTGCCCATCAGGCGGTATTGCGAGCATATGGGTTGAAGAGTAGTGCGGCTAAGTTTGCTCATCATGTAAGTTTTGAATTGCCGGACGGCAACACGCTGGTCAGTTCTTACCATTGCAGCCGTTACAATGTGCAGACCAAGCGCTTGAGTATGGAGATGCTGGCGGCGGTGTTTGTAAGCATTCAAAACTTGCTATCTGCCGGTGACTGAAATGCAACCGGGCGAATTTGACGCCAAAGCCTTTTTGAAGACGCTAACCCAGCGTCCCGGCATTTACAAGATGTTGGACGAGAAAGGCGAGATCATCTACATAGGCAAAGCCAAGAATCTGAAAAATCGGGTTTCCAGCTATTTCAGAACTCAAAATGCTTCGCCCAAACAGCAGGCCATGGTAGCCAAGGTCGCCGGTATAGAGGTAACCGTGACCCACACGGAGGGGGAAGCCTTACTATTAGAAAGCCAGCAGATCAAACGCCACAAGCCGCGCTACAACATCAGCTTGCGCGATGACAAGTCCTATCCCTATGTGTTCATCTCCAGTTTCCACGATTTTCCGCAACTGACCTTTCATCGCGGCGCCAAGAAGCGGCGGGGCAGGTATTTCGGGCCGTATCCCAGCGCCAGTGCGGTAAAGGAAACCTTGAAGTTATTGCAAAAAATTTTCCCGGTGCGGCAATGCGAAGATTCCTATTACAGCGCCCGATCCCGGCCTTGCCTGCAACATCAAATAGAGCGTTGCACTGCACCTTGCGTGGGACTGGTCAGCAAAGAGCAATATGCCACCGATGTGGAAAATACGATTCTATTTTTGGAGGGACAGGGTGGCTTATTAATTGATCGGTTGGTAGTTAAGATGGAAGCCGCGGCCGCGCAATTGGAGTTCGAGCAAGCCGCCGCCTATCGTGATCAAATCGCCCGCTTGCGCGCTGTATTGGAAAAACATTGTGTGGAAGGGGAAAAAGGCGATGTGGATATTTTGGCGTGCGCGGCTAAAAACGGTGCGGCCTGTGTGCAGGTATTTTTTATCCGCAACGGTCAGCATTTGGGCAACCGGCAGTTTTTTCCGAAAGTCGACGATGAAAATCAGCCCGAGGAAATCTTGCAGGCTTTCATCGCCCAATATTATTTGGACAAAACCGTACCTCACGAATTGATCGTCAGTCATGCCTTGCCCGAAGCGGCTTTGGTGGCCGAAGTATTGGCCGAACAGGCCAAACATGCGGTAGCGATTGCCAATAATGTGCGCGGCGAACGGATGAAGTGGTTGCAAATGGCTATCACCAATGCCGACAGTGCGCTTAACGCTAGGCTGGCTGATCGACAGGGTTTGCAAGGGCGCTTTATCAGTTTGCAGCAGGAATTGGGCTGCGATATCACCCCCACTCGTCTGGAGTGTTTTGATATTAGTCATACCCAAGGGGAACAGACCGTGGCGTCTTGCGTGGTGTTTGACAGAGAAGGGCCAGTGAAATCCGACTATCGACGCTTTAATATCGATGGTATTACTGCCGGCGATGACTATGCGGCGATTCATCAGGCGGTTTTTAGACGCTTCAGCCGCTTGAAGAATGGCGAGCATCCGGCGCCGGACATCCTTTTAATAGACGGCGGCAAAGGCCAGGTCGCTGAGGCGGAAAAGGCTTTGGCTGAATTGGAGATAAACGATGTTATGATAGTCGGTGTTGCTAAAGGTCCTGATCGCAAAGCCGGCATGGAGAAAATCATTCTGGTCGGTAATCGGCAGCCCTTGGATGTGACGCCGGGGGCTTCCGCCTTGCTATTGATTCAACAGATTCGCGATGAAGCTCATCGTTTCGCGATTACGGGACACAGGCAGCGACGCGGTAAGGTTAACAAACAATCGGTACTGGAAGATATTGCCGGACTGGGGCCTAAAAGACGACAGGTTTTGCTGAAACAGTTTGGCGGGTTACAGGGTGTGTCCAGCGCGGGTGTGGATGCTTTAGCCAGTATAGATGGCATTAGCCGACAATTAGCGCAGCGAATTTACGATACATTTCACCATCAAGATGGCCATTAGATTTACCATTCCGACCTATTTAACCCTGTTGCGGATCGCCTTGATTCCCTTATTGGCCATCGTGTTTTATTTGCCGTGGCAATATTCCAATCTGGCCTGTACCGCAATTTTTCTGGTTGCCGGTTTCACCGATTGGCTTGACGGTTATCTGGCCAGAAAAATGAATATGCAAACCGCTTTTGGTGCATTCCTGGATCCGGTGGCTGATAAATTGATGGTGGCGTTTGTTCTGGTATTGGTGGTGCAGGCTCAAGGCAATCCTTATCTCGCGGTGCCGGCGGCTATCATTATCGGTAGGGAAATTGCGATTGCGTCGCTGAGAGAATGGATGGCTGAGATTGGTCAGCGTGCCAAGGTCAAGGTTTCGCAATTGGGAAAATGGAAAACCACAGCGCAAATGACGGCAGTGAGTTTGTTGCTTTATAGGGATGATTTATTAGGCCTGCCTATCAATACCATGGGTTACTGGTTGTTATACTTGTCGGCGATTTTAACCTTATGGTCTATGGTTAATTACCTTGTCGCGGCGTTCTCCACCATCAACGAATAATAAAAGCAGTATCGATACTGCCACAACAGAGAGTAAACAGCAGGTAAAGCTGTATATAAGAGCATGGAACAAGAATTAGAATTAGAAAATAAACCGAATAAAGCCATCAGTCAGGATGAAGTGTTGCAGGCTGCTTTAAAGCTGTTTGCCAAAAAGGGATATTTCAATACCTCATTAACCGATATCAAAGATGCAGCAGGTATAACAACCAGTACCGGCATTAGTCAGTATTTCAAAACCAAGCAAGCCATCGCGCAAACCTTGTACGAAAATATTCTGGATAGCCTGAGCATATCGATTGATGATATTCGCCGCCGGAATCGAAAAGCTGCCGAACAATTGCGGGAAATAGTCGATTTACTCTTCAAATTAACCGATGATGCTCCGGAAATCGTTGAGTTCTTATTATTTGTTAAAAGCGAAGAGTTTTTGGCGGAACCTAAGCCCCTGCTGGAAACGCCCGCGTTTATTAAAATAAAACGGATTTTTCAGAATGGCGTCAAAGACGGCGAGATGAAGGCGCTGGATCCCTTATTGGCCTACACTTATTTCTTCGGCATTATCAATCATACCTTGGCGATGGTGTTGAGCGGCAACTTGCCGAAAACGGCGGAAAGCTATCAGGCACAAGCTTGGCTGACGGCATGGGGCTGTATAGTTAAAAAGTAATTCAAGTCATTAAAACTCAGAGCGGGGCGGAGGAGGATTTACTAGATGTTAGATAACATTAAAATCGGTATGATTGGGCTTGGTTACGTGGGGTTGCCGCTAGCTGTCGAGTTTGGACGAAAATATCAAACCGTAGGTTTCGATATTAACCAGCATCGAATTCAGGAATTACGCGCAGGTCGCGACCATACTCTGGAGGTTAGTGAAGAAGAACTCGCCGACGCCAAGTTACTGACTTACAGCGCAGATTTACAAGATATAGCCGATTGTTCGGTTTATATAGTCACAGTCCCCACGCCAATCAACGAACATAAACAACCTGATTTGACGCCGCTGCAAAAAGCCAGCGATTTGTTGGGTAAGGTAATAAAGTCCGGCGATATCGTCATTTACGAATCCACTGTTTACCCGGGCGCAACCGAAGAGGTGTGCGTACCGATTCTGGAGAAAGTGTCGGGTTTAACGTTTAACCGGGATTTTTATGTCGGTTATAGCCCTGAGCGCATTAATCCCGGCGATAAACAACACCGCGTAACCAACATTCTGAAGGTTACTTCGGGCTCTACGCCCGAAATAGCCGGAAAAGTAGATGCTTTATATAAAAGCATCATTACTGCGGGTACGCACAAAGCCAGCAGCATCAAAGTCGCCGAGGCTGCTAAAGTCATTGAAAATACTCAGCGCGACGTCAACATCGCTTTAATCAACGAATTGGCTTTGATCTTTAACAAACTCGGAATAGATACTGAAGAAGTATTGCTGGCAGCGGGAACTAAATGGAATTTCCTGCCGTTTCGCCCAGGTTTGGTGGGTGGACACTGTATCGGTGTGGATCCCTACTACTTAACCCATAAAGCTCAAGCGATAGGCTACAACCCGGAAGTGATACTCTCTGGCCGTCGAATCAACGATGGCATGGGGGTATATGTTGTGTCGCAATTGGTAAAGTTGATGCTGAAGAAGCGTGTGCATGTCCAGGAAGCTAATGTGTTGATCATGGGCTTGACCTTTAAAGAAAACTGTCCGGACATTCGTAACACTCGGGTGGTAGACATCATTGCCGAATTGAAGACTTATGGCGTCAATGTCGAGGTCTACGACCCCTGGGTTAATGCTGAGGAAGCGAAACACGAATACGGTATAACGCCGGTCGCTAAACCGGTAGCAGGAAAATACGACGCGATTATTCTGGCTGTGGCCCATGACGAGTTCAGAAAAATGGCGATTTCAGACGTCAGAGCTTTAGGTACGCCGCAAGCCATTGTGTATGACCTGAAATACTTGTTTCCTACGGATCAAACAGACGCAAGGCTTTAAGAATGAAGATTCTGGTGACCGGCACGGCCGGTTTTATAGGCAATCATTTGGCGCTGAGATTGTTGGAGCGTGGTGACGAAGTTATTGGTGTCGATAATCTCAACGACTATTACGATGTTAACCTGAAATTGAGTCGCTTGGATCGGATCAAGGATTTTGCCGGCTATACCGATGTCAGGCTGGATATTGCCGATAGAGCCGGTATGGATGCACTATTCAAAAAGCACCAGCCGCAAAAAGTGGTTAATCTGGCGGCTCAGGCCGGTGTGCGCTATTCCATCGAGAATCCGCATGCCTATATCGATAGTAATATTGTCGGTTTCATCAATATCTTGGAGGGTTGCCGGCATAATCAGGTGGAGCACTTGGTATATGCCTCAAGCAGTTCGGTTTACGGTGCCAACGAATCCATGCCGTTCTCCGTGCATGACAATGTCGATCATCCCTTGAGCTTGTACGCCGCGTCAAAAAAAGCCAATGAGCTGATGGCGCACACCTACAGCAACTTGTATCAATTGCCTACCACAGGTTTGCGCTTTTTTACTGTGTATGGGCCGTGGGGTCGCCCAGACATGGCGTTGTTTTTATTTACCAAAGCGATTTTGAATGGCGAGAAAATCAATGTATTCAACTACGGTAAGCACCGCCGCGATTTCACTTATATAGACGACATCGTTGAGGGCGTGATTCGGACCATGGATCATAACGCTTCGCCGAATCCGGACTGGAGTGGAGAAAAACCCGATCCAGGCACCAGTATAGCACCTTGGCGGGTTTATAACATTGGTAACCAGAATCCGGTAGAACTGCTGTCTTATATCGAAACCTTGGAACGTTTTCTCGGTAAAACTGCCGAGAAAAATTTATTGCCCTTGCAGCCTGGTGATGTCCCGGATACGTTCGCCGACGTAGAGGCCTTGGTAGCGGATGTTGGTTATAAACCAAACACGACTATCGAGCAGGGGATTGAACGGTTTGTTGCTTGGTATCTTCAGTATTATCAGTGAATAATTTTTGATACCCCGATTGCGCAGTTTTAAACTGTGCAACAGCTTTGTATTTTAATTAGCAGATTCAAATAAAGGGTCACTCTCGATGTGGCTATCCAATAGCTTTTTAAGCTCCGCGAATATATCGGGATGAGACTCTATTACATCCCGATATGGATCGTTTTCTAAGTCGTATAGCTGATACACAGGTTTTGTATAAGTCGCTATATATATTAGTTTCCACTTTTCATTCTGTACGGAACGGCTTTTCGCGCGGATAACCGTGGGATAATGTTTTTCGTTGACGACCAGTGTGCCGGATTTTTTATCAGGAATATCCAGTAATTCAACAATATTGGGATATAAAATTTGTTCAGGATGTAAGCCAGGTATCTTTCCTAGCCAAATCCCTGTTTCTTGAAAAGCAAAAAGCTCCGGCGATGTCTGTGCTTTCACATAAGGAATCAAATTAACACCGTCGAGCGTTGTTGGAATAGGTATATTCAACAAATCTAACAAAGTTGGCATGACGTCAATGGAGCGGGTGGTCGGCTTAAAGTTTACGCCACCAGGCACTCCTGGGCCTTTCATCACCAATGGAATTCTGCCGCTGGGGTCGTTTCCTACCAAGGTATTGCCCTGGCCCCAGCATCCCGTTTCAAAAAAATCCGCACCATGATCGCTATATATGATGACGATGGTATTATCGGATAAATCCGACTTTTCAATATAGTCTATTATTTTCCCCACTTCATCGTCGAATTGTTTGACGCAGCTGTCATATAAATTAATAATTTGCGGGATGTCGAAAAACTCCGAGGTTTTTTCCTGTTTTTTGATAATTTCTTCCGCCGAGGCGAGTCTGGTCATAATAAACCGTGACTCACCTTTATAGTCTTTTGGGGTAAATAAGTTGTAATAGGGATACTCCGAATTGAAAGGGACGTGCGTGGCCGAAGTGAACAAATTAATAAAAAAAGGCTGCGAGTTTTTCGCCGAATGGGCAATTAATTGGCGGCATTCGCGACTTAAGCTTCGGATCAAGGGTACGCCGGCCAGATAATAGAACTCGGGTAAGAAGCGTTTTCCTAATGCGTTATTGGTGAAAAGCGATAATACGTTTCGGATTAAAGACGGCCCTTGTCTTAGTAGTAGTTTGATATTCCATTGATCTTCAGCGACCGAGATTTCCTTGAAGTTAAAACTTAATTTTGCGAAATCGGCTCCGCACCAATCGGAGATGCATGCAGTCAAGTAACCGTGTTCGTTTAATATGTCGATCAAAGACGGTTGCGGTAGTTTACAGTCTGCCAAGGATGGATAATTATCGCGAATTTTATGGTTATGCGGCCATAATCCGGTAAATAGGGACGCAATACTTGGTGCCGTTCTGGCGACAGGGGTTATGCATTTATCGAGTCGTAAGCCGTTCGCGCTTAATTTATCAATGTTGGGGGTGAGGTTTCTGTGATAGTTGCTGCCGCCTAGTCTGTCATGGCGCAATGTATCGGAACCTATCATAATCACATTGGGTTTTGTTTGAGACGATGCTTTAACGACAGCTGGTTCGTTAACTATCGTTGCGTAATAGATGTAAGCATATAAACCAGCCAAAGCTATTATATAGAGCACTAGCGGCGTATTATTTTCTTCGATAGCTAAAAATAGAGCGATTACCGATGTTACAGACAGTAATGAAATTAATGAAAACTTTATGCCGCTTATTATTTTCGGAGATAATATCTTCCATATAACAAATAATCTGGAAAATCTATACTGGAAAGATAATTGAATGGTGCCAGGTGTATACAGGAGTTGGTGTAAAAAAAGTAGGTAGTAATTAGCGTGGTTGATATTAAGCAGCAGCTTAAGCCTGTGATGAAATTAAATTCTATCAATGTAGTAAGCTTTGATAGTGAATAAGCTGCAATAGAACCGGGTAAGGATGTCAGAAAAAATATGACAAATAACCAAGCGGCTAACCTGGTTAAGGCGAAAACCACATAATACCCAAATTTTTTTTCTATTTCTTTTTGGATGCCGGGTCCGGTACGGGAATAGTTGTGTAAGGTAAGTATTATTAATGTAATAGTAAAAAGCAGTGCGGCAGCAGATGAGCAGTAGAGGGACACCAGTATTTTTTCCATCTCTATTTTATTCGATTGGATGAGTATGATTGGTGGCTAAATTATTATATTTCGATTTTTTTTGTACTGCTGTTCATTTGTGCGTGCTTTTTCCGAAAACTCTTGTAATGCGAATTTTTTAATTAACATCGATATAAATACTAAATGATAAATCAAATCCCAGTAGGATAAACCGAGGAAAGCGGTGCCAACCATATAGCAAATGATCGAGGTTCTGACCATTAGGCTGTAATGGCGTACCCATTCCATGCCTTCTACTCGTTTCGCTTGACTCGATAAACGGGTTAAGCCAAGAACGCTACCCAGTATCAGCGAAATCCATAATCCGAATGCAATAAAGCCATGCTCAGCAAGCATTTCTACGTAAGAACTGTGCCAATCCCGCATCGTGACATGTATCCAGCCATCGAATCCTGCCCCGGTAAACGGGTGGCTTAGTGCATGATTCCAGCCATCTGTCCATGCTTCGATACGTGACATGGCGGATGCGTCCTCCTCATAGGTTTCCAGAGTGTGCATGCGTCCGAACCATTCTTCAGGCAAATAGGGGATTACAAAAAATGTACCGCCGATTACCAGGGGTATCATCAAGTATTTACGTTTGCTGTTTGAGATCAGCGTAAACGTCAGAGCGATCATGGTAAGTAGTGCGCCTCGCGACCATGATGATAATGAAGCGGCATAAATGATAGGAATGGATAGCAATATTCCTTTTTTAAGCCAGCTCTTCCGTACTTCTTTTTCCCATACTAGTAGCAATGGCACTGCAATCAACATCGCAACGGCAAATAAATTGTTGTCTTCGAATTGCGTATTGGGGGGGCCGTATACGCGGTGACCAAAGCCGGTTAGGATGGCAAATATACCACCTTTAACTGCAACAAGGCCGATAGAGGCGCCTATGGTGGAAATCAAATAATAGAGTTTTTCTCTGGTATTGATGAGTACCCATGTGAAATAGAATGGCACAAATACCTTAGAGACGAACAAAAATTTTTCCCAGGCAATATCCTGTAAAGGCGATTGGGTTGTGGTAAATATAAAATAGAACCAAAGTGTTATAAAAACTGAAATTCGCCAATCTTTAGGGATGGGCTGTTTATCTTTGGTGTTGAACGTGCTGACAACAACTACCAAAAATAACACATAGTATACCGGTAGCGAACGTACCGCTCCCCAGGCATAGGCGTGCGGATTCAAGTAGCTGAATATTGCTAATGATAGCACTCCCCACCATGGTTTTTTTAATGCGGCAACTATGCAGCATATCAGAAAAATAAGAACAACTATGTCGCGCACGGAGTTTAATTTAGTAGGTTTTAATGCATTTAACTAAGCTTTTAATGGACAGCTTAATTTAATTATTTATTAATAATTTGTTTTTCCAACGTGAAAAACAGCCACATATTTGTCCGAGAGAGTAGCTGACATTCATTGCCTGGCGCAGGCTATGTTTTGCGGTAAATGCCAAGGCAAGCCATTGCCAAGTTTGGCGGACAATTTGCGAGATTAAGAATGGCGGTATGCCCAGGTAGGTGCGATGGTAGACCGGAAAGTCATTAATCGCTCCGCGATAGCCGGCCAGAAAATGAACATCTAAAAAGTAGCGCCGCCGCAGTCGCCAGGGTTCGACGGCGTGAAGTATTGCCATGTCCGGGCGGTAACGTATTCGGCGCTTTTGCTGGAGCAGCACATTAAACATCATCACATCTTCGCCTCCTCCTATGGTTTTACCTTTGCGGTCATACCTGCGATCAAAGCGCAATGCCGGATCGTTTCGGAATATCGCCATGTCGTATGCAATGTTGCCGGCCCAAACCGGTGTGGTGCTGTCTTCTATCCAGAAAGCTTGTTTGCCGTGATCTAGCGCACCTAGAAATCCCAACAATTCGTCGTCAAGCCATTCCGGACGCTTATGGTGCGTAAAGTCTATATCGATTCGTCCGCCAACACATTCGGCGCCTTCGCTGAAGTATGCGTGTGTAACGGTTTCTAAAAGTCCGGTTAAAGGTAGTTCATCGTCGTCGATAAACACCAGAATGTCGGAATTGATTGCCTCTTGTATGGCTCTGTTGCGCGCTGCGACTATGCCTTGGTTGGGCTCGTGCACCCAGCGGAGCGTCGGGCCGGGTAGTTGCTGAAGTTGTTTCAATACATCGCTTGTCGCGTCGCTACTGTTATTGTTGACAGCAAGAATTTCAAATGGAATCGGACAAGATTGTGCGCGCATGGCAAAGACCAGGTTCTCCAGTCTTTCCGCTCGGTTGTAGGTGCAAAAAGCGAATGTGAGCTTTTTAGAGGCTTTTTCCAGGCTCATTTTCGATATCTAAATGCAGAGAGTGGTAAAGAGTTGCCGGGCAAAGTCATGTTCTTAGGGTTTTAGGCTCGGCGTAAAAGTATTGAATTCTGGTGGGGACGAATTTATGCGCTGTTTATCGCTGTTGGTTCATAGCGACGCTAAACGCTGCATTGGTATTTGTCATCAACTCGTATGACGCAGTTTATCCCAAACACGGTTCGCATAGTAGCGAGTCATCTTTTTCCACGATACGTCGTTGTCCGCAAAGTTTAGTTTGCGGGCTAGTGTGCTGACGCTGTCGCCGGAGAATATGGCAATACGCCTAACTAGGTAAGGGTTTGGTTCGCTATCAAACCAGCCGGGGCGGGTGGTGCAAGCCATGCTATAGCCTGTCTGTTCGGCTAGGGTGATTGAATCCGAGTTGAATCTGCCAAAGGGATAGGCCAGGCTGCTGACTTGGGTTGACAATAAATCTTCGAGGACAGCTTTGGCTTTTGAAAGTTCGGATTGTTGTTGGTCGGAGCTGAGTAAGGATAGGTCTGGATGCGAGCAGGTGTGCGAGGCAATTTCCATTCCGGCTGTATGCATTTCAAGCAAGCGTTCCGCCGTTAGCATCCGTGTCTGAGTAGATGGTTTGCCTAGCCAATGGGCATGACCGCCGATGCAATCGGTAGCGATAAACCATGTGGCCTTCATCCCAAGCGCCATCAGAGGCAAAAAAGCCCCCGAATAGTTGTCTTCGTAGCCATCATCAAAAGTAATGACCACACTTTTTTCAGGTAGCGATTTGGCACTTTGCAAGTCTTTGAACAAAACCGTTGTCCAACCTTCTTGCTGTAGATACCGCAAATGCTTCGCAAACAAGTCCGCGCTTATGGAGTAATGCGACTCGGGTTGAGCGTCGGGCGTACCGTGATACATCAAAACAATAGGGCTGCGAGTTTGGGACATGGCTTTTATCAAATGGCTTATGTTTCGTTCCTTAAAAATAAGTGTATTGCAAAAAAACCAAGATTTTCAGGGAAAAGTTATCTCAG
>Ga0160182_117004_pt1 | contig 16240 bp, 15 predicted proteins | sample met14sa_FD_108561 | JGI IMG/M metagenome (GOLD analysis project Ga0160182, IMG submission 108561) | Synthetic bacterial communities of pure cultures from sediment of Lake Washington, USA, under high oxygen condition - MT... | ecosystem: Engineered > Modeled > Simulated communities (microbial... >... | reverse complement strand
CTTTAACTGCTGTAGTAAGAATACGATCGGGGAAAGTTTTTCTCAATTTACCCAAGGTAACAGTCTTAAGATTACCGATGTAACCTGTATGGTGCTGATACAATTTATTCTTTTCTTTATTGCCGGTAACGCCTATTTTCTCTGCATTTACTACAATAATGTAATCACCGGTATCAACATGCGGTGTGTATTCTGGTTTATGTTTACCGCGAAGGCGTAGCGCAATTTCAGAAGCAAGACGACCAAGAGTCTTTCCTTCTGCATCGACCACGTACCAATCACGCTTAACTTCTGCTGGCTTTGCACTAAATGTTTTCATCGTTGCTTAGGCTTACTGTTAAAGGCTTAATATAAAAAACGAGATTTTACTAAGAATCGGGGGATGTTTCAAGTTTATTTGTGATTCGGGCGAAAGGCAAAGGGCAAAAGGCGAAAAAACCGCACACCTTTCGCCCTTCGCCTACAACTTAATATTCAATGAATGCAACTTGCGATAAAGATGCGTTCGCTCCATGCCCACGGCGGCTGACAATTTTGCAACGCTGCCCCCGGTTCTTTCAAAATGATACTCCAGATAAGCTTTCTCAAAATGATCCCTGGCCTCTTTTAACGGTAAATTAAAAAATTCGGGCACCGCGTGGGAAGTAACGGCATCACTGATCACCGAACCCAGTGCCCCCTTCACCTCATCAATCTCTATATCTTCGCCGGCACCCAGAATCATCAACCGCTGCACCAGGTTTTTCAATTCCCGCACGTTGCCACGCCAGCTGTAATTACGTAAGAAATTTTGCGCCGCCATGGAAAACTTTCGAAAAGGCAATCTATCCTGACTGACAAAATAATCGACATAAAAACTCAGCAATGCCGGCACATCCTCACTGTGCTCCCGAAGCGGCTGAATGTCGAGCGAGACTTCATTAAGCAGATAATACAAGTCCTGTCGAAAACGCCCGGCCTTGACCTCCTCATCCAAGGCAATGCGGGTTGACGCCACCACGCGGACATCGACACGAACCGCCTCGCTACCCCCTACCCGCAGGAAAGAACTGGACTCCAGAGCTCCGAGCAGCTTTAACTGGGTTTCCTTATCCATGCCGCAAATTTCGCCTAAAAACAACGTTCCTTTATGCGCCCGCTCCAATAGGCCGGGATAAATTTTACCCGCATCCTCTTTGCCGAAAAACTCCACCGCCGAATTTTCCGGCGATATGCTGCCTACCGCCACATCCACAAAGGGGCCGTCCCGATGCGCACTGTTATTATGCAGGTATCGGGCATACATCTCCTTGCCAACGCCCGCCTCGCCGACAAACAACACCCTGGCGTCGTGCTGAGCCAAGCGCTTTAATTGATCCTTGAGTCTCGCAACGGTAGCGCTCTTGCCAACTGGTTCAATATCGGCGTGCAATTGCTGCTTAAGCCCCGCGTTTTCTATTTGCAGGCTACTGGCTTCCAAAGCCCTTTCTACGATCAATAATAATTTTGCCAGCGACAACGGCTTTTCAAGAAAGTCATACGCCCCCAACCGGGTTGCCTCAACGGCAGCTTCAACAGAACCATGTCCAGACATCATAACCACGGGGCAAAGCATGGCCTCTTCCGCAACCCATTCTTTCAACAAGGTAATGCCGTCAGTATCCGGCATCCAAATATCAAGCAGGATCAAATCGGGCGCTTTAGCCTTTTTTAACTCCCTGGCTGCACCGGCATTTTCAGCCGTAGCGACCTGATAGCCCTCATCCTCAAGAATCTCACAGACCAGTCGGCGAATGTCCGGCTCATCATCTACAACCAATATACGCGGTGTTTGTGCATTCATATTTTTTACGGCATCTCAAAAATTACACGCCGGAAGCTGAATGATAAATCCCGCTCCCACTTTGCGGCTGGTGTCGACCCATATCGCACCGCCATGTTCTTCAATTATCTTTTTGACTATCGCCAAGCCCAACCCCGTTCCCTTAACCTTGGTGGTAACGTAGGGTTCGAAGATTTGTTCAATTTGCTCATCCTTAATGCCCGGTCCATCATCGTAAAGCGCTATTTCAATAAAATCGGTGTTATTTTTTTGTACCCGATGCAGGCTTATTTCGATCAAACCCTTGGCATCTATCGCTTCCAGCGCATTTTTTATCAGATTGTGCAGCACTTGCCGGATACTAACCGGATCGCCCTTAATCATCAACAAACCAGTATCGTAATCGGCTTTAAACTTGACTCCCGACTTTAATGCATAAAGCGCTAACACTTCCTGAACCAAACCCGGTAAATCAATATCCACCGTCTGCTTTTTGGAAGGTTTGGCATATTCCGAAAAATCATCGACCATTTCCTTCATCGCCTCAACCTGCTGCACAATGGTGGTGGTTGAGCGCCGCAACATCTCCGCATCACCGTCAGTCAACTTGTCGGCCAGCTTGTGCTGCAACCGTTCTGCCGATAACTGTATGGGCGTTAACGGATTCTTGATTTCATGAGCCAACCTTCTCGCCACTTCTCCCCACGCCGCATTTTTCTGCGCCTGAATCAAATCGGTCACATCATCAAAAACGACGACCGCCCCGACTCTCAAACCTTCCTGGGAAAACAGCGGCGTACCTCGGCACAGCAATTCCTGCCGACCGTTGGAACCTAAAAAAGCAATCCGCTGCTGCCATATATCGTCGGCTTGCTCCAATAAGCGCTGAATGGATTTTAACGGTTCGGCCAGTTCCGCATAGTTCTGAACCAGTTCCAGCAACGTCCGACCGACAAACTGATTCACATGAATATGGAAAATCCGGTAGGCCGCCTGATTCGCCGTGCGTATCTTATGTTCCGCGTCGAAACTGATCACTCCCGCCGTCAAATTAGCCAGTATCGTTTCCAGATAAGCCCGTTGATTTTCCACCTCAATACCGGCCATTCGGGTTTCATCGCTGGCCCTGGCAATACGATGCGTCATCTCGTTGAAGGACTCCACCAGAAAGCCCAAATCATCTTGGGCCATAACCGGCAACTCCTGGTCATAATGCCCGGAAGCTACTGCCTGCGTCCCTTTAACCAGCGCCTTTACCGGCGCAACAATATTACGGATACTGATGAAAGCCACCCAAATGGCCGCCAGTAAACTCATCAACAAAACCAGCGACAAGGCCAGAGAGAAACTCAGTTTTAACGAGTGCCTTAAAAAATGCATCTCCTGATAACGCACAAAGGCAAATTCCACCGAATCGGCCAAGTCGGCAATTCTTACCGGCACCGGATATAAAGCCTGTAAATATTGCGGCTCCTTGCCCTTGACGGTAACGATAACCCGGATCATTAATTCATCTTCGCGCACCGGCGCCAAAGCGACGTACTCTGCATTCTGCCGCAACTGTAACCAGGTATGTTCGTCCGGCAAACTCGGCAAAATATCGCCGGGATTGATGCTGCTTGAGGCAATAATCCTGCCCTGCCGGGAAAACAAGGTCATCTCGGATGCTCCGGAAAGTTCACGCAGGTTTTCCATTTCCAGCGTTGCCAGCGTTTCCGACGACTCCACCAATTTCGCGGTCAATTGCTGCGTTTGCCGCAAATGCCAGCGCATCCGCTGGTCTAATGACGCCTGACTGAGCTCCAGTGCATCTTCCATCGCCCGGTCTATTTCCACATTAAACCAGCTGTCGATACCCTGATGCAGGAACTGCATGGAAAAATAAAACACAATAGCGGCGGGCGCCAAAGCCAGCACCACAAACAGCGACACCATGCGCGTGGTTAACCTCGAACCCGCCTCGCGTTTCTTTAACTGCCGCGCCAGGGAGTAAATATTGGCACCGACCAAGCCCAGCAACACCACCGATCCCAGCGCATTGACCAACAGCAGCCAGGAGTACATTGCGCTCAACTCTGAAGACTCCTGCGTTGCCGAACTCATCAGCTGCAACAACAGCAAAATCAAGCCAAACAGGACCAATATGGACAAGCTGATAGGGGGTTTTATTTTGTCAAAGGCCATAATGTCCAGTCGCTGGATAAATACCATTGAGGATTAGTATAAGCAATCGGGCGTAGCGGCAAAGGCAGGGCGTCCCGGTCCAGCGTCACTTTGATGCCGACTGCGTAGCGCTCTCCCGACTCATAAAGCGCCTTATCCAGCACACGGAAATTACGTAGCGTCGACATCGAATCCAGCGCCGCAGACAGCGTGGAAAAATTATACAGTTCGCGACTATCCTCATTTCTGACCCGGTACATATTCAGCAAGGCATGATATTGAATTCGGTAACGGACACTGGTATTGACCAGCGTTTTATCCCATAAATAACCGCGATGTTGCAGAGTTTTAATGTGTATATCCCAATACAAAGGCACGCCGTTTTGTAGCGCTTCTTTTGCCCTGGCACTGAGCCGATAATCCATGTCCGCAGACAACACATAGCTGTTGCCTTGCGTGGCAATCTCGGCATTTTTCACCTCTACGCCAAACGTATCGGCATAGCTTAAAGCGGGCAGTAGCCAGACCAAACAACAGTACAGCAATGCATAACAAAACGATGATTTATTGCTTACTGATGCATGCATAATAAAACCCGTCCATTGCCGACTCGCCGGTAAGGATCTGGCGGCCGCATGCTCCGTTAATTCCCCAGTCTGTTGCTCCCAAACTGGAGCTTGGGAGCAAGGGCAATTCGACCGCATCGCTGTGTTCGGCCAAAAAAGCTTGAACCTGTTGTTCATTTTCCTGCTTTAAAATGGAGCAGGTTGCGTAGAGCATCAGTCCGCCGGGCGCCAACAGCGGCCAGACGGCTTGCAGGATGTTTTTTTGCAAGGCCTGCAACTGCCCAATGTCCTCGGCTCTACGCAATAATTTAATATCGGGGTGGCGGCGGATAACGCCTAAGGCTGAACAAGGCGCATCCAGCAAAATCCGGTCGAACGGTTTGCCGTCCCACCAATTTGCAGGATTTGCAGCATCACCAACCACCAGCGTGGCGTGCAAGTTTAAACGCTGCAAATTTTCGTTGACCCGCTGCATCCTGGACTCGTCGATATCGACGGCGACCAACTCCTTGAGCTGCTGCTGACTTTCAAGAATATGCGCGGTTTTCCCTCCCGGCGCGGCGCAGACATCCAACACACGATGTCCCGGCTGCACATCCAGCAATCCGGCCGCCAATTGCGCGGCGGTATCCTGAACGGATACCAGCCCATCGGAAAAACCGGGCAGCAGGTCCACCGGCACCGGCTTGTCCAGTCTAATCGCCGACCGGCAAAAGCTGACCGGTTCGGCCGCTATGTCCTGCCCGGCTAGCAGTTGCATATAGTCCTCGCGGCTGGTTTTCGACAAGTTGACCCGCAACACCATCGGCGGTTGCTGATTATTTTCCAAGAAAATATTTAACGCCTGTTCAGGCCAATCCTGCTCAATTTGCTTAATCAGCCAGTCGGGATGACTCAGGGCTGCGACCTGACATTTGTCGGCCTTGTGTTCAAGTCCTTCCTGTTCTCGCAGATAGGTTCTGAGCACCGCATTGATCAGCGACTTGGCCCACGGCTTTTTACGTGCCGCCAAAACCGTTTCGGATACCGCCGCATGGGGTTTTACCCGCATGAATTTAAGCTGGTACAAGCCGACCAAAGCCAGCGCCTTAACGTCGGTATCTTTTAACGGCTTGTCCAATAATTGACTTAAAATAAACTCCAGCCGGTGATATTGCCTGCACACGCCGTAGCATAGCGCCTGAATGAAAGCCCGGTCTTTACTCGATTCTATGCTCGGAAAGGCATTATCCAGGGCGGCGGTTAAAGACTGCCCGTCCTGTAAAACCCGAGACAATACCCGGGCCGCAACTAATCGTGTATTCACTGAGTATTCAACCTAATTTGACCCCGTTAACATCGTGAGCGCTGAGAAAAGCCTGAACAGGCATGCGTTTTCCACCCGGCAACTGCACTTCCAGCAACCTTAAAAAAACCTGCTCCGGTCGCCACATCCATGTGTTTATCGGCACAGCGCACCACGCTGGGCTCTTGCTGTAGAGACGAATCGTCATTTACTTCCACTGCCTGCCAGATGCGCAACACATTGCCCTGATAAAGCGTTTGCGCAACCGGCCATGAGTTTAAGCCCCTGACTTTCCGGGCAATGTCCGCAGCCGGTTGCGTCCAGTCGATAACCGCTTCGCTTTTTTCCAGCTTTTCGGCATAAGTCACCAGCGCCTCATCCTGCCGTTCGGGATGAACGGTTCCGGCCTCTATTTGCTTCAGCACTTTGGCCAGGCCTATTGCGCCCAACGCAGACAATTTGTCATGCAAATCCACGGCCGTATCGGTCGGGCCAATCATGCATTCTTCCTTGTGCAACATGTCGCCGGCATCCAGTTTGCGCACTATCTGCATAATGGTCACGCCGGTTTTCTCATCGCCCGCCATCAACGCACGCTGGATGGGTGCGGCACCTCGCCAGCGCGGCAACAATGAAGCATGTACATTGATGCAACCCAGTTTAGGCTCATCCAGAACGGCTTGCGTTAAAATCATGCCGTACGCGACCACCACCATCAAATCGGCATTAAATGCGCTGATCTGCTGCAAGTCCTCACTGGTTTTCATGGTAAGCGGCTGAAAAACGGGGATTCCGGCAGTTAAGGCCAGTTCTTTGACAGGGCTTGGCTGCAACTTGCGCCCCCTGCCCGCCGGACGGTCGGGCTGGGTATAAACCGCGCAAATCTCATGCTCCGAATCCAGCAACATCTGTAGACAAGGCACGGCAAACTCAGGGGTTCCGGCAAAAATAATCTTCATGCTCAGCTCACTTCCATTTTATGAATTTTTTCCAATTTTTTCTTAATCCGCTGCCGTTTTAACGGTGAAATATAATCGACGAACAGTTTTCCGTCCAAATGATCCAGTTCGTGCTGAACGCACACGGCCAGCAAATCCCTGGCGCTTAATTCAAAAGGCTCGCCCTCCCTGTCCAGCGCTTTGACTATAATATGTTCAGCTCTTTCCACTTTTTCAAAAAAACCGGGTACCGAAAGACAGCCTTCTTCGGACTCCTTGACCCCGTCCTTTTCTATAATCTCAGGATTAATTAAACATAAGGGGGCGTCCTTTTCCTCGCTGACGTCGATGACAACAACCCGCTGATGCACATTGACCTGCGTAGCGGCCAATCCTACGCCATGCGATTCGTACATGGTTTCAAGCATATCATCGACCAATTTTTTGATTTTATCATCGACCGTTTTTACGATTGCCGCCTTCTTGCGCAACCGTTCATCCGGAAACTCGAGAATAGATAGAATACTCAACAAACTCTCCACTATAATAATTGAATACTGGAATTCTATCTGAATTCATCTAAACTTTGAATTCAGATAGTACAAAAAGACTCGACAGGAACCCAACATGGCTTTTCGAACACTCACCGGATTGATCGTTTCTCTCCTGCTCAGCTTAAGCGCATGGGCTGATGAAATACAAATAAATCCGTCCCACCCCAATCAATATACTGTCGTTAAAGGCGATACCTTATGGGAAATATCCGGTAAATTTTTAACGCACCCTTGGCAATGGCCCGAATTATGGAGCCTCAATACCCAAATCAAGAACCCCCATCTGATTTATCCCGGCGATACCCTTTATTTTTCAATGATAAACGGCAAGCCGCAGCTTAGCCTTTCCAGAAGCGATTTACCTCAGGTCCAAGCTAATCCCAATACTCCCTGCGTGCTTAAGGAAGAAGACTATAAACATGGCCGCAAAGACTTTGCCGTTTCCGAAGATGGAAAGGTACTGCCTTGCATCCGGGAAACCGACCTGAAACAAGCGATCAGGTTAATCCCTACTGAAACCATAGCGAGTTATCTGGCATCGCCCAAAGTAGTGGATGAGAATGAACTGGGCAATGCGCCTTATGTTGTCGGCTTTGCGGGAGAACATATCATTGTAGGTATCGGCGACCGTATTTATGTGCGCTCGATAACCGAATCTAAAAACCTGTCCCACACAATTTACCGGCCGGGCAGCGCTTATATCAGCCCTGAAAACGGAGAAATTCTGGGCTATGAGGCGCAATACATTGCCGATGCCTCATTGCAACAACCCGGCGACCCGGCAACGTTGGCCATCACCAAAGCCGATCGTGAAATCCGCACCGGCGACCGGGTTATGCCCAATACGGAAGAGGAACTTGCCTTAAATTACTTTCCCCGTCCACCTGAACAAAGCATCAAAGGCAGCATTCTCAGCGTACTTGGCGGCGTTTCCCAAATCGGCCAATATAGCGTCGTTGTAATAGACAAAGGCACGGCAGACGGCCTTTTAGTCGGACACGAGCTGAATATTTATAAAACCGGCAAGATTGTCAGAGACGATTACAGCCCGATTAAAAATGATGCCGTTAATCTTCCTGATGAAGTTGCCGGTGCCCTGATGGTTTTTCGCCCGTTTGAGCGCGTCAGTTACGCCCTGGTCATGAAAGCAACCCAGGCTCTTCATGTTTTAGACAAAGTTAAAACCCCCTGAACATTACCGCACAACAATCCGAGCTCGACATAAAATACTGGCTTGCGTTATTGCGCACGCCAGGCGTCGGTTGCAGAACTTTTCTCCGCTTACTCGAAAGCCATACCCCGGCGCAGCTATTTGCGGAATCATCATCGGCATTGAGCACCTTGGGCTTAAAAAGCGACATCGTTCATGCACTCAGGAATCCTGACTGGACGCTTATCGACTATGACCTGAGCTGGCTGCATCAAGAAAATAACAGTGCAATCACCCTCAATGACGCAAACTATCCGCTGCAATTAAAGGAAATCTCCGATCCTCCGCCCATCCTATTTGTGCGCGGCAATCCTGAACTGTTATCGTTGCCGCAAATCGCCATCGTGGGCAGCCGCAACCCCTCGACTTCAGGCCTTGAAATCGCCTTTAACTTTGCCAAAACCCTGAGTCATTGCGGCTTTGTGATCACCAGCGGACTGGCTTTAGGCATAGACGCAGCCAGCCATCAAGGCGCATTAAAAGCCAAAGGTTATACGATTGCGGTGGCGGGAACCGGACTGGATCGTGTCTATCCCGCGAGACATAAAGACCTGGCCACTGAAATCGTGAATACCGGCGCCATGATCTCGGAGTTCCCCCCCGGCACAACCGCCAAAGCCAACCATTTTCCCAGACGCAACCGCATTATCAGCGGTCTGTGCCAGGGGCTGTTGGTGGTTGAAGCCGCCAAACAAAGCGGTTCGCTGATTACTGCGCGCATGGCCCTCGAACAAAACCGCGAAGTTTTTGCGATTCCCGGCTCCATTCACAACCCGCTGGCCCGCGGCTGCAATGCGTTAATCCGTGAAGGCGCAAAACTTGTCGAAACAACCCAAGATATTCTCGAAGAACTAAGTCAATATAATCAACAGGATGAGATTTTCTCCCCGCTAACAATGCAATCAACACTTGACCTAGAGCAACAAACATTATTGAATCTTGTCATGTTTAGCCCAACTTCCATCGATACTCTGGTTGAAAATGCCAACGAATCCGTCGAAGTTATTTCGTCAATGTTACTGATTCTGGAGCTGCAAGGTTACATTGAAGCAACCCCCGGCGGCAGCTATACGAGAATCAAATAATCAACCAAGAGCTTATGAAAGAAAATATTTTTGATGTCCTGATGTACTTATTCGAAAACTATATGGAAGATGAAATTGAAATACTTCCAGACAGTGATATCGTCAGAACAGAATTACTTGAAGCGGGCTTTGAACAAATCGAAGTCAATAAAGCTTTCGACTGGCTCGAATCGCTTAGCCTGCAACGGGCAATAAAAGCATCCGTATCGCCTACATTTCGCATTTTTTGCAGTCAGGAGACAGCCAGACTGGATCTTGAATCCCGCAATTTGATTATGTTCCTTGAGCATAGCGGTATCCTGAGTTCAGCCAACCGGGAAATTGTCATCGACCGGGCCATGGCGCTGGAAAATGAAGAATTATCAATGGAAAAGCTGAAATGGATAGTGCTGATGGTATTGCTCAGCCAGCCGGATGAGGAAATCGCTTTCTCCAGAATGGAAGATATTGTTTATGACCTTATTCCAACGTATTTGCATTAAAAAATAGGCGAAAAACTAAGAGCTAAAGGCAAAAAAGAACGCACACTTTCGCCTTTAGCCCTTCGGCCTTCGTCTTTAGCCCTTCGCCTTTCACCCTTTTAAATAAATGAGTAAGAATCTCGTCATTGTAGAATCGCCTGCAAAAGCCAAAACCATAGAAAAATATTTGGGTAAGGACTTTCAAGTTTTAGCCTCTTATGGACACGTCCGCGACCTGATCCCAAAAGAAGGCGCAGTTGACCCGAACAACGACTTCGCCATGAAATACGAAGTTATCGATCGCAACCAAAAACATGTGCAAGCCATCAGCAAAGCCCTTAAGACTGCAGACACCTTATATCTGGCGACTGACCCTGATAGAGAAGGGGAGGCTATTTCCTGGCATTTGCTTGAGCTGCTGAAAGAAAAAAAAACTGCTGAAAGACAAGCCGGTACATCGGGTCGTATTCCATGAAATCACCAAAAAAGCCGTCACCGAAGCCATAGCCAACCCGGAACAAATAGCCATCAATTTGGTCAATGCCCAACAAGCGCGCCGCGCTTTGGATTATCTGGTCGGTTTTAACCTGTCGCCGCTATTATGGAAAAAAATCCGCCGTGGCCTGTCTGCGGGTCGCGTTCAAAGCCCCGCCTTGCGCATGATCGTCGAGCGCGAACTGGAAATCGAGGCCTTTAAAACCCGAGAATACTGGACAATCGATGCTGCGTTGATGGCGCATGACCAAGCCTTTAAAGCCAAATTGACTCAATTTGAAGGCGAAAAAATCAGTCAATTCAGCATTACCGATGAAGAGCTGGCGAAAAAAACCAAGCAAACCTTAATGGATGCGGCCGACGGCCAATTAATGGTCGCCAAGCTGGAAAAGAAACAGCAAAAACGCAACCCGGCCCCGCCCTTTATCACCTCGACGCTGCAACAAGAAGCCTCGCGCAAACTGGGTTTTACCACCAAACGCACCATGATAGTTGCCCAGCAACTCTATGAAGGTATCGATATAGGCGGCGAAACCGCCGGTTTGATTACCTACATGCGTACCGACTCGGTCAACCTGTCGATAGACGCTGTCGAAGAAATCCGCGCGCTGATTGCCGAAAACTACGGCGCCGAAAATGTGCCCAAAGAGCCGAGAGTCTTTAAGACTAAGTCGAAAAACGCCCAGGAAGCGCATGAAGCCATACGCCCGACATCTCCCCGGCACTTACCCAGCCAGATAAAAAGCCATCTGAGCATCGAACAGTTCAAACTTTATGAGCTGATCTGGAAGCGCACCATCGCCTGCCAGATGATTCATGCCACGCTGAACATGGTCGCCGTCGACTTGACCTGCGGCGACGGCAAGCACGTATTCAGGGCAACAGGTTCCACAATCGCCCATCCCGGCTTCATGGCCGCCTATCTGGAAGGAAAAGACGACAGCAACGAGAGCGACGACAAAGAAAGCTTTCTGCCGCCGATGGAAGAAGGCCGCCCCGTCCAGCTGGGCGACATCAATGCCGGACAGCACTTCACCGAACCACCGCCACGCTACGGCGAAGCCAGTCTGGTGAAATCCCTTGAAGAACACGGTATCGGCCGACCATCGACCTATGCATCGATTATTTCGACCTTGCAAAACCGCGAATATGTCACCCTGGACGGCAAACGCTTCTACCCGACCGATGTCGGCAGAATCGTCAACAAATTCCTGACCGAACATTTCACCAAATACGTCGATTACGATTTTACCGCTAATCTGGAAGATGAGCTGGATGCGGTGTCGCGGGGAGAAAAAGACTGGGTTCCATTGATGCACGATTTCTGGAAACCTTTCACCACGCTGATTCACGAAAAAGAAGAAAGCGTCCAGCGCAAGGATGTCACCCAGGAAGCTATCGACGAAAAATGCCCCGATTGCGGCAGTCCGCTATCCATTCGCTTAGGCAGAAATGGCCGGTTTATCGGCTGCACCAATTATCCTGAGTGCTCCTATACCCGGAACCTGAACGATGATGGCGCCGCTAGCGACGAACCCGAAGTCGTGGAAGGCCGAGTCTGCCCCAAATGCGAATCGCCTTTAGTGATCAAAACCGGACGCTACGGCAAATTTATCGGCTGCAGCGGTTATCCCAAATGCAAGCATATCGAGCCTTTGGAAAAACCGATGGACACCGGCGTCGAGTGCCCGCAATGCAAAAAAGGCAACATCCTCAAGCGCAAGTCGCGGAACAGCAAAATATTCTATTCCTGCTCGGAATACCCGAAATGCGATTACGCATTATGGAACGCGCCGATCAAAGAAAGCTGCCCGGAATGCGAATGGCCTATTTTGACCGTCAAGGAAACCAAACGGCGCGGCGTGGAAAAGGTTTGTCCGCAAAAGGACTGCAAATACGCAACGCCGTATGAAGGCGATCCTGCGGATGTGCAGGGGCCAAAAGAGCTTGGTGCGTTGTAGGGGCGACTTCATTCGACTTCAGCTTGGGAATCAGCTCAACCGCATCGCCGTCATTCCGGCAGGGATTCACGTCAGGCTATCCTGCCTGACGCCCTTCGGGTAAATGCAAATCTGTTCCGGACAGATTTGTGCCGGAATCCAGATCACAGGGATGTAAAAATAGACAAAAAGTAGTTTTATGTGGCTAAAGCACGATCTGATGAAGCCATCCATAGCTTCTCGGCAACTGCTCCTGCGTTGCTCTACCTCCTGCATCCATGCAGTCGTGGATCCCGGCATTCCCTGCCGGGATGACGAGTTATATCGATATCCATACCTATAACTTAGCCGCCATAAACTAAAAATGCCATATCACTCACCGTTCAAAATAAAAACCGCCGTCCGTCATCTCAAAGCCGGAGCAGTGATCGCTTACCCCACAGAAGCCGTCTACGGCTTAGGGTGCGATCCGCTTAATGAAACTGCGGTGATGTCCCTGCTCGACATCAAACAGCGACCGATAGAAAAAGGCCTGATACTGATTGCATCATCCCTGGAGCAACTGCGGCCCTACCTCGTCTTAGATCAAACCCTCATCGACCGCATATCACCCACCTGGCCCGGCCCTGTCACCTGGGTTATTCCGGCCCAACCCTGGGTGCCAAAATGGCTGAGAGGCGAGCATCAATCATTGGCCGTCAGAGTGACCAATCACCCGATAGCCCGAGACTTATGCGCCCAATTCGGCAGCCCGCTGGTATCGACCAGCGCCAACCCGACGACACGGCCGTCTATTAAGGAATCGAGGAAACTACAAAAGACCTTTGCCGATGCCGATATTTTTATCGTTCATGGCAAAGTCGGAGAGTTGGCACAGGAAACCGCTATTTATGATGCGGTAAGCGGAACGCGATTGCGTTGATTCGGAAATACGCTAATTCACCACGAAAAACACGAAGTTTTTTGCCTTGGTGTTTCTTCGTGAATTTCGTGTCTTCGTGATGATATGTTTTAAGCTGATGAACTATCCAATAACTTCCAACCCGCCCATATAAGGACGCAATGCCTCAGGAATATGGATGCGCCCTTCGGCATCCTGGTAATTTTCCATGACCGCAATCAGGGTTCTGCCCGCCGCCAGACCGGAGCCGTTCAGGGTGTGCGCCAACTCAGGTTTGCCGGTTTCCGGGTTGCGCCAACGCGCTTGCAGGCGGCGCGCCTGAAAGTCTTTGAAGTTGCTGCACGACGATATTTCCCGGTAAGTGCCCTGCCCCGGCAGCCAGACTTCCAAATCGTAGGTTTTGGTCGATGAAAAGCCGGTATCGCCTGCGCATAACAGCATCCTGCGGTAAGGCAGGTTGAGTTTTTTCAATATGGCTTCCGCGTGATGGGTCAGCTCTTCATGAGCCGCAGCCGAATCTTCAGGCTTTACGATTTGCACGATCTCGACTTTTTCAAATTGATGCTGCCGGATCATGCCTCTTACATCGCGACCGTATGCTCCTGCCTCACTGCGGAAACAGGGGCTGTGGCAGACGAATTTAAGCGGCAGGTCTTTGGCCTCGATAATCACGTCCCTGACGATGTTGGTGACCGGCACTTCAGCTGTCGGAATCAGGTATAAGGCTGGATCATCACTGGCCTTGAACAGGTCGGCTTCAAACTTGGGCAACTGCCCTGTGCCGCGCAAGCTGTCGGCATTGACCAGGAAAGGCACGTAAGTTTCGATGTAACCGTGTTCGGTGGTATGCGTATCGAGCATCAGCTGGATAATGGCCCGTTGCAAGCGCGCCAGCGGTCCGTTTAATACCACAAACCTTGCGCTGGCGATTTTTGCGCCCAGCTCGAAATCCATGCCTATCTTTGCGCCTAAATCGACATGGTCTTTGGGTTCGAAATCGAAGCTCGGGATTTCGCCCCAGCGGCTGATTTCGAGATTGTCGTCTTCGCTTTTGCCGTTCGGCACGCTCTCATCAAGCAGGTTGGGAATGCCTTCCATTAAGGCGGTCATTTTTGCCTGAATGTCGGACTTCGGTTTCCGCAGCTTTCAGCTCGTCGCCCAAATGCTGAACCTGATCCAACAGCGGCTGCACGTCTTCGCCTTTGGCTTTGGCGATGCCGATGGCTTTTGAGCTGCTGTTGCGTTCGTTCTGCAATTCCTGGGTTTTAACCTGGATGTCTTTGCGCCGGGCTTCCAACTCGGAATAATACTCAGGGTTAAAATCGAATGAACGCCTGTTGAGTTGTTCCTTAACAAAATCAAGCTCGGTTCTGAATAAGCGGGGATCTAACATGATTGCGTAGTTACCTTTAATAAAATTGTGTAGTTGACTTCGCGCCGCCGGAGCGGCGCCGACTGCATTCCCACGCCGGAGCGTGGGAGCGATAAAATATATACGGGGCGAAAGAGGAAAGGCTAAAGGCAAAAAAGCACGGGGGCTTTGTCTTTAGCCTTTAACCCTTCGTCCTTCGCCTCTCAAATCTGCCTGCCCACCAGCAAGCCCATCCAAATCACCGAAACACAAATCAAGCTGTTGCCGACAAACGTACCCAGCATCAAGTTCAAATTGGCGTCGAATGAAAACCCATGCTCTACCAAAAACAGCAATAGATATAAACCGGACAGAGTTAAAAAGACGCCCACCATGACCACCGTCAGTACGACGCGGTATTCCACGGCTAGCGCCACTTTGTGCAATAAAATAGTCGCGATGATGCTGATCAAAAAAGCGCCTATCGCGTTAATGGTCATCAACGCGTAAGGAATCATCCCGCCCGACCATTGGATAACGCCGTCAGAATAATAAAACAAGCCTCTGCCGCACAGTAATCCGATCCAAATTGCGAATACGCAGGCCGTAACGCTGGTGAATATATTCAGCGCCGCTTTAGTTAAATTGCCCTGCTCTATCAGGTAAAACGTTTCCAGCGAAAACGTGGAGAAAGTAGTAAACGCCCCGATAAAGCCAATTAATATGGCCGCCCTGTATTCGAAGGTGATGGTGATGCGTTGCTGCATCAGCGATTCGGTCAGCAAGCCGAGCATAAACGAGCCGATCACGTTGACAACCAACGTGCCATAGGGAAAGCCGCGCCCCAGCCACTGGTAAATACCCGATGACACCAGGAAGCGAATCACCGCTCCGAATGCCCCGCCCAGCGCAACTGCAATGATCTGGTTCATAGGCTAGAACCTGATGAAGTGCTCGCGGTAATAACGCAGCTCTTCGATAGATTCGATAATGTCGTCCAAAGCCTGATGCGACGACTTCTTTTTAAAGCCCTCTTTTACTGCGGGCGCCCATCTGGCGGCCAGCTCTTTAACCGTTGAAACATCGATATTGCGATAATGGAAATACGCTTCCAGTTTGGGCATGTAGCGATATAAAAAGCGTCTGTCCTGGCCGATGCTGTTTCCGCAGATCGGCGAGGTATTTTCCGGCACCCATTGCTTTAAAAATTCAATCGTTTGCCGTTCCGCTTCCTCTGCATCGATAGTGGAAGCCTTGACTCGTGCGATTAGGCCGGATTGTCCGTGGTGATGCTGATTCCACTCATCCATTGCCGCCAGTGCCGCATCGGACTGATGCACGGCCAACACCGGGCCTTGGGCCAGGATATTCAAGTCTTTATCGGTAATGATCGTCGCAATCTCGATAATCAAATCGTTGTCAGGATCCAGCCCGGTCATTTCGAGGTCTATCCAGATAAGGTGCGATGGGTCCTGCGCCATTTGTCGATT
>Ga0160182_122677_pt1 | contig 16666 bp, 12 predicted proteins | sample met14sa_FD_108561 | JGI IMG/M metagenome (GOLD analysis project Ga0160182, IMG submission 108561) | Synthetic bacterial communities of pure cultures from sediment of Lake Washington, USA, under high oxygen condition - MT... | ecosystem: Engineered > Modeled > Simulated communities (microbial... >... | reverse complement strand
GCCTTCAGAAAGTACAAAATGGTGTCGTTAAATGAGTAAAGTAAGACAACTAATAACACACCTAATCAACTGGGAAATATAGAAATGAATATCGTTTGGAGAAAAAAATGAGTGTTGCCAATAGAATGTATGCGCTAATTTTGTTAGCAGCGGTCGGGTTGTTTTCTCTGGCGGGTGTCAGCTATATTCAAATGAACCGCATTTACGAAACCACCAATTATGCAAATCAAAATTCAGCCCCGAGCGTAGAAGTGTTGGATCGTGCACTCGCACAATTTGAGCGCTTAAACAGCTTGATTTGGCAGCATATGCTGAATACCGATAGCGCCAAAATGCAAGTGATTGAAACGCAAGTAGCTGAAACACATAACTTGCTGACATCTACGCTTAAAGGTTACGAAAAAAACAATGTAAGTAACGAGAAAGATAAAGCTTATCTCGATAAAGATTTTGCCATGTTGGCCGAGTACGACCAAATGGGCGGTGAAGTACTCACACTGTCTTTGGCGAATAAGAAAAATAACGCGCGTGATAGTTTGTTGGCGTCATCCATCAAGGTGGAGCAAGTTCAAAATGCAATCAAAGAGCACCGTGAGTTCAACTTTGAGTTAGGCCAAGCTAGCGCCAAACAAGCCGCAGAAATGAAGGCTGGCGCGGTATTGCTGTTGCTCGTGATTGCCGGATCCATCTTGGCAGCAGTGGTGTGCATTGGTCTCTACATCAAACGTAATTTAATGCAGCAACTTGGCATGGAGCCAGCTGCGCTGTCTGTGATTGCCAAAAACTTTGTAGAAGGCCATTTAACGCAAAAAATTGAGTTGGCTGAGCATGACAAAGCCAGTGTTGCTTACTCTATCCGCAGCTTACAAAAAACCTTAGACGGCTTGGTGCAATCTTTGCAGTATGTCAGCCAGCAACATGATGCGGGCGATATTGACTGCACCGTAGATGCTACACGCTTTAAAGGCGGCTATTCAGAGATGGCCAAAGGCATCAATAAAATGGTGGCGGGCCATATTGAGATGAACCAAAAAGCCATTCAAGTAGTGAAAGCATTTGGTGAAGGTAATCTGACCGCTGAGCTGGAACAGTTCCCAGGTAAAAAAGCGTTTGTGAATGAAGCCATTGAGCAGGTACGTGCCAATATCCAAGCGCTTGTAGCGGATGCCGATATGTTGGCGCATGCAGCCGTAGAGGGGCGCTTATCTACCCGTGCCGATGCAAGTAAACACCAAGGTGATTTCTACAAGATTGTACAAGGTGTTAACGACACATTAGACGCTGTGATTAACCCGCTTAACGTTGCTGCTAGCTATGTGGATAGCATTTCTAAGGGCAATATCCCCGCGAAAATTACAGACGATTACAGTGGTGACTTTAATACCATTAAACATAACCTCAATACCTGTATTGATGCAGTCAATGCTTTGGTTGCCGATGCTTCACGCTTGGCGCAAGCCGCAGTAGAAGGCAAGCTGGCGACGCGTGCAGACGCAAATCAACATCAGGGAGATTTCCGTAAGATTGTGGAAGGTGTCAATGCTACATTGGACTCTGTGATTAACCCGCTGAACATGGCTGCAGAGTATGTAGAGAACATCTCTAAAGGCAATATCCCAGCGAAGATTACCGATGATTACAGTGGCGACTTTAATGTCATTAAGACTAACTTAAACACTTGTATCGATGCGATCAATCGCTTGGTCACCGATGCGAATATGCTGGCGGAAGCGGCTACCGAAGGCCGTGTGACCCAACGCGCAGACACCACGCAACACCAAGGTAACTTCCGTCAAATTGTAGAAGGCGTAAATCAAACGCTGGATATGATTGTGGCGCCCATTACCGCCGTTAAAGCGGCCGTAGAAACAATTGCCACTGCCGCTGGCGAAATATCTACCGGCAATAGCGATTTGTCTGCGCGCACAGAGCAACAAGCCTCTAGCTTAGAAGAAACAGCAGCCAGCATGGAAGAGTTGGCTGGCACCGTTAAACAAAATGCGGACAACGCAAAACAAGCAAATCAGCTGGCGATTACCGCCTCTGGTGTGGCTGTCAAAGGTGGTCAAGTGGTGGCCGAAGTGGTGAATACCATGACAGGCATTAACGAGAGCGCCCATAAAATTGAAGACATTATCAGCGTGATTGACGGCATTGCCTTCCAAACCAATATCTTGGCATTAAACGCTGCGGTAGAAGCGGCGCGTGCTGGTGAGCAAGGCCGTGGCTTTGCAGTGGTGGCGGGTGAGGTGCGTAACTTGGCACAACGTTCAGCCAGTGCGGCCAAAGAGATCAAAGAACTGATTACCGATTCTGTCAATAAAACAGCCGAAGGCACCAAGTTGGTTGAAAACGCGGGGACTACGATGGAAGAAGTCGTGGTTTCTGTACAGCGTGTTGCCGACATTATCAGTGAAATTGCGGCGGCTTCTGCAGAACAAACTACAGGCATTGACCAGGTGAATCAAGCTGTGACCAGCATGGATGAAGTGACGCAGCAAAATGCGGCATTAGTCGAAGAGGCTGCAGCTGCAGCGGAATCATTGCTGGAACAAGCAAATCAGCTGTCGGAAGTGGTGAGCGTATTCAAGTTGGATACTGTAGGTACGGATCGTCGTGCAACACACAGTCCAATGCGCAGCGCCTCTAAACCGGTTATGCAATCAAAACCAGCTGTCCAATCAAAACCACTTAGTCAACCTGCGCCTACCAAAGTATCGATGAAGACAGGCACAGATGATGGTGATTGGGAAGAATTTTAACTTTAGCGTGTGACGCAAGAATTGAGCGGTTTAAGCCTACTTAATCGCCAATATAAAACAGCTTGCGTCCACCCATAATACATTTGAATAGTGGTTGAAGAAATTAAGGATTCAACATGGCAACAATGAAAAAGGAAAATATTGTGATGAGTCAATTACGCAGTTTGAAATTAAAGACGCAACTGTTGTTATTGATTGGCGTCATGGTATTAGGGTTTGCGTTTGCTGGCGTCATGGCAGACCGTGCTTTTGATAAAGTATTGGTCAATGGTGAGGTCTATCAAAACATTCAGGCACATAAGAATTTGGCCGCAGATATTCTGCCGCCACCCGCTTACTTGCTTGAGTCTTGGCAGGTTGCGCTTGAGATGGCAGCCATTAAAAATGCGCCTTTACAGCCTTTAATTGATAAAAGCGAGCAATTGTCAGAGGCCTTTACCAAACGCGCTGCGTTCTGGGTAGAGACACAACCACAGCTGAAAAAAATCCTGACGGAATCACTTATCCCCACAGGTGAGACATTCATTCGTGTGCGTGATAATCAATTGATTCCAGCCGTGCGTTCTGGCGATGCCAAACGCATTGATGCTGCGCTGAATAACCTTAAAAATGCCTATCAACAACACCGTGCGGTGATTGATGAATTAGTCGTATTGAATGACAAGGCTTACAAAGTGATTGAAACTGAAGTGCCTGCACAAGTGCAATCTGCACGCACACAATCCTTAGTATTGGCATTCATTGCGTTGAGCATTGCATTAGCCGGTTTATTTGCTGTAGTGACGCATGTCATTCGTCAGCTTGGCGGTGAGGCTTCAGAAGCATTGGCAGCGGCACAACATATTGCCGAAGGTGATTTTAGTGCCAATACATCACATTCCAATCAAGGTGCCAATGTCATTGGCGCACTGGCGCTTGCCTCAGAAACGCTTATCCAGATTGACCGTGAAATGGCACGCATGGATGCCGAACATCAGCAAGGCAATGTGGACGCGAATATCGATGTAAGCAAATTTAAAGGTGCGTACCGCGATATGGCCATTGGCATCAATCGTATGGTGGCCAATCACGTAGCGGTCATGACCAAAACGACAAGCTGCGTCAATAGCTTTGCTAAAGGCGACTTTGACGTGCCGTTAGAGAAATTCCCAGGCAAATTGGCCTTGGTCAATGAGGGTGTAGAAGGGCTACGTGGCAATATCCACGCACTTATTTCTGATATGCGTTTGATGGCCGAAGAGCACAGCAAAGGTAACACCAACTTTGTGATAGATACAGACAAGTTTGCCGGTGACTATCGCTTGTTGGCGATTGGCGTCAATAGCATGGTGAATGAGTATATCGACGAGAATAAAGCGGTCATGGAGTGTGTCAGCCAGTTTGGCAACGGCGATTTCTCAGCCAATATTAAAGAATTCCCAGGTGAAAAAGCCTACATTAACAAGAACATCAAGAAAATTGGTGGCAATCTTAAAGGCCTGATTGAGTCTGTGAATTGGGTGAGTGGCGAGCACGAAAAAGGCAGCATAGACATGACCTTACGTGACGACATGTTTAAAGGTGATTTCAGTACGCTCGCTAAGTCCGTCAACAAAATGATGGCTGGCTTGCTGGATATGAATCAAAAATCGATGCAGGTAGTCAAAGCCTTTGGTGAGGGTAATTTTAGTGCGCCATTAGAGCAGTTCCCTGGCAAAAAAGCATTTATTAACGAAACCATTGAGCAAGTGCGTAGCAACCTAAAAAATCTGAACGAAGATGCGCAGCTGTTGGCTGATGCTGCTCGGGATGGTCGTGTGTCTGTGCGTGCTGATGCCTCACGCCATCTTGGTGATTATCGCAAAATTGTAGAGGGTATGAATGAAACCCTAGACATGATTGTGACCCCAATCACCACCGTAAAAGTGGCTGCAGAAACCATCAATACGGCTGCTAAAGAAATCGCGCAAGGTAACTCCGATTTAAGTCGCCGTACCGAAGAGCAAGCCGCCAATCTAGAAAAAACAGCGTCCAGCATGGATGAGTTGTCCAGCACTGTGAAACAGAATGCCGACAACGCAAAACAAGCCAATCAATTAGCCATTACTGCCTCCGATGTGGCAGTGAAGGGCGGTCAAGCCGTGGGTGAAGTGGTGTATACCATGAGCGCGATTAATGAGAGCGCACGCAAAATTGAAGACATTATCAGCGTGATTGACGGTATTGCTTTCCAAACCAATATCTTGGCGCTAAACGCTGCGGTAGAAGCGGCACGTGCTGGTGAACAGGGCCGTGGTTTTGCCGTAGTAGCTGGCGAGGTACGTAGCCTAGCACAACGTTCTGCCAGTGCAGCCAAAGAAATTAAAGAGCTGATCACCGATTCTGTCAGCAAAACCACAGAAGGTACTAAGCAAGTAGAAAACGCCGGTGCCACCATGCAAGAGATTGTGACTTCGGTAAAACATGTGGCAGACATCATTGCAGAGATATCAGCGGCTTCACAAGAGCAAAGCGTGGGTATTTCACAAGTCAATGACGCCATTATTCGTATGGATGACACTACACAGCAAAACACTGCATTGGTTGAACAAGCAGCAGCGGCAGCTGAATCCTTGATGGAGCAAGCAGACGAGCTAATGAATACCGTGAGCGTATTTAGTATTGAAGGCAGCTCTGCTTCATATCATCAATCATCAGCAAAAGTAGCCAGTGTGGCCTATAGCAAACCGACCCAAGTGCGCAAACCGGCTCAAACACATAAATCGGATCAGGTACAAGCCAAACCAGTTGCAGCACAGAGCTACGCGAAAACGGGTACGGATGATGATTGGGCAGAGTTTTAATTTAAGCAAAATCAAAAGAGTTTAATTAAGGAATAGATATGAAGCTAACTGTTGCGAAAAAAATGATGTTGCTGGTGCTGATCAGTATGTTGGGGTTGATTGGCTTGGCTACGGTAGGTCAATATCAACTGCATGCGGTATTTGATAAGACGAATTCTGTGAATCAAAATAGCTTACCAAGCATTTTGAAAATGGCAGATATTCGATATAAATTCAATGTGTTACGTGTGCGTGTGTCTAATCACACCATGCTGACGCAACCAGAAAAGATGCACGAAGTAGAAAATGCAATCAGTGCGCTGGAAACGGAGTTAACCGAAAAACTTAAAGGCTATGAAGCGTTGGTTGTGGACGAAAAAGATAAGGCTCTACTTGCAGAAGATCGTGCCAGTATCGAGCTCTACTTTGAGCGTATGAAGCCTATCCTAAATGCATCTAATTTGAATAAAAAAGACGTGGCACGTGAGTTGTACATTGCGATTCGTGCGCCGGCAGAAAAAGCCAATGAACATATTTCAAACCATATTGCGTACAACGTCGAGTTGGCAAAAGCGAGCGCTGTAGAAGCGGCTGCGGTAAAGAGTGCTTCTGCAACATTTACGTTAACGATTGCTGTGTTAGTGGTATTGGCAATACTGGGTTTGGGTTACTACATCACCCGCAACTTATTGCAACAGTTAGGTGGCGAACCGACAGATGTAGTGAACATTGCTAACCATATTGCACAAGGGGATTTGAATAGCCCAATCACTGTAAAAGCTGGCGATAACGCGAGTTTGATGGCGTCTATGCAGCAAATGCAACTCACCTTGAAGAGCGTGATTGAAGCACAAAGCCATATGTCTGCAGAAAACAAGGCAGGCAATATCGATGAAGTCATCAATACCGCTAAATTCCAAGGCAGCTATAGAACCATGGCAGAAAACGTGAACAACATGGCGGCTAATCAGGCCGAAGTGATGCGTAAAGTGACTGCATGTATTGCTGAGTTCTCAAAAGGTAATTTTGATGCGCCGCTTGAGAAATTCCCGGGCAAACGCGCCTTTATTAATGAAGGTGTAGAACTATTACGTACCAACATCAAAACCTTTATTGCCGATATGCAAGAGATGTCTCAACAGCATGATGCGGGCGATGTGGATGTCTATATTGATGCAGTGAAATATGCTGGTGCCTATGCCGAAATGGTGAATAGCGTGAACAGCATGGTGCATGCACACGTGCAAGAAAAAGATGAAATGATCCAAGTGATGAAAATGCTTGGTGACGGTAACTTTGCTGTAGAAATTCAGCAATATCCTGGCAAAAAAGCCGAGATCAATAAAAACCTAGATCGCCTGCAAGGCAAGCTCAAAGGCATCTTAGAGTCTGTGAAGTGGGTAACTGAAGAGCATGCCAAAGGCAATATCGATATGTCATTGCATGCACATATGTTTAAAGGTGGTTTCTCTGAAATTGCCGGTGCAGTGAACACGATTGTCGCTGGTCAGATCGATTTGACAGAAAAAGCATTGGCTTGCGTGAAACAATTTGGTGAGGGTAATTTTGATGCACCATTGGAAAAATTCCCAAGTAAAAAATCATTTGTGAACGAGGCGATTGAGCAAGTGCGTGTGAATTTGAAAGCACTGAATGCCGATGCACAAATGCTGGCAGATGCCGCAAAAGAAGGTCGCATTAGCGTACGTGCTGATGTGACGCGTCACCAAGGCGATTTCCGCAAAATTGTAGAAGGCGTGAATGAAACGCTGGAAATGATTGTGGGCCCGATCATCACAGTGAAATCTGCTGCAGATGCGATTAACACGGCAGCAAAAGAGATTGCACAAGGCAACTCTGATTTAAGCCGCCGTACTGAAGAGCAAGCCAGCAGCTTGGAAAAAACTGCATCCAGCATGGATCAGTTAGCCGGCACGGTAAAACTCAATGCAGAGAACGCCAAACAAGCCAATCAACTGGCATTGGCATCCTCTAGTGTTGCAGTCAAAGGTGGTGAGGCTGTAGGCCAAGTGGTGGATACCATGAGCGCGATTAACGAGAGCGCACGCAAAATTGAAGACATTATCAGTGTGATTGACGGCATTGCTTTCCAAACCAATATCTTGGCGTTAAACGCTGCTGTTGAAGCAGCACGTGCCGGTGAGCAAGGCCGTGGTTTTGCTGTGGTAGCTGCTGAAGTGCGTAACTTGGCACAACGTTCCTCTACTGCAGCAAAAGAGATTAAAGAGCTGATTACAGACTCTGTGAACAAGACAACAGAGGGTACCAAACAAGTGGAAATGGCAGGGGAAACCATGCAGGAAATTGTGGCATCGGTGCGCCGCGTGTCTGACATCATTGCTGAGATCGCTGCCGCTTCTGGTGAACAAAGCGTGGGCATTGCCCAAGTCAATGATGCCATCATGAAGATGGATGATGTGACACAACAAAATACTGCCCTGGTTGAAGAAGCCGCTGCTGCTGCAGAGTCATTGATGGAGCAAGCAGATGAGCTAACACAAACAGTGAGTGTATTTAGTCTTGAAAGTGGTCAGCAACAACGTTATGAAACCGAGTATTTGAAGGTTAGCAATGGTTAAGCAGTCTTTTTCTAGAATTTGTTTAGCCTAGAAGTAGTAGTAAATAGTAACTGTAGTAGAAGTAAAACAAGTGCGACAGGGGTATGGGTTGCGAATTTTTGAATGTTGATATTAGGAGAAATAAAATGGCTGTAATTGATCGTGTATTAATTGGTGAAGGTTTAGTCATCGAAGAACGTCCAGATGGTTCAGGCCTAGATTTAAAAAATGTGGCGCACATTGACTTAGTCATGGGCCCACGCGGTAGCGCTGCAGAAGACGCATTTTGTCGTACGCTCACCGATCAAAAACAAGGAGTAAACGGTTTATTGGCGATTGCAGCGCCAAACATGATGGTAAAACCAAACACTGTGATGTTTAACAAAGTGACGATTAAAGATGGTCGTCAAGCTGTGCAAATGTTTGGCCCAGCACAACGCGGTGTAGCCATGGCAGTAATGGAGTGTGTTGAAGATGGCACTATTCCAATTGAAGAAGCGGATGACGTATATATCTGCGTAGGTGTGTTTATCGATCATAAAGCGGATATGGATGACCGTATTCAAGATTGGAACTACCGCGCAACAAAAATGGCAATCAAGAGTGCAATTGCACGTGAGCCAAAAGCTGCTGAAGTGTTGAAACATTACAAAGAAGCATTGCATCCATTTGCAGCTACTAAAAATCGCCGCGTAGAAGATCATGCTTATGCATTAGCGATTGAGCAAATGAAATCACGTAATCCATTAACACCAAAACCAACAGTAGTAGATGCAGCTGACAAAGCCTTAGATCAAATGAAACAACGTAAAGGTCTTGTAGCGCACGACTAATGATGGTGACATCAAATCAGTAAGCAATCTTAGGCTTTTTAGCCTTTGATTGCGCACTGTGATGGATTGGCATTCAACATCTGGGGTGATGTTGAACAGATAGTTTTGATATGAAAGTATGCAATGTTAAAAGAAAAATACCAAGATGAACGGGAGTTTGAATTTACTGCGCAAGACTTTTCCAGAGTGCGTAAACTCATTTACCAGCACGCTGGCATTTCACTCTCAGATGCAAAAACAGACATGGTGTATAGCCGTATTGGCCGCAGACTGCGTGCCGTGGGCCACGATTCTTTTAAGCAATACTTAGATGAGTTAGAACAGCAACAAAATGCAGATGAGTGGGAAGCATTTACCAATGCGTTGACTACCAATCTGACTTCTTTTTTTAGAGAAGAACATCATTTCCCAATTTTGGCTGATCACTTAGTTAAACTGCAAAAGCCCATCCGTATTTGGTGCTCAGCAGCGTCCACAGGTGAGGAGCCGTATACCATTGCCATGACAGCATGCGAAGCGTTTGGCACACTCAAACCACCTGTAGAAATTTATGCGACAGATATTGATACCAACGTGCTGGCCACAGCCTCTAAAGGCGTGTATCCCTATGAGCGCGTGAGCAAACTTTCTGAGAAAAGACGCAGAGAATTTTTTCAAAAAGGCACAGGGCAAAACGAAGGCAGTGTGCGTGTGCGCAATGAATTAAGAAGTTTAATTACGTTTAGCCAGCTGAACCTGCTGGATGAACAATGGCCAATCAAAGAGCCATTCGACGCTATTTTTTGTAGGAATGTCATGATCTATTTTGATAAGCCTACACAAACCAAAATTTTGAGCCGCTTTGTGCCGCTCATGAAACCACAAACCTTATTGTTTGCTGGCCACTCAGAGAACTTTTTATACGTCTCTAATGCGCTTCAACTGTTAGGCAAAACAGTGTATCAACTTAAAAATACCAATAGCACTAGCCGTATTGCCGCGTTAAAACATGAGGCAATGGTATGACCGTGATGCACGAAGAGGTTTCTACTACCTTGTATTACGACCGCACGTTTGATATCGATGCGGCCAAGATTTCACCAGGTGAGTATTACTATACTGACAAAAGTATGTTGATTGTTACCGTGTTAGGGTCATGCGTATCTGCTTGTATTCGCGATACCGTGAGTGGCATTGGCGGGATGAATCACTTTATGTTGCCGGATAGTGCGAAAGCAGATCGGGACAGTCCGGTATCAGAGTCCATGCGTTATGGTACCTATGCGATGGAGGTGCTGATTAACCAGCTCCTACGTAATGGCGCGCGCAGAGAGAATCTGGAAGCCAAGATCTTTGGCGGTGGCAATGTGCTCAGAAGCTTTACTACCAATAACGTAGGCGACCGTAACGCCGCGTTTGTGAAACAGTATTTAAGAGATGAAGGTATCCGCGTTACAGGTGAAGACTTGTTGGATATCTACCCAAGAAAAGTGTACTTTTTCCCGAAAACCGGAAAAGTCTTAGTGAAAAAACTGAAACAATTGAACAACTACACCTTGGTCAAACGTGAAGAAGCTTACTCGAGCAAACTCAAAACCAATGATGTGGGCGGTGAAGTGGACTTGTTCTAACCCATTTCATGTGTATTGCAGCCAGTACCGTGTTGCTTGCAACTAGATGAAATAACTAGAGAGTATTGTATGAAAACCAAAGTCTTAGTGATTGATGATTCTGCGCTCATCCGTAGCTTGTTAACGGAAATGATTAACCAACAGAAAGATCTGGAAGTGGTCGGTGCCGCGCCAGATCCCTTGATTGCGCGCGAGATGATTAAGCAACTGAATCCAGATGTACTGACATTGGATGTCGAGATGCCGAAAATGGACGGGCTAGATTTTTTAGAAAAATTGATGCGATTAAGACCGATGCCAGTACTGATGGTATCCACGCTAACAGAGCGTGGCTCAGAAATTACACTGCGCGCATTAGAGCTGGGTGCCACAGACTTTGTGACCAAGCCGAAAACTGCAATTAGCGAAGGCATGCGTGAGTATTCCGAGATTATTGCCGATAAGATCCGCACAGCAGCAAAAGCCAAGGTAGCTTGCTTACAGCGTTCTGCCAAGCCAGCCGCGCAGGGTGAAACGCTAGGTATGCTGAAAAACCCGCTGATTAGTAGTGAAAAACTCATCATTATTGGCGCTTCTACAGGTGGTACAGAAGCGATTAAATCGTTTTTATTGCAAATGCCATCGGACTGTCCTGGCATTTTGATTACACAACACATGCCAGCTGGGTTCACCAAATCCTTTGCCAATCGTTTAGATTCGCTTTGCAAAATTTCGGTGACAGAAGCGGTAGATGGTGAACGCGTGTTACCAGGCCATGCCTATATTGCACCTGGTGATAAGCACTTATTGCTGGCCAGAAGTGGTGCAAACTACATCACCAAACTAAGTGATGCCGAGCCGGTGAATCGACACAAGCCATCTGTAGATGTGCTGTTTGATTCTGCTGCAAGCTACGCCGGTAAAAATGCGATTGGTGTGATTTTGACCGGGATGGGTAAAGATGGCGCCGCAGGTATGGCAAGAATGAAAGAAGCCGGCGCGTTTAACTATGCACAGAACGAAGAAAGCTGTGTGGTGTATGGTATGCCGAGAGAGGCAGTTGCGCATGGCGGCGTGGATGAAGTTGCACACTTAAATGCGCTGCCAAAATTAGTATTAGATTATTTAACCGAACACGGCACACGCGCTTTACGTGTGTAATGAGCAATGCCAAACATGGTATTAAATGACTGAATAAATAGGCTTTTATAGAGTTACTTTAGACTTAAGCTTTACAGATATTTGCCGATAATATAGTTAGGCGCTGATATGTGTGTAAGGTGCAAGCTTAAACAAGCATACGCAATCGATTTTAATGAATAAATGGTGACGGAGTAAGACATGGCAAATCCCAATATGAAATTTTTAGTGGTCGATGATTTTTCTACCATGCGTAGAATCGTCCGCAATTTACTCAAGGAACTTGGCTACAGCAATGTAGAGGAAGCTGAAGATGGCGCCATTGGCTTGAGTAAATTAAAAGGCGGTGATTTTGATTTTGTGGTGTCAGATTGGAATATGCCGAACATGGATGGATTGACCATGTTGCAGAGTATTCGCGCTGACCCAGAGCTCAAGCATTTGCCGGTATTGATGGTGACGGCAGAAGCCAAGAAAGAGAACATTATTGCAGCCGCAGGTGCAGGTGCCAACGGCTATGTGGTAAAACCATTTACCGCAGCAACACTGGATGAAAAGCTATCTAAAATATTTGAGAAGCTTGAGAAGGCTGGAGCTTAATCATGAAGGCACAAACAATCAATAAGAACACGCCGCAGCCAGAGATCATGCCACATATTCCACCTCATGATGAAATGCTCAACCGCATCGGGCATGTTACCCGTGCGTTACATGATAACTTGAGTGGTTTAGGTTTTGATAAGATGCTCGAGCAAGTAGCATCGGAAATCCCGGATGCGCGTGATCGTCTAAACTACGTTGCCCGCATGACGGAACAGGCTGCAGAGCGTGTATTGAATGCAACCGATGAAGCCACACCGCTACAAACGGAGCTATCGACAGAGGCTGCTAAATTGACGCAGCAATGGCAGGCTATTTTGGATAAGCCGTCATTAAAGTCAGAGTATAACGGTGTAGCCCAAGAGACTTTAGCGTTTTTAGCGTTAACCGAGAAAAACACGGCAGCCACCAAAGCCTTATTGATGGACATTATGATGGCGCAAGATTTCCAAGATTTGACTGGCCAAGTGATTAAGAAAATCACTTCGCTGGCGCAAGATCTGGAAAAACAATTAGTGCAAGTGCTAGTGGATTTCTCTCCGCCTGTGCACAAAAAAGAAGATGATTCATTGATGAATGGTCCGCAAATTGACCCCGTCAATACAGTAGATGTAGTGGCGAGCCAAGAGCAAGTGGATGATCTGCTAGATAGCCTAGGTTTTTAACCCAATACTCATCAGTAGCCAACTCTCACCACAGGTGGGAGGCTGGCTAGTTCTTCATCAGAGTACAATCGGCCTTGCGTAATAAAGGCAAACCCACTGCCACAGTCCAATGAAAACGAGCCGCTGGAGCCGGGTTGTGCATCTAGTATAGTGTGCATATTTTCTGCAAACGTAAAGTGGCTATCCCCCATATAAAAGGTCGCCTTCTGTTCTGTACCCAATATACCTAATACCACATCAGATGGGCTCGGGTGAAACTCATTTTTTGGCATGCATAACGGGCCGCTACCCTCACAGCATCCGCCGGATTGTAGAAAAATAATTTCACCATGCTCTGCCACCAGTTTGTCGATTAATGCGACAGCGGGCAGGGTTGCGGATAGACGTTCAGCCATCATTCATATCTCCAAACCAATCAGCTATTTTAAAGTAAAAAGGGGCGAGTAAGCCCGCCCCTAATTGCACAATACCTATCGTTACCTAAACCTATAATTATCTATCAATTAGAAGAAACCTAATTTGTTAGGGTTGTAGCTGACCAGCAAGTTTTTGGTTTGTTGGTAATGGTCTAGCATCATTTTGTGGTTTTCACGGCCGATACCAGATTCTTTATAACCACCAAATGCAGCATGGGCAGGGTAGGCGTGGTAACAGTTTGTCCACACACGACCTGCTTTAATGCCACGGCCCATACGGTAAGCAGTAGTACCATTACGGCTCCAAACACCTGCACCTAAGCCAAAGATAGTGTCATTCGCAATCGCCAATGCATCCGCTTCGTCTTTAAATGTCGTGACTGCAAGCACTGGGCCAAAAATCTCTTCTTGGAATACGCGCATTTTGTTATGACCTTTAAGCAAGGTTGGTTGCACATAGTAGCCTTCTGCAAAATCACCACTCAGCACATTGCGGTTGCCACCAATCAACACTTCAGCACCTTCTTGTTTACCAATATCAATATAATTCATGATTTTGTTTAACTGGTCTTGCGAAGCTTGTGCGCCTAGCATGGTGTTGGCATCAAGCGGGTTGCCTTGTTTAATGGCTTTTACGCGCTCTAATACACGGGCGATAAACTTGTCGTAGATAGATTCTTGAATAATGGCACGTGATGGGCAAGTGCAGACTTCACCTTGGTTAAATGCAAACAACACTAAGCCTTCAATTGCTTTATCAAAGAACGCATCATCTTCATCCATGATGTCTGCAAAGAAGATATTAGGAGATTTACCGCCTAATTCTAATGTAGCTGGGATCAAGTTATTGGCGGCTGCCGTTGCAATAGCACGGCCAGTAGCGGTGGAGCCAGTGAAACCAATTTTAGCAATGCGTTTGCTGTTGGCGAGTGGTGCGCCCACTTCACGGCCATAGCCATTCACGATATTGATTACGCCAGGTGGCAGTAAATCGGCAATGGTTTCCATCATAATGAGAATGGAAATCGGTGTGAATTCGGCAGGTTTTAATACCACACAGTTACCGGCAGCCAATGCTGGCGCTAGTTTCCAAGCAGCCATCAAAATTGGGAAGTTCCAAGGGATAATCTGACCCACTACACCTAGTGGCTCATGGTAATGATAGGCCACAGTATCATGGTCAATCTCACTGATGCCGCCTTCCTGCGCGCGAATCGCACCGGCAAAATAGCGGAAATGGTCTACCGTCAGTGGGATATCCGCATTCATGGTTTCACGAATCGGTTTGCCGTTATCAATCGTATCGGCCGTGGCAATGAGGGCTAAGTTGGCTTCAATGCGGTCTGCAATCTTCAATAGAATATTGGCACGTTCCGTAGTTGAAGTCTTACCCCATTTCTCGGCAGCTGCATGCGCAGCATCCAATGCTAACTCAACATCCTCTGCACTTGAGCGTGCAGCTTTGGTGTAAGTTTTGCCGGTAATCGGTGAAATGACATCAAAATACTCACCTTTAGTAGGTGCAACCCATTTGCCCCCAATGAAATTATCGTATTTGCTTTTGTAAGGAATGGTTACACCCAAGCCTTTTAAAATATCCAAACTCATGCTAACTCCTATAGTTTTTTTATCAATTATCTAACGAAACTGCCACGCACCCCATATGATTGAAAGCAAATTTCAATCGCCTGCTAATTGCTTCAAAACCCTTGTAGATAAAGGAGTTTGATAGCGAATTATCCTTCAACATTAAACCTTACTAATTGGTAAATCAAGTACTTTGTGCATTAATCAATTAAATATTTATAAGACATAAATTAGCACACCCATACAGGTGTATAGCAACATTTTTGCACCTGGGTTATAGTGGCAATCACATCTATATAATCCCCTATTAGGCATCCCCATTCCGCCAGTATGATCGCGCTCTTACAACGATTTTTACCCAAGTTGCGTGGCGTGATTAAACGCTCTGCGCAGCAAAACATCATCACGCAAGATGATGAGCTGCTCGGTAAAACCATTCTGTCTATGCTTGTGCTAGCAGAGAGCGCAGTCAGTATTTTTTGGATATTTACTATCTCTGGTTTGGGTGAAGGTTACGCCTTAATGGCCGTAACACCTTACGTCTATCTCATTTTTTCCTATGTCAGCTTGTTCGTGTTTTATCGCACCCAACGCTATCACTACTTTATTTTTACGCAACTCATCATGCTACTGGTGATGCCTTTCTTTCTGCAGTGGACCATTGGCGGGTATCAAGCAGCAGGTGGTGTCGCTATCTGGGGTATTCTTTCTCCGATTGGCGCTTTAATGATTTTAGGGACCCGTAAATCTACCCCTTGGTTCATATTGTTTGTGTTGTTGGCAATGTTCTCATGGATATTTAACGATCTGTTTGTGGGTAATTTGATGCCGATGCCTGCTAATGTGAAAGATACTTTCTTCTTGATGAACATTATTGGTACGGCATGTATTCTGTATGCCGCCATGCGTTATTTTCAATCACAAAAAGAGCGCACTTTGCAGGCATTGGCATTAGAGCAAGCACGCTCGGAAAAGCTGTTGCTTAATATTTTGCCAACCTCTATTGCGCTACGTCTTAAAAATCAGGATCAACGCATTGCTGATAGCCATCCTTCCGTCACTATTTTGTTTGCTGATATTGTCGGATTCACCGAATTAAGCGCCACCATGACGCCGTTTGATTTAGTGAACCTGTTGAGCGGTATCTTCTCGATGTTTGATTATTTGGCAGAAGGGCACCAGTTAGAAAAAATTAAAACCATTGGTGATGGGTACTTGGTGGTGGGTGGCGCACCTGTCTACCTAGAAAACCATGCCAATACTGTGGCTGCTTTGGCCTGTGAAATGCGTGGTGCGTTGGCAGAGTTTAACCATAAAACAGGCCATCATTTACGGATGCGTATCGGTATCAGTAGCGGTGCAGTGGTGGCTGGCGTCATTGGTACCAGCAAATTTGCTTATGATATCTGGGGCGATGCGGTGAACATGGCCAGCCGCATGGAACAAACTGGATTGGTGGATGAAATACAAGTATCAGAATCAACCTATGCCTTATTGAAATACGACTATACGTTTGAAACCCGTTACGATGTACAGGTAAAGGGAAAAGGGCTGGTTAACACCTATTTGCTTAAAAATAAACGCTAAACTCGTTACAAGTATTTGGAGCGGAAACACAGATACTATATAATCCGCATCCTGTTCGGAGAGGTGGATGAGCGGTTTAAGTCACCACCCTGGAAAGGTGGCACAGG
>Ga0160182_100800_pt1 | contig 16768 bp, 18 predicted proteins | sample met14sa_FD_108561 | JGI IMG/M metagenome (GOLD analysis project Ga0160182, IMG submission 108561) | Synthetic bacterial communities of pure cultures from sediment of Lake Washington, USA, under high oxygen condition - MT... | ecosystem: Engineered > Modeled > Simulated communities (microbial... >... | reverse complement strand
GAAAGATAACGATCTGCCCTTGCCTGCTGTCCGTTGTCTTTCTAAAGAAGAAGCTGCGTGTTACCTAGGGATAGGTGTCACGCTCCTGAGTGAACTTGATATTCCAGCGGTGAAGTTTGGTCGCCGTCTGGTATATGACAAAGTTGACTTGGATCTTTGGTTGGAGGAATATAAGCAGCGAGGGCGGGCCGGAGAGGAGTTTATATGGCCCGTGAAACCGGAGTCTACAAGAGAGGTGATTCGCCCTATTGGTGGATCAATGCAACACTCTCAAACGGCAAAAGAGTACGCCAGAGTTCTGGGACTGAAGACCGAGCGCAAGCCGAAGCGTATTTAGCTAAATTAAAGCTGGATTCGTATAAGGAAGTGAATTTTGGGATTAAGCCCCATCGCTCTTGGAAAGAAGCCGTTGTTCGGTATCTCGAAATTAAAGCAACGCTCAGAAGCTATCGTGACGTAAAGCGGATTTGTTGTAATTTGCATCCTTATTTGGGCGACTTGATGTTAAACCAGATTAACGGTGACGTGGTTTGGTCGGTCATTCAAGGCGAATCTAAAAAGGGGAATAAAGCTGCAACCGTGAATCGTTACTTAGCGACATTACGCGGTTTATTGCGTATGGCTCGTGATGAATGGCAATGGATAGATCATATCCCCAAAATTCGTTTGTTGTCGGGTGAGGTAGAGCGTGATCGATGGTTGACTAGGGATGAGGCGGATAAGCTAATTGCTGTTTGTCCTGATCATTTGGCGGCTGTGGTCAAATTTGCTTTAGCGACGGGATGCCGTGCTCGGGAAATTCTTGGTTTGGAATGGAGTAGGGTGGATTTAAGTAGACACACTGCTTGGTTAAATCAAACTAAGAACGGTACACCGAGAGGGGTTCCATTAAATAGAAGTGCTGTTAATGTTCTTCAGGAGCAAGTCGGAAAGCATTCGAAGTTTTGTTTTACCTATAACGGTGAGCCGATTCGTTACAACATTACGAACTCAGCTTGGATTACAGCGTTAAAGAAAGCAGAATTAGAAGACTTTAGGTTTCATGACTTGCGTCACACTTGGGCATCTTGGCATCGTCAGGCTGGCACCAGTTGTGATGAACTGAAAGAACTAGGGGGTTGGAAAACGCGGTCAATGGTTGATCGATACGCTAAGTTTGCTACTGAGCATTTGGCAAATGCAGCGAGTCGGATTGATTTTTTGGCTTCAGAAGATAACGTGATTGAATTGTCACGTTTTAGTCACGTTCACCAAATAAAAAAGGGCTTAGCCTAAGCTAAACCCTTATAAATTCTGGTGGCCGGGGCCAGAATCGAACTGGCGACACGCGGATTTTCAATCCGCTGCTCTACCGACTGAGCTACCCGGCCTTCCTTACTACTACTTGCAAACTTCGGTTTAATGTTTGCAAGCCGCGCATTATAGCAACTAAATAATGAACTGACAAAAAATATTTTCAATTTATGCATATTTATTTTTAATGCGGAAGTTTGTCTGATTTTAATCTGAAAGTTTGTATAGAGTTGTGGTGTTATCTCGGTTGCTCTCATGTAAAATCTTTCTCCATGAATTTAAACACAAATTTACCAAATATCGGGTTGCCAAATCTCCAGTCATTAGATCAGTCATTCAAGGCTGCGCTAGTTGATAAAATAAATCATAAGACCAAGCCATTGGGTGCTTTAGGGCAGTTAGAAGCGATTGCATTACAGCTTGGGTTGATTCAGCAAACGTTGGCGCCGCAATTGTCTAACCCAACTTTGTTGGTGTTTGCGGGTGATCATGGGATAGTGAACTCAGGTGTTAGCCCTTATCCACAAGCGGTGACTGCGCAGATGGTGCTTAATTTTTTGCAGGGTGGTGCTGCGATTAACGTATTTGCGCGGCAGAACAATATGCAGTTGCGGGTGATTGATGCTGGCGTTAATTATGATTTTGATGCAAGCACTGATTTAATTCACGCCAAAGTGGGGGCTGGTACTGCTAATTTCTTGCAGGCGCCTGCAATGACTGCTGCACAATGTCAGCAGGCACTTGCGACAGGCACTTCTTTGGCAAGGCAGGAGGCACTGGCTGGATGCAATGTATTCGGTTTTGGCGAGATGGGCATTGGTAATACATCATCGGCTAGTTGTTTAATGAGTGTGTTGTGTGGAATCCCTATTGATGAGTGTGTAGGCCGCGGAACTGGGTTGGACGATGCTGGCTTAGCGCAAAAGCTGTCTGTTCTTAGGCAGGCTATCGATTTTCATCATATGCGAGGTGAAAGCGTACTGGACGTACTTGCAACGTTTGGCGGTTATGAAATTGCGATGATGGCAGGGGCGATGTTAGGTGCGGCTGAGCAACACTCGGTGCTATTGATTGATGGCTTTATTGCAACATCGGCATTGTTAGTGGCTTCTCAATTGCAACCTAATATTTTGCAATATTGTGTATTTACGCATTGTTCTGGCGAGGCTGGGCATCGTCGTTTGTTGGCGCATCTTGAAGCAACCCCTTTGCTGGATATTGGTTTGCGTCTAGGAGAGGGAACAGGCGCGGCCTTGGCCTACCCATTGGTGCAGGCTGCGGTTAATTTTATCAATGAAATGGCCTCGTTTGAAAGTGCTGGTGTGAGCACTAAAGATACTCCGTGATTAAGGTCGCCCAGTGATGAGGACACTCCATGTTTAATTTCTTGCGTAACGAGCGACGCTATATGTTGTTAGCGGTTGGCTTTTTTACGCGTATCCCAGTCCCTGTGTTTAGCGACTTTCATCCTGATGATTTGAATCGGTCGGCTAAATATTTCCCGTTAGTGGGGATTTTTGTCGGCATGATTGGTGCGGGTGCTTTTGTATTAGCTAGCAAAGTGTTGCCACATAGCATTGCTGTGTTGATTAGTATGGCGATGACGATTTATATCACTGGTGGGTTTCATGAGGATGGGCTGGCAGATAGCGCGGATGGATTAGGTGGCGGTTGGGATAAAGAGCGAATCGTGGCGATTATGCAAGACTCGCGTCTTGGTACTTACGGTGCGATTGCTCTGTTTTTTATGTTGTTTGCAAAGTACCAAGTGCTCAATGCCTTGCCTGCCTACTTTTTACCATTTATTTTAGTGGTGGGGCACTCGCTTAGCCGTTTGTGCGCATTGTTTGTGATGGCGGATTTAAATTATGTAAAAGACGATGGTAAAGCTAAGCCGCTTGCTACTAAAGTACAGGCTAGAGATTTGCTCGTTGCGGTGTTGTTTGGCACGCTGCCTATTCCGTTACTTTATTTTAACTTTTCTCCTGTGATGCTGAATGTGAATGACTGGCTGTGGTTGGCGGCATGTTGTTTAACGCCAGTTGTACTTGCTTGGATTTGGTGGCGCAATAAAATCAAACTTTGGCTTGGCGGCTATACGGGTGATTGTTTAGGTGCAATGCAACAAATGACCGAGTTAGCATTTTATTTGGGCTTGCTCGTTTGGGTTCAGCAAATATGAATCTGCATCTGATTCGGCATACATCCCTTAATATTCCATCAGGGGTTTGTTATGGGCAGAGTGATGTGGATGTTTCTGCCAATTTTGAGGCAGAGTGCAGCGCCTTACTATCAAAGTTGGATGGTATTCAGTTTGATGCGGTATTTGCAAGCCCATTGCAACGCTGTACTAAGTTAGCACGCGCGCTTAACTTAGGTGAGATGCAGGTTGATGACCGACTAAAAGAGTTGCATTTTGGTGATTGGGAAATGCAGCCTTGGGATAGCATACCGCGCGAAGTATTTGATACTTGGGCGCATGACTATGCACATTTGTCACCACCTAATGGTGAAAGTTTTACCCAGTTATACAACCGAACTAAAACATTCACAGAGGAAGTGAGTGATCGCTTACGTGGAAAAAATGTCGCGGTGGTCACGCATGGCGGTGTGATTCGTGCGATGTTGGCTGATGCACTGAATATGCCGTTAAAGGGTTTGTTTAGATTGGTGATTGATCATGCAAGTGTCACGCAGATCACATTGAGTGATCCTGTCCCTAGAATCCACTTTGTTAACCGCTAAGTGTTAACCGCTAAGTGTTAGCCGTATAAGTGTTAGCTGTAATAGATATACAACGTCAGAATCTTTAAGCCACTAAAGTAATTTTAGCGCGCCTTCTAATAGCTGCCAGCCACTGTCATGGGGTAAGCCAAACCTGAGAGCGGGCTGTTCTTTAAATAATCTGACCCAAATACCTTTCGCTGCTAATCTTTCTTGTAGAACTTGGGCTTGCGCTGTCATCACGTATTGAAATAAGGCTGTACCCGCAGTTGGCTTTAAGCCGTATTGACTGAGTAGCGTTTCTAAACGTTTACTACTGCTTTTTAAAGTGATGCGTGTGTTTTCTTGCCATGTTTTATCTTGCAATGCTTGTTTAGCAATGAATCTGCTTGGCCCTGTTAATGTCCACGGCCCCAGTGATTCCTGTAGCTTTTTTAGTTGCTCGTCTGCGGCGAGCATAAACCCAACTCGCGCGCCAGCTAGCCCAAAAAACTTGCCAAGTGATCGCAATACAAACAAGCCGTCTAAATGCGAGTGCAGTGCGATGCTGTGTTCTGGCGTTGCATCCATGAAGGCCTCATCCACCACTAACCATCCGCCACGGTTGGCAAGCTTTGCATGTAAACTAAGTAGCGCTTGAGCGGAGAATTGTTTGCCTGTGGGGTTGTTTGGATTGCAAAGCAACACCACGTCGGCCTTGTTTAGGATATGTTCGTCATTTAAGTCATTAAAACTTAGTACTTGATGCCCGTAGCGTTGCCATGCATAGGCATGTTCTTGATACATGGGCTTGAGCATGGCAATCGTGCCTAAAGACCTAAGCGTAGGCAGTGCTTGCAAAGCCGCTTGAGAGCCGCTGGTGGGCAGCAAAGATTGGCAGCCGTAATAATTGGCGGCGATGTTAACCAAGCCATCTTCGTCATTGGGTAGTTGATGCCATTGGTGAGGTGGAATATCTGCAATTGGATAGTGGTTGGGATTAATGCCTGTCGATAGATCCAGCCAGTTTTCTAATGGTATTCCATACCGCGTTACCGCAGCGCTTAAATTGCCGCCATGTTCAAGCATGGCCGACCAATCTAATGAATATGCTAACGACTAGCATCACTAACAGCCAGAGGTACACGCCATGCCTGACCAGTTTAAGCGCACGTTCTATGTCTCCTGCAATAGGTGGCTCGCCTGCACCCAGAATCGGGCGCTCATGCCACTCACCTTGGTAACGTGCTGCGCCACCAAGCTGCACGCCTAGCGCACCAGCCCCAGCTGACATCACTGGCCCTGCATTGGGGCTATCCCAGAGTGGTGCCTGCGTTTTCCAGCAGTTTAATGCTAGTTTCGTATTGCCAAGTATTGCATAAGTAAGCGCACTGAGGCGCGCAGGAATATAGTCTAGGACATCATCCAGCCTTGCCGCTGCCCAGCCAAAATAGTAAAAGCGCGGTGTTTTATAACCCCACATGGCATCCATCGTATTGGCCAAGCGGAACAATAATGCACCTGTGCCCCCTGCAATAAAAAACCAGAATAATGCGCCAAATACACCATCATTACCATTTTCAAGCACAGATTCTACTGTAGCTGGCACAGGCTCTATTGCCGCTGAATCGCGGCTTACCATATACGATGCTGCGATTTTGGCCGAGGCTTCGTCATGGTTGCTAAGTGCACGCGTTACTGCACGGGCATGGTCGTGCAAGCTTTTGTGACCAATGGCAAAATACAGCAGCAGTGTATCTGCCACAATGCTGAAAACGGGAATATGGCATAGCCAATAGGCTAGTAAAATAAACGGTGTAAGCAGCAAAGCCAATGCAAACATGCCTACCCAACGTTGTTTAGCATTATTTGTTTTGTTTGCAATGTTAAGCCAGGCTTCTAGTTTGTTAGCCAGCCAGCCGAACCCAACCAAAGGGTGGAAACGGCGCGGCTCGCCTATAATAAAATCAAGCAGCACTGCTGCCATAGCGATGCACGGTATTATGAGATAATCTGGGTATGAAAACATTAATGGTTCAAGGCACAACGTCCGATGCGGGCAAAAGCACCCTTGTTGCGGCATTGTGCCGTGTATTGTATCGCAGAGGCATGCGTGTTGCGCCATTTAAACCACAAAATATGGCGTTAAATTCAGCGGTAACAATAGATGGTGGTGAAATTGGACGCGCACAAGCGGTGCAGGCGCAAGCTTGTGGGTTGGCGCCGCATACCGATTTTAACCCCGTGTTACTCAAACCTAATTCAGATACGGGTTGCCAAGTAATTATTCACGGCAAAGTAGTCTGTAATCTGGAGGCGGTAGGTTATCATGCTTATAAACCGACAGCCATGCGAGCAGTTTTAGCGTCATACCAACGGTTACAAAGCCAATATGATTGCGTGATTGTAGAAGGGGCAGGGAGCCCAGCTGAGATTAACTTGCGTGATCGCGATATTGCCAATATGGGCTTTGCTGAGGCGGTAGACTGCCCAGTGATTTTAATCGCAGATATTGACCGAGGCGGTGTATTTGCACACATTGTAGGTACCATGGCCTTGCTTTCTGAAAGCGAGCGAGCACGTGTAGTTGGCTTTGTGATTAACCGCTTTCGTGGAGATATCACATTATTGCAACCTGGGCTCGATTGGCTAACTCAAGAAACTGGTAAACCCGTATTGGGCGTGTTGCCGTATTTGCATGGTTTGCATATTGAGGCAGAGGATTCTGTGCCCAAGTCTCAGCCCTCTGAGCATCAGCAAGCAAGCGATAACGTTGTTGGCGAGGCTAGTGTACGTGGTGCCCGAATAAAAATCATTGTTCCTGTTTTACCTCATATCAGTAATCACACCGACTTTGATGCACTGCGTTTGCATCCTCAGGTGGATTTTCAGTTTGTTAAAATTAACGAAGATATCCCACCTGCTGATCTGATGATATTGCCCGGCAGTAAGAACGTACGCGGTGATCTTGAGTATTTGCAGGCTAATGGGTGGGAGCAAGCGCTCACTCGCCATTTACGATACGGCGGAAAAGTCTTAGGTGTTTGTGGCGGTTTTCAGATGCTTGGCCAACATATCCATGACCCTTATGCAATAGAAGGGGATGCTGGCTCTAGCCGTGGGTTTGGTTGGTTAGAGATGGAAACAAGCTTGGAGAAAATCAAGCAACTGAAACAAATATCAGGTCATTTAGCTTTTGCAGATGCAAAAGCAACTGGTTATGAAATTCATATGGGGGTGACGACTGGCCCAGCACTGAAGTCGCCAGCACTCTATCTTGAAGGTCGCCCAGAAGGTGCTATTTCGCAAGATAATCAAATTGCTGGCACTTATTTGCACGGCTTGTTTGACCACGAAGAAGCATGCGCGGCTTGGTTGGCATGGGCAGGCTTGCAGACGGAGCAGCACTTTGATTATGAGCAGCTTAAAAACGACGAGCTGAATCGGTTAGCTGACTGTGTAGAGCAGCATTTAGATTGGCAAGTACTAGGCGCCTATATTTAGTATTTGTTTAGCGCTAACGCTCGATGGTTCGCGCTTTCAGTTATGTGGCGACGCATATTGCGCTCTTCGCTTTTATAGGCTGTAGGTTGGGCAGAGCGGTAGCGAAGCCCAGCATTCAAGGTGCCGTTTATTGTTGGGCTTCATTGCATTCAGCCCAACCTACCGAGCTTTTTCTCTCTGCGAAATGTGACAATTCCTTGGGCAACTAGACCCCAACCGAAAGATGCTACAAAGCCACTAGAAGTCATGGCGTCACTAAAAGATAAGAAAGAGTCATTTTGGAGTTGAAAATATAAATTCGTCATTCCTGAGAAGATGATAGCTAGGCCAATTAGTATGGAGTGGAACCAACGGTCTGGTTTTAATATGAGCGCCTATAACCCACCGAACCCGATAGGAATGGCGATGTAGAAAAAGATTGCACTAATTGTACTCATATACTCCTAACGTTTGAGTTCAGGCCGCGGCCCGTCAGGGCCGTCGCGCCTGCAACGAATGGTTAGGTCTCGCCCCAGATTATTAAGCTCTCGCCATTACAGCGAACATTCAGTAGAGCCTGAGCTGCCGACAACATCTCAATTTCCAAGCAGCTCCAGATGTTACCCCTCTCTTTAGGAAGCACCAGCATGCAAGGACCTCCCGGCTCACCAAGCTCCACAATTCTCCGCTTGGTTTCATTGTTGGGGTTGCCGAAGGTCATGTATGCCGCAGCTTGCTCTAGCTGCTCCTGCCAAGGCTTCTCCCTGCGCAGGTCCAAGTGAACACCACCAGCCTTGTTTGCGACGAAAGTGATGATTTGCTCTGCGGAGAATGAGTTCCCCTCAAAATATATGCGCTTAGACCCCAAATACTTTCCTGGGGGAAAGAACTCAACAGGCGTATCCACTGGTATTGGGGGATTACCAGTGTAAGGCGCCCTAGATGCGTACATAGATCTGATAGGCAATCCATTTAGGTTGACGCCCCCAGCAAGGAAGAAGTTTACCTCCGGAGCATTTGGCAAAGCATCGAATACTGCACTCGTTCCGTACGCGACTAATTCGAACTTTACGGACAGTTCATGCGCCAACTTGTTAAGAGCCCCTTCGACCAGCCATTTTCTAACAATGGCAGAAGCTACTGAACGCACGTGGCGTGGTGGTAAAGGCCCCTTCGTGTATAGAAGCTCATGCAGCGTTGCCAAGTCTTCTTCGAGGTGCTTTTGGAGTGTGCTCAATCAGTTCACCGAGAGACCTAACGAAGCTGTATAAAAAGTATCATATAAGCATCTTGCCTGTATAACGCGCATGGGTCAATATGACACATCTAAATTGCGATGTGAGCGACCATGGCACATTACAAACACATAGACACCAGTCTTGTAGGGTGGGCATGTATGCCCACGCGGAATAAATTTTTGATTCATTATGTGGGCAACAAGTTGCCACCCTACTTATCTCTAGCTAACATTCAAGGTGTTGTTTATTGTTGGGCTTATTACTCAAACTTAACAGGAGATAAACCACTATTTTTTGCTCTTATAACAACAGTGTTTGCTAATTTGTCGTGCCAACTTTGCTTTTTGCTGTCAAATGCTATCCAAATAAAGCCAAGACCAAGTGGAAGCAGTGATATAAAATATGCGAGATAACGACCTATTGACTGACCAACTGATAAAGTTAGCCCTGTTTTTGCATCTACTACTTTTAGAGAAGCAGCCATTTTTCCTGGCGTTGCTAGTTTTTTTAACCAGAACAAGACGGTTGCAATTGCTGGAAGTACCCAGCTTAATAGAAAGTCCATTGGACCAGCAAAAATGCCAGTTTGCGAACTGTCAAAATAAGCCCAGCCATAAATGGAAAGGAGTATTGGAAAAGTGATAAGCATTAACAATATAGTATCGATAATGGTTGCGCCCGTTCTAATCCAAAATCCGGCATACTCGTAATCATGTTCTTCCATTTTTATTTTCCTGTTTTTCATTTAAGCTTGTTCAGATTGGATTAAACGCTATATTTTTCATCATGGCAAGCGCACCTTAGCCTCTTTCAGGGTGGCTTGTGAGTAAACGTTTTATTTATAATACTTTAATGGTTTGCCCCAAGCACTCAACTACTTGGCCTGGGCGTATTTTTGCTGTTCTGCGTGTCTCGATATTGCCATCTACTTGTACGATCCCATCGCTGACCATAAGCTTGCCTTGGCCGCCACTATTGGCGATGCCTGCAAGTTTTAATAGGTTACAAAGTTCGATAAACTCACCTTGTAGTTCGAATGTTGTTGTTTCCATATTGACCCTTTAAATAGTTACCCTTTAAGAGTAAGAGGTAGTCCTGCTGCAATAAAGCTGACTTTATTAACGCACTGAGCAACTGCTTGGTTGAGGCGACCTTGTTCGTCTTGAAATTGTCGGTTAATTTCACCTAATGGCACAATGCCCATGCCCACCTCGTTGCTTACTAGCAAGATTGTACCTTCAAGCTTGGGTAAGATTTCTAACAAACTGCTACGCTCATGTTGCCAGTCTAAGTTCTCTGGTCGTTCACAGTCTGGGCAAATACATTGCGCCAGCCATAGTGTGAGGCAATCTACAATAACGCAGGTGCCAGCTTTAGCGTGTGTTTGTAATGCTTCTGCTAAATTAAAAGATTGCTCTAGTGTTGCCCAATGGGCAGGCCGACGTGTTTTGTGGTGTTCAACACGCTCCCCAAATTCAGCATCGTACACTTGTGCTGTTGCAATGTAAGTGACGGGTAAGCCAGATGCTGAGGCTAATTGCTCTGCAAATGCGCTTTTTCCTGAGCGTGCGCCGCCTAAAATAAGATGTGTAGACATGTTAGTTTCCAAGTTTGGAATGTGTTTGAGCGGATGCCCATTGCTGAATAATCGACTGAACCTGTTTGAGGCCATAGGTAATGAGCGATGGGCCTGGTTGTAAAATGTCGGCAGATTTAATTTCAAATATAAAGCCATTTTTTACGGCAGGGATGGTATTCCATCCATCTCTGTTAATTACCTGCTCAGGCTGAAATTTCTTGCCGCACCATGAGCCGATGATGATGTCGGGTTGACGTTCGATGACTTGGCTCGCTTGTATAGTTCTATCTTTTGCACTGTGAAATTGCGATAGTTCTGGAAAGCAGTCTTTGCCGCCAGCCATTTCAATCAGCTCTGAAGCCCATTTTATACTGCAAATGATGGGTTCGTTCCATTCTTCAAAATATACAATGGGTTTTGCGGATAACTGTGATGCCGTGTCTCGTGCTTGCTGAATTGTGAACTCAAGCGATTCAATCAGCTTGGCAGCTTTATCAGACGCGCCTACTAAGCTACCAACGGTAGCCACCATGCTAAGCATTTGTGCAATAGACCGCTGGTTAAAGATGTGCACTTCTACCCCTGCGCGAATCAATGATGCTGCAATATCTGCTTGCAGATTTGAGAATCCAATCACTAAATCAGGGTTGAGCGCTAATATTTTATCAATCTTAGCGCTGGTAAACGCAGCGATTTTTGGTTTTTCCTTACGCGCAATCGCTGGGCGGGTGGTAAAGCCGGAAATGCCAACAATGCGATCTTGTTCACCTAATAAATACAGCACTTCTGTAGGTTCGGTCGTGAGGCACACAATGCGTTGTGGATACCTCATTTTGTATTCTTCCAATGATTTTCCATCACCATTTCTGATAGTGGTTTCGCTTGTTTCCAGCCCGTTTCTATCAGCATTGGCTCTTTGTAGAAGGTATTTACATGGCCTAAGCACAATACGGCAATTGGTTTTGCATCAGCAGGTATTTGTAGTAGTGAGCCTAATTTAATAGGGTCGAAAATTGAAACCCAGCCCATGCCCAAGCCTTCAGCACGAGCGGCAAGCCACATGTTCTGTATTGCGCAACTTACTGATGCAATGTCCATCTCGGGAATGGTTCTACGCCCAAAAATTTGACCTTCGCGGTTGTCACATAGGGTGGCGACTAATAGCTCACCACACTCTAAGACTCCCTCAACTTTTAAGCGTAAAAACTCAGCCATGCGTGTGGTGTTTTCATACTCGCCAATGGCATGAGCGGTTTTAATGCGCTCTTCATCCACTAGCTGATGTATCGCTTTGCGTGTGTTGATATCGGTGATGCGTATAAAGCGCCAAGGTTGCATTAGGCCGACACTGGGGGCCTGATGAGCCGCTTGTAAAACGCTAGTTAATATCTCTGGCGCAACTGGCGTGGGCAGAAAGTGCCGCATATCGCGGCGTTCTGCAATCACGCGATAAACCGCAGCAACTTCTTCGTCTGAATAACGGTGGTTTTCCATTATAAAAATAATTCCGCAGCAGTTGTAGGGTTGGATGCAAAATAGAAATGTAGGAAACTAGCGCGGATTGAACCATGTTGGTAAATGTTTTCAACTTTACCAAAACGTGTTTTGGCAGTTGCAATAGGCGGTAGTTCTGTATTAAAGCTACCGTAATGAAAAGTGTGTGCGCCAAGCTCTCCATTAAATAACTCGGCCTTTAATGAGCCCAGCCCTTGTAACTGGTCTTCTATCTTGCTCACCCCTGGTAGTAGGTCAAAGCAAGGCTCATTGTTTAAGCATGTGGACAGAGTCATCATACCGCCGCATTCTGCGAGTATTGGTTTGTTTGCATCAAATGCTGTTTTCAGCGCATTTTTCATTGCGATGTTTGTGCTGATTTCTTGTAAGTGAAGCTCTGGATAGCCTCCAGGAAGCCAGTAGGCATCTGCTTCAGGCAGTGATTTATCATGGAGTGGTGAGAAAAACTCAAGCTTTGCCCCCATCTCTATTAAGCAGTCTACATTAGCTTGGTAAATAAAACAGAACGCTTCATCTTTAGCAATAGCGATTGTTTTTCCATCTAGGAGTTTAGGTGGTGTCAGTGTCGTTGGTGTATTAAAAGTGACAGCTGGCGGTAGTGGCAAATCTTGCTTCAATGCATTGGCAGCTTCTTCAATTTTTTGCTCTAAATCGCTCATCTCACTTGCGCGAAATAAGCCAAGATGTCGTTCAGGCAAGCTTAGTGCTTCGTTCTTTTGTAGTGCGCCAAACCAATTGAGATGGCTAGGTAATGAGTCGTGTAGCAACTTGCCATGGCCAACACTCCCAACCTTATTTGCTAATACACCAGCTGGTATTAAGTTTGGGTAATGCGATAGAAGTCCTTTGGCGACAGCACCAAAAGTTTGCGCCATGCCGCTAGCATCTACTGTTAGCAATACTGGTAAGTTGAAGCGTACTGCAATGTCTGCGCTTGATGGTGTGCCATCATACAAGCCCATCACGCCCTCAACAATAATCAAATCAGCATGTTGTGCTGCACGATACAGTTGCGCCTCGCCATCACTTTCACCACACATGGTGAAGTCCAAGTTGTAAACGGGGCGGCCAGTAGCCACTTCTAAAATCATGGGGTCCAGAAAGTCTGGGCCACACTTAAATGCTTGAACGCGTAGTCCTTGGTTGCGCCATGCACGTGCAAGCGCGGCAGTAATAAAGGTTTTTCCTTGCCCAGATGCTGGGGCAGAAATAAGTATGGCTTTGCAAGTTGTCATAGCAGTTCTTTAAAGGTCAATCCCTGGCTGGGCTTTAATACCAGCACGCCATGCATGTTTGACATCCATAATTTCGCTCACGGTATCGGCCATTTCGGTGAGCGCTGCTGGCGCACCTCGCCCTGTTACCACTACATGTTGCATGGCTGGTCGTCCAGCAATGTCAGCCAATATTTGTGTGAGATCAAGATAACCATATTTTATGGTGTAGGTGAGTTCGTCTAGAATCACCAGTTTAATGTCGGGGTCGCGCAACATGCGTTGTGCAATTGCCCATCCTGCTTGTGCAGTTTGTGTATCGCGTTCTCGGTCTTGTGTGTTCCAAGTGAAACCTTCACCCAACACATGCCACTCTACGTTGGCTTGACTGCGAAAAAAAGGCTTCTTCACCAGTATCACTGCGCCCCTTGATAAACTGAGCCACGCCAACTTTCATTCCGTAGCCTAATGCGCGTGCCATCATGCCAAATGCAGATGAGCTTTTGCCTTTACCGTTGCCTGTGAGTACTAATAACAAGCCTTTTTCTTGGTTTGCTTGTTCAATCGCAGCATCAATCACTGCTTTTTTACGCACCATACGTGTTGTATGGCGCGTGTTTTTATCATCAGATGACATCTAAATTAGGCTTTTGCGCGATTCACACCGCTCGCCAATACAAATGCAATATGTACAACCGCTGCCACTGCTAACCAGAAGCCAATGTTTTCAAATTGGTGTGGTGCATATTTAGCTAAGCGAGCACCAAATTCAGTGATGGTTGGGTCAGGGTAGCGGCCACCAAAGAAGTAAAAGCCACCGCTAGAGAATAGCTCGCTGATTGCTCCAGCAACAGTGATGCTACCGATAAGTGGCAAAATAGCTTTAATGCTAAAGCTATAATGTTTCGCAAACCAACGACCAGCAAGCCACATCACACCGTAAGCTGGTAATAAAAAGCCATAAGCGGGTGTTACGCAGAAGTTGCTAACGCCCTGAAATGTAATTGAATAAAAATCTAAGCCAGCACACAGGGCTAATAAAGCTGCAAATGCTAAAACTGGGCTTAGATATAAACCAGCAAGAAAGAATACGGCGTAAGAGGCGCTAGGCAGGCTATTAATGGAAGCAAAGTGATGACCGCGTGTCACAATAACAAGCGTAGCAAGTGCAACACCTATGATAATTTGTTGTGTTTTAGAAAGTGTTAGCATGATAGGTGCAGCCTCCGGTTGAGTCATTTTAAAAATATGGTTAAATAGAACACGATTTTAGCGTAAATGCGTTTTTCTTGGGCGAGTTTTCACTCGCCCAAGGTTAGTTGCAACGACTACTGCATGGTATAGCGCAAACCTACAAACAAGTTACTTCCAGCGGTGTTGTAGTCTGGGTTGTTTGGACGCTGGGTAGTTTTAGTGGTGCTGAGCACATAATTTTTATCCAGAATATTGTTCGCTCGTATTTCAAGTTTCCACTCTGGTGAGATGCGATAATTTGCTGTTAAATTTACTAGAGTATAACCACTCATAGATATTTGATTGGCTGCATCGTTGTAACGTGTAGATGCCCCTGTTAGTTCAGCTCCCCATTGGAAATCACTAAAGCTATGCAATACAGTCAAAGAGCCATAACGGTTACCTCTACGTGTGAGCAATTGATTACTGCTATCATCTCTAGGTGATTGTGTTGTGAAGTTTCCGCTTAATGAAAGATTGTCAGTTATATTAACGCTTGCATCAACGGTTGCTCCTTGTATCTCAACTTTATCAACGTTTATGGGGCAGAAGTTGTTAAGAGTGCAGCCTGCTGTTGCAGGACCCGCATTCGCAATTAAATTACGAATTTTATTTTCAAATATAGTTAAACCAGCATTCCATTGCCCACCTGAATATCTAAGGCCGGCTTCAGTATTGTCTGACTTTTCTGGTGTTAAGGTAGGTTCACCAAATCCTGGGCGGTAAAGTTGGTTTAGCGATGGTGCCTTAAACGCTTTTCCGTAACTGGTTGTGATACGCCAGTTAGGAGTTATACGATAGCCGTAGCCTAATCCGCCAGTAGTATAATTACCAAATTGAGTGTTGTGATCCTCACGCAAAGAGGCTTGGACCGAATGGTTGTAGCGATCTAATAGATAGCTTGCTAAAAAGCTATCATTGCTACGTTCTTTCTGAAACTTTAGTCTTGGCCCAGAGTTACTATTTGCATCTTGTTTTAGGTGGTCATAAACGAGAGTTAGTGTCCCTAACGGCAGTTTAAAATCATTTTGCCAAGATAGCTGTTTTTGTTCGCTACGAAATGTGCTTGCGCCTGTCAAGTTAAGATTAATGTTAAGATTACCTGATACTATGTTTCTAGTATCAGGTAATGCATGGCTATCAGAATCATCTATACCCATCCCTAATTTGAATGTGCTATGCCAGATATCAGTAAACTGATTTTTGCTGGTAAAAGCATAGCTTTGCAGAGTTTGGTTACCATAGTTGTTATAACCACTATCGAAGTGACTTCGACCTTTGCTCCCAAAATACTGTAGTCCAAGAGAGTGCCCTTCTTTTAAGTCAAGCTCTACAAAACCAGAAGTGCTTAAATTGTGATAGCCGTCATTGTCATCATCCTCACCTATACGAATGCGTTTGGCAGAAAAGCTGTCAGTATCCATGCTGCTGATATTCAAGCCGTATTTAAGTGCATTAAATCCGCCATTAATACCAAACTCGGCTGTTTTAGTATTATAAGAACCCATTCCTACAGCAGCATTGATTAATGGCTTTTCAGATAGATTTTTACGTGTAAATATTTGAATCACGCCGCCAATAGCATCTGCCCCATAAAGGCTAGAAGCTGGTCCGCGTAGAATTTCTATTCTATCAATTAGAGCTAATGGAATATTTTGATATGCAGTGGTACCGGATGTGGCAGAGTTGATGCGTAAGCCGTCCACCAATAACACAACATGCTGGTCGTTTGTGCCGCGCAAATAAATACTGCTCTCTGTGCCAGCGCCGCCGTTTGTGTTGATCTGCACACCTGGCTGCATGCGCAATAAGTCAGTCACAGAACCTGCACCCATACGCTCAATTTCTTGGCGGTCAATCACGGTGACGTCGCCAATGACATTTTCACGGGCTTGAGATGTTCTAGATGCGGTCACAACAACTTCGTCTAAGTTGATGTTTTCTGTAGCAGATATAGAGTGATGAAATGCAAGGCTGATCAGCCCTGCGATGACTTTCTTATTCATTCGATTTCCTTTTGTGACATGCGACCCCGCATGCAACTGTGAAAAAGGAAGTACTGTGGAGTTTAAGCATCGAAACGAAAGGCAACTGCATCAAGGTGATTGGCCTATGCAGTACGTTCTGATAAACCGTCACCCCGCGGTATTCCCAACTAATTGTTGCGAGGCCGGTCTCCGGGCTTGTGAGTGCTATGTTTTACACCTTCCCAAACTGTGCTACTAAATAGCGCTGTTCAGTGGTTTATTGCAAAACAATATGATTAAAAATCATGCTCACTTACCGTTGCGGGGGCAGCATAGGCATTGTTTGCTTTAATTAATTAAAGCGTCAACGCACCTATTTCCCAGTTTCACCTCGTTTGTTTAATCACAAACTTGGCACCTATCAACAGCGACAATTATAGCGCCTAAAAATTCCATAAAGTTAATTATGGATAATAAATTTTTTTCTTAATGTGTTGTAATACTTTTAAAAATCACTGTTAACTATTGACTACAATCATTTTT
>Ga0160182_109438_pt1 | contig 16956 bp, 23 predicted proteins | sample met14sa_FD_108561 | JGI IMG/M metagenome (GOLD analysis project Ga0160182, IMG submission 108561) | Synthetic bacterial communities of pure cultures from sediment of Lake Washington, USA, under high oxygen condition - MT... | ecosystem: Engineered > Modeled > Simulated communities (microbial... >... | reverse complement strand
CGCTCACCGCAAACGCGAACGGCACAATTGAACATCCTAATCTGAGTGGCAGCATTGATGGCGAAAAAATCAGTTTCAACCTGCCCTCAGAGGGGATTCAATTAAGCAATGGTATATTTCAAGCACGCTTTGAAAATGAGCAGCTACACATTGAACAAATGATCTGGCAAGGCGGCTCAGGCAACCTAAGTGCAAACGGCTGGTTAAGGCTTAACCATGGCAAACCAACCATAGACCTCGCTTGGACAGCAGATCAATTTACGATACTTTCCAGAGCAGATCGTCTGCTCACGCTTAGCGGTACAGGTAAAACCATGCTCGCTGACAGCTTACTCAACATTTCGGGTGATTTCACCGTCAACAAAGGCCTGATCGAACTCGCACAAGAAGATACGCCTACGCTAGGTGATGATGTTGTGATTTTAGGACAAGCCGTTGTAGAAAAAGAAACCTCATTACAAATTCTACTCAATGGTTTACATATCAAATTAGGTAATGACTTTACCCTGCGTGGACGTGGTTTAGACGCACAATTAACAGGTGAGTTAACACTAACAGGCCTCACCGAATATAGACCTTATACCGAAGGTAGCATCAATGTCGAAAAAGGCACATTCATGGCTTACGGCCAGATTTTAACGATTGAACGCGGCATTTTAAATTTCAATGGTCCAATGGATAACCCAGGCCTCAATATCCGCGCTATGCGTAATAGTAAACCAGTCAATGCAGGGGTTGAAATAACAGGGAGTGCAACCATTCCGATAGTGAAACTAGTCTCAGATCCCAACGTACCAGAAACAGATAAGCTCGCATGGTTAGTATTAGGGCATGGCACAGAACAAGCAGGTAAAAATGATTTTGCAATACTCTCACTCGCCGCTGGTGCACTATTCTCACAAGGACAATCTGTACCGCTACAAAGCCAAATAGCGCGCGCTGCGGGGCTAGATGAGTTTAGCTTTGCTGGTGGAGATGCAGAAAACGCATCACTTACACTAGGTAAACGACTCAGCTCACAACTGTATCTCAGTTACGCAAAAAGTATCAGCAGCTTACAAGATGTCGCCAGACTCACCTTCAACATCACGCCACGCTGGGCATTACGTGCTGAAGCTGGCAATGAAAGTGCTGTCGATGTGTTATATACTTTCAGCTTCAAGTAAGATTTGGATTCAAACGTATGAGTGATGACAAAAGCAATCCTAGACTAGCAGTACTGATTGATGCAGACAATGCGAGAGCAAATATTATTGAAGGATTGCTTGCTGAAGTAGCCAAATTTGGCGTTGCTAGCGTTAAACGCATATATGGAGACTGGACCACGCCAAATTTAGGTCAATGGAAAACTGTCTTGCTAGAGCACTCAATTATACCAATGCAGCAGTTTCGTTACACCACAGGAAAAAATGCCACTGATAGCGCCATGATTATTGATGCAATGGATTTGCTATATACAGATACTTTTGATGCATTTTGTATAGTTTCAAGTGACAGTGACTTTACAAGATTAGCTTCAAGAATTCGTGAATCTGGCAAACGTGTATACGGCTTTGGTGAGAAAAAAACGCCACGTCCTTTTATAACGGCCTGTGATAGATTTATCTATACAGAAATATTAGTAGTCTCTGCAGATAATGAAATAAACGAAACAGATACTTTAGCTAATACTAGAGAAGGCTCTGTTGAATTAAAAACTGAATCAAAAAAATCAATATCTGACAGTAAAGTGGATGTAAAAAATTCACAGCCAATACCTGGTAATAAATTAAGACAAGATACACGCCTCATGAATCTATTTAGAACAGCTATTGCCGCAGCTTCAGATGAAAATGGGTGGGCTTATTTAGGTCAAGTAGGCACAAACATCGTTAAGCAAGCTCCAGAGTTTGATCCTAGAAATTACAATTATGAAAAATTGAGTGAGCTAGCAATTGCCATTGGTTATTTTGAGATTAATAGAACAGAACAAAGAATTTTAATTAAAGACTCGAAGAAAAAATGAACGAAATCCTAGTCCTCTATTATTCTCAAGGTGGCGCAGTCCGTGAAATGGCGCAACTGATAGCACGTGGTGTACAAAGCGTTGACGGCATCAAAGCACGCATACGCACCGTCCCTAAAGTATCAGCCAACTGTGAAGCCACGGAGTCTGACATCCCCAGTACCGGCGACCCATACGTTGAATTGCAGGATTTAGAAGAGTGCATAGGCTTAGCGTTAGGCAGCCCTACCCGCTTCGGCAATATGGCAGCACCAATGAAATACTTTCTTGATGGCACCACTGCACTTTGGCTAAAAGGTGCTCTAACTGGTAAAGCAGCCGCTGTATTTACCTCTAGCGGCTCTATGCATGGCGGTAACGAAACGACACTCATCACCATGATGCTACCATTAATGCACCACGGCATGATCATGGTCGGATTACCCTATTCAGAACCTGCACTATCAGCCACCACTTCTGGTGGCACACCTTATGGTGCGAGCCATATTGGTGGTGCAATGGACGATAAACCCATCAGCGATGATGAAAAAAAACTGTGTATCGCACTAGGTAAACGTCTCGCTGAGTCTGCGTTAAAGTTATCGAGAAAACTTTAAAAATGGCCAATTTACATCTAGATGCTAGGCAGTTTTTGAGAAGCACGCGAACCGCTATACTCTCAACTCATTCGGCAAAATTTGAAGGCTATCCATTTGGCTCGGTCGCACCGTTTGTATTAGATCACCAATGCCAACCCATCATATTAATTAGCAACATTGCAGAACACACCAAAAATATCGCCGCTAATCCTAAAGTATCATTACTAGTCTTTGCAGGGGCCGAAGACTTACAAGCGAATGCAAGGCTCACGTTGCTAGGTAGCGCCAATGCAATCGATAAAAACGAAGATGCTAACTTACGCGAGCGGTATTTACGTTACCTACCACAAGCGAGCGGCTATTTTGATATGCATGATTTTGCTTTTTATCGTATAAAAATTGAAACAGCGCGCTATATCGCTGGTTTTGGAAAGATGGGCTGGATATCGGGTGATGATTTAATTAATGACATCCCTACAGAGGCATTACTCGCGAATCAGGAAGCACAAATTATTGCACACATGAATGCTGACCATGCCGATAGCCTAGTCCGTTATTGTCAGCACGTGCACGGTGTCAAAGCCCAAAATGCAACCATGCTAGGAATAGATTGCGATGGCTTTGATGTCAACGCCACTGTTGGCGAGAAAACGACGACTTTGCGCTTTGACTTTGAAACAAAAATCCATGATGCCCAATCTGCCAGAGCGGCATTAGTGAGCCTCTCAAAATCAGTCAACCTTTAAAAAACGTGAATAAAATCAACATGCTTAACAAACTTCAACTGGGTGCTTCGATTAGCCTCATCTCACTTATTTTACTCACACTCGCATGGGAAACTATTTTAGCGCCATTAAAACCTGGCGGCTCACTACTCATGCTCAAGACTTTACCGCTATTACTGCCTTTGTTTGGCATTTTGCGAGGCAAACGCTACACCTACCAATGGTCGTGTATGTTCATCTTATTTTACTTCACTGAAGGTGCGGTTCGCGCTTGGGCTGATACAGGTCTTTCTGCCAAACTTGCCCTACTAGAAGTTATCCTAACAATCTTATTTTTTACATGTACGATTTTTTACGCACGACTAACACGTCAACCGAAGCAAATCAGTGTATAAATCATGTCAACAAGCATAAGTTTTTATATCCATACCGCGCCAAACATGCCGTCTTCTACTATAATTTAGTCATGAATATACTATTAGCAAGTTACGCATGAAAATACTGCTCTCAAACGATGATGGCTACTTCGCACCAGGCTTAAATATACTGGCAGAACATATTGCAAAAATTGCAGATATTACAGTCGTAGCCCCTGAAAGAAACAGGAGTGGCGCAAGCAACTCCCTCACGCTTGATCGTCCATTAAGCGTAAAAAAAAGCATCTAACGGCTTCTTTTATGTCAACGGCACACCAACAGACTGTGTACATATTGCACTAACAGGGCTTATGGATACCATGCCAGACATGGTGATTAGTGGGATTAATGATGGTGCCAATATGGGAGACGATACGATCTACTCAGGCACTGTTGCTGCGGCCATGGAAGGCTATTTACTTGGTATACCATCCATTGCAGTATCAATGTCCCAACACAACTCGACACACTTTGAAACCGCAGCAAGAGTTGCTGTTGAACTTATTCAGCACTATCAAAAAACTGGATTCAGCTCACCAACTTTGCTTAATGTGAATGTGCCTGACATCCCTTATGAAGCACTGCAAGGTAGAACGGTAACACGCTTAGGAAAACGCCACAAAGCAGAGCCGGTTGTTCAGCTCAAAACGCCTCGTAACGAAACAGTCTACTGGGTTGGTGCTGCTGGCCAACCAAATGACGGCGGTTTAGGCACAGACTTTCATGCGATTGCAAACCAACAAGTGTCTATTTCTCCCATTCAAGTTGATCTAACCTGCCATGCACAGCTGAATGATATAAAACAATGGTTATCTAGCTAACAACACTGGAAATAAAATCTTGGCACTCATTAGATCATCACAAGCTGGTATTGGCATGACATCACAACGTACGCGTGATCGCATGCTAAATCGTCTGCGTGAACAAGGCATTAAAGATGAGGTGGTACTCTCAGCGATAGGTAGTATTCCTCGTCATATATTTGTAGATGAAGCGCTCTCTATTCGCGCCTATGAAGACGTATCGTTGCCAATTGGATTTGGTCAAACTATTTCCCAACCCTACATTGTCGCACGCATGTCTGAACTGCTACGCAATGGTCAATCGATAGAAAAAGCACTAGAAATTGGAACAGGCTGCGGCTATCAAACGGCAGTTTTGTCAAAATTGGCAAAAGAAGTCTACTCGGTAGAACGCATTCGGCCTTTGGTTTTAAAAGCACGCGACCATCTACGCCAACTAAAATGCATCAACGTTAAGCTAGACCACGCTGACGGCAACATGGGACTTGCACAATTAGCACCGTTTGATGCCATTATCGTCACAGCGGCAGCGAGCCATATTCCGCAAGAGTTATTAACACAGCTAGCGATTGGCGGTCGCTTGGTCATTCCTGTCGGCACTGATGAACAAATTTTATATCTGGTAGAGCGCGTCTCTACAAACGATTACCATCAAACACAATTAGAGCCTGTAAAGTTTGTTCCATTACTAGGTGGCACCAGTTCACAATGAATGTAATACGTTATTTTATCATCCTACTAATTTCATCACTTAACTTCGCTTGTAGCACGACCCCAGCACCTGTGATTGACAGAATGCCGCACGGTAAATCAAATAAGTCACAACCCGCATCTATCTCACACAAATCAGGCAGTGACTGGCGACCATCAAGCTATGTTGTCAAAAAAGGCGACACGCTCTATAGCATTGGACTTGAGCATGGTTATGACTACAAAGAAATCGCTCAAGCCAACAACATCAGCGCACCTTACCTCATTAAGATTGGCCAAACACTTAAGTTTTCTACTTTAAATGAAACACCTGCTAATGTAGATACCAGTTCAGCAACTGATAATGCCAATGGCGTAGTCACCTACGCCATTAGCAACGACAGCCCTCAAGAATCCAGCACTACTTCAACAGTTGCCCCACCCAAAACAGTGGCAATTAGTGAACCTAAAGCACTACGTGAACCTTATAGTGATGAGGCCTATAAAAAGCCACTACCAACAGCAAAAACAGTCGCTACGTCACAACCCACCACTAGTGATGCGGTGAAGAAGTCAACTGTAGAAAAAGCAAACGCCGACCCAAAAGCAGAGATAAAAACAGCTGAACCAAAAGTTGAAACAAAACTTAAACTGGAGCCTAATGGCCAAGTAAGTTGGGCATGGCCAACCAAAGGTAAAGTGATTGCCAACTTTAACGATGCTGGTAATAAAGGTATTGATATATCAGGAAAAATGGGACAAGCGATTCATGCTGCTGCCCCCGGTAAAGTCATTTACAGCGGCTCTGACTTGCGTGGCTATGGTAAATTAGTCATCATCAAACATAATGCTACTTACTTGTCTGTGTATGCTAACAATAGTCTGATTTTAGTCAAGGAAGGTCAGCAAGTAAGTAGTGGTCAAAAAATTGCAGAGATGGGTGATACTGATAGCAACACAGTAAAACTACACTTTGAAATTAGGCAACAAGGTAAATCTACAGATCCCATGAAATTTCTCAGTGCGGATTAAGTAAATACCCAAGGAGTAGCATATGGCAAATATTGAACCCAACAAATATCTGAAAAATAAAGACATTAAGCCGGAAAGTAAAGCGAGCGTGCTCTTTGCTACTATACGAATGGGGCTGATGATTATAGGGATTGTAGGCATCGCCCTAGAGCTGTTTCGCGAAGATGGCTTGATATCAAAAGCGATAGGCAGTCTGTTTGAATCAACCACCAGTATGTTGATGATACCTGTGATTATTTTTGGATTATGGTTAATCAACAGGTGGATTAGTACTCCTAATAAATCAGAAACCAAAAAAAGTGGTGACTTACCAATGTATGTAATGATGGCAATTGGTGTTTTCTTCTTAATCAGGTTTTACATGACGGGGTCTTTTTAGATCAATAACAGCCAAACTTTCGTCACCACACATTAGATATGTCCCAGATGTAACTTACTACATATAATAAAAAAGCGGCTTGAAGCCGCTTTTTTATTATTATTACTGCAAGAAATAAATCATCAGCTTTTAGTTAGCCGCTTTCGCTTGCTCTTTATAGTACTCACGCACAGGAGTCATATCAAAATCACGCGCCCATTTGATAATTTCATCAAATGCTGGGGCACCAATTTCACCCACTTGCGCATGGATACCAGCTTGCTCACGAATCACCAAAATACCTGGAATTTGCGTTACTTCGAAATATTCGCCAATTTCTGGGTCTGTTTCTGTATTGACCATACCAAACACGATATCTGGGTTTTTTTCTGCCGCAGCTTCGAATGTAGGCGTGAACGCAACACATGGATCACACCATTGAGCCCAAAAATCAACAATCACAAAAGGATTATTTTCTATCGTTTCTTTAAAATTAGCTTTGGTAAGTGCAATAACTGCCATAATTTTGCCTTTAATTGAATAAGGTAACACCTAAAGATAGCAGTTTATCAGAAGCCATATATTTCGTTAAGTTTTACATTCGCATGCATTACTCACGCTTTAATAGAGTTACCCCAGGCAGCATCAAAAAACAAATCTGACAAAGGCTTTCTCACGCGTTCAGCAGTCTCTTTTGCTAAGGCCTCACCCGCTAAAGTTGCAATATCAGCAGGATATCCAACCGCTACCATTGCCATCAAAGTGTACTGTTCTGGAATATTAAATTCCTTTCGTGTCTTATCCGCATCAAACCCACCCATTTGGTGCGCCATCAGACCCATGCTAGATGCTTGCAAACATAAGTTTTCTGCTGCTGCACCTGTGTCATATTGTGCCCAACGATTTGGCTTTTGATTGTGGCCAAACAAGGTGTCTGCGCAAATCAACAGTAACAATGGTGAGTTCTTTACCCAATCCTGATTACCAGGGACAAGACAATCAAATGCCTGTTGCCAGCTTGCTGCATCTGAGCCTTTATTCCAGACAACAAATCGCCAAGGTTGATCGCCAAAACATGATGGTGCCCATCTTGCGGCCTCAAGTAATGTAATCACTTGCGCGTGTGTAACGCCTTTCGCTGCATCGTAAGCGCGACCACTCCAACGATTAGCAAGCGTAGTATCAATTGGTAATTGGGTAATAGCAGGTTTATGCATGGTTATTTAAGCCTCAATAAATGGGTAATCGGTATAGCCCTTTTCTGTGCCGCCGTAGAATGTTGATGAGTCCGCCTCATTTAAAGGCGCATCTGTTCTAAAACGTTCAACTAAATCAGGATTAGCAATGAATGGTACACCATAAGCCACTACATCTGCATGGCCACTTGCAACAACGGCATTACCACGGGCTTTATCATAAGCTAGATTAGCCATGTAAGGGCCTTTGAACAACTTGCGCAACGCATCAAAGTCAAATGGGTCTGCAATACCACCACCGTGAATACCACCTTCGACCACGTGCAGATAAGCAAGATTAAACTGATTTAATGACTCAGTCACAAAGTTAAACAAGGCTTGCGGATTGCTATCTTTCATATCATTGAAAGGATTCACAGGTGAAATACGCACACCCACTTTATCTGAACCAGCTACATCCACCACAGCTTTTGTCACTTCCAACAAAAATCTCGCACGGTTCTCAAAGCTACCACCATACTGATCAGTACGTTGATTAGTACCATCGCGTAAAAACTGATCAAGTAAATATCCGTTAGCCGCATGAATCTCTACACCATCAAAACCAGCTGCGAGCGCAGATTTAGTCGCATGCACGTAGTCAGCCACAATGCTTGATAACTCATTTGCATCTAATGCACGTGGCTCAACATAATCGACCAGACCTTGATAAGTGAATGCTTTGCCAGCTGGTTTAATTGCGGATGGCGCAACAGGCAATGCGCCATCAGGTAGCAGTGTTGGATGAGAAATACGGCCTACATGCCATAACTGAATCACAATCTTCCCACCTTTTGCATGCACCGCATCGGTAATTTTTTTCCAACCAGCGACTTGAGCATCAGTGTAAATGCCCGGCAATGCAGGGTAGCCATGTGCCATCGCTGATATTGGTGTTGCTTCAGTCACAATCAGCCCAGCGCTTGCACGTTGCTCGTAATATGTCACATTGAGTGGCTGTGGTACGCCGTGCTCACCAGCTCTATTACGTGTCAGTGGAGCCATTACAATACGGTTACTCAATTGCATACTTCCCAGCTTTACTGGGCTAAATAAGTCTAATGCCATTATTACTCCTAATATTCCCGAACGCTCAACCTTAATTGATTGAATAATTTATTTTTTGATTATTTCTTTGGTTTTTCAGCAGAAGGCTTTACTGCCTCAATCAATAACGTAACTTCGATATCATCACCAACTGGTGCATTTGGTTTTACACCCCAACCAAAACCGTAATCAGAGGCCTTAAGTGATGTTTTAGCCTCAAAACCACTGCGCTCACCACCCCATGGATCATTACCAAAACCCAAGACTTTAAACGGCAACACTATTTCTTTAGTCACGCCATTCATGGTGAACTTGCCAGTCATCATACCTACTGTAGCACTCTTTGCTTCAATTTTTGTGCTAACAAAACGCATCTCTGCAAACTGACCCGCGTTCAAGTAATCCTTCTCCTTGATATGCGCATCACGCTTAGCCAACCCACTGTTGACACTAAGTACGTTAATTTTTGCATCAACTGATGAGTTTGCTAAATTGTCGGCATCGATAGAAATATTGCCTGTAATTTCGTTAAATGTGCCAGACGCCTTTGCGACTACGTGACGAACACTCCAGTTAGCAAAACTATGTGCCGTATCAATCTTGTAAGTGACTGGTGCTGCAACGGCCGCATTCATGCCTGAAAATAGTACACCAAACAATAGTGCTGTCGTTTTTAAATGTGAGTATTTCATATCGTATCCTTTTTCTAGACTTGGTTTTTTATCGCAATTTTTAATAAAATTTAGTAGTTATCTATGATTAAACAGTACACTATTCTTCAGTGTAACTTCACCTTGAATGGTTTTTCCAATTCATCACGAGCTATGGTGTTGGTCAAACATGATGGCATAAAGTTGCACACACTGACTCAATGCGGAACATAATATCCCATTGCAAATTAACACCATCATTCAAGTTAATTGAATAATTAAGAGCATGTTATTACTAATGAGAATATACTAATAGCAAATAATTTTGCATGATTTGTTCAAAAAAATTGACTAAGATTCACCAACCCCTATGTCGATAAAACTTTCTTTAGAATCACTTGAAGTTTTAGATGCGATCGCCCGTAAAGGAAGCTTTGCAGCTGCCGCAGAATCACTGTTCCGCGTGCCTTCTGCAGTTACTTATACAGTAAGAAAGCTTGAAGAAGACCTAAACATCAAACTGTTCAACCGTAGCGGCCATCGTGCAGAACTTACTTTAGCTGGAGCAGAGCTGCTCAAAGAAGGTCGTATCCTACTGAACGCAGCCAGTGAGCTAGAATCTAGGGTGAAACGTGTTGCAAAAGGCGTAGAAACTGAATTAACCATCGCTGTCAGTGATTTATTTGATATCACAAGTGTCTATCCTATTCTAGAGAAATTCTATGCCCAGCATTTCGGCACCAGAATAAGATTATCGCAAGAAGTATATGGGGGCAGTTGGGATGCACTCATCAGCGGACGTGCGGACATTGCCTTAGGCGCACCCGGCGACGCACCGCCTAACGCAGGATTTATGACAAAACCAATTGGCACGCTGATGTTTAGCTATGCCGTGGCGCCGCACCACCCGCTTGCCAAATTGGCAGAGCCATTGCAAAATCAAGACATTATCCAATACCGTTCAGTTTCAGCTGCAGATAGCTCACGCAACTTGCCGCCACGCACATCTGGCATTTTAACTGGGCAAGATATGCTATCCGTGCCTAATATGCATTTAAAATTACAAGCGCAAATTGCTGGTCTGGGTGCTGGGTACATCCCACATCAGCTAGCAGAGCAATACGCTAGCAAAGGCCTGCTAATGATTAAACAGGTTGCAGAACCAAAGCATGAAGTCACCATTTTTCTAGCTTGGCGGAGTGACGGCGGCAAAGCACAACAATGGCTCATTAAACAATTCCAATTATTGAACATCAATGATATTTTGTTATCACCAGCACAATGAAAGAAATTAGCATGTCACAAGAACAATTACCAAAGAACTTTTCCACGATCAACAACTTCGCCATCAAGGCGATGCAGTGGCTAAATGGGTTTGCTCACGTCATCATCGGGCTTGCGCTTGCCACCTCAGTCATCATGTTTACTTGGTTGTTTTTTAAGGATGTTTATGCGGCCGCAACTGCACATAACCTTGTGCATGGCTTTTTACATGCACTTGGCACACTGATGTTGCTATGGTCAATTTCCGCACTGATTTCTGCAGAAATACGCTACCTGCAAGGTAGCAAGCTATTAGTAGAAACGTTTGTTGAAGTTGTACTGGTACTATTTTTACGTAAATTAATTGTGATGCCAGTGCAGGATCTTTCACCAACTACAGAAGAGATTGCAACATGGGTAGGTGGCGCTTTTGTGCTAGGTTTAATTTATGTATTAATCCGCTGGGGTCAAAAGCAAAAAGACTAAGCAATTGATTGACTGTATAAAAATATTAGGCCACCTCGAAAAATGACAAGCAATACTGCTAACAGCTTGGAACAAGACCAAGCTTTTATGTCCATCGCGCTAGCCCTAGCAGAACAAGCCGCCATCGCAGGTGAAGTTCCTGTTGGTGCGATTGTTGTGAAAGATGGCGAAATTATAGGTCGCGGCAGCAACGCACCCATCGGCTCACATGACCCTAGTGCACATGCTGAAATTCAGGCCATGCGTAATGCAGCAAAAAACTTAGGTAACTACCGTCTGGTTGACTGCACGCTTTATGTGACTTTAGAGCCATGTGCAATGTGTGCGGGCGCAATACAGCATGCCAGAATTGCCAGACTAGTCTATGGTGCAAATGACCTAAAAACAGGCGCATGTGGCAGTGTAGTAGACCTCATGGGGGAGCAAAAACTTAACCATCATACGCAGGTGATAAGCGGCATACTCGCTGACGAATGCGGGAAAGTGCTATCCAACTTCTTTTCTGAGCGTCGTAAATTAGCGAAACTGCAACGCCAATAATTACACCCAACAGCTGAACATAGCTTGCATAAAAAAAACCCGCCGAAGCGGGTTTTTTAATCTAAACGTATGTATTAACAATCGTTATTAGTCGTTACCACCCATCAAACCCATTAACAAATGTAACAAGCTTGTAAATAGGTTATAGATGCTTAAATAAAGACCTAGTGTTGCCATGACGTAATTGGTTTCACCACCGTTTACGATACGGCTAACATCGTACAAAATAAAGCCAGAGAATAAGATGACACCAACTGCTGACAAAGCAAGTGCCATGGCTGGAATTTGTAGAAAGATATTAGCTAATGAAGCAACAATTAGTAAAATAATACCAACCAATAAGAACTTGCCCATGAAGCTAAAGTCTTTTTTGGTAGTCGTTGCAATACCAGCTAACGTCATCAGAATAATACCTGTACCGCCAGCCGCTAAACCAACGATTTGTGCACCATTACTCAGGTTAAGTGCATGTTGTAGAATTGGGCCAAGCAACATCCCCATTAAGAATGTTAGGCCTAATAAAAGTACCACACCAAAACTGCTGTTACGGTTAGCTGAAATTGCTGCAAATAGACCGTACATCACAGCCATTGCACCAATTGCAAAAATAAATGGATGTTGCTGTGCAATCGCAAAATTCATGCTCATGCCGATAAAAGCACCAATCACTGTTGGAATCATTGTCAAACCCAACAGCGCGTATGTATTACGCAAGACTCGATTCGTCGCTAACTGTGCCGACTCTGAACGACCTAATACTGGGGTGTTGTCTAACATTATTTATTTCCTTTATATTAAAAATACTACTAACACTAAGATACCTATTAAGGCTATAAGTTTCAAGTAAAATTTATAGTTGAAACAGTCTAAAACGGGAAACCCATAGCTGAAAGTATGTAAGCCATTAATAACAACATAGCCCATACAAAAACTGTCATTGATATGCTTCTTTCGCTTTCTGAATTTGTATAGAAAAAGTGTCCATATAAAGTTGTAAACCTATTCATACCCAACATAAAACCTATTATTGCAGGCAAGATTATAGACACTAGCAATAAATAATTACCTGGTACGCCATAAAGTAAACGGACAGGATTCTTAAAGTAAAGAATATACTTTCTTGCTCCACTGAATATTAAGGACAGTACGATGATGATGCTAAAATTAAAAGCGATAGGCGCCAATATCGCTGTACCCAACCTATCTAATAGACTAGGTTTTTCGTCATCTTGTAAGTGATTGGCTTTATTTTGCATCACATTATTTTTAATAGCTTATTTCATTGTTGGCTTGGATTAGTCTATTCACCTAAGTAAACAGCTCACCCTCTACAACACCAACCTGTGCGACTTGATGCACTGCCCGAACAAACTCAGCACTTTCATGCAGTGCATCCATCGTTAATGGGTGCCTATGCCCATGCATACGTGCTAATCGGCTCAGGCTTTGTGCGGAGATAGTCCAGTTTAGATTGTCCAACAGCTCATCTGCCATGGCTGGCTGATTGCATAACAACACCATATCACACCCTGCATTAAGTGCTTCTAAAGCACGTGTTGTGACATCACCGCCTGCGGTTGCTGCTTCCATGCTTAAATCGTCACTAAAAATCACACCATTAAAGCCTAAGCGTTCTCGCAATATTTTTTGCAACCAGCGCAGTGAAAATCCAGCAGGTTTATTATCCACTTTAGCGTAAATCACATGGGCAGGCATAATCGCCTGAATACCATCATCAATCAGCATTCTAAACGGTTGCATATCGTGCTGTGCAATCTGGTCAAACTCACGCTCATCCACTGGCATACTCACATGCGAATCTGCGACCACAAAACCGTGCCCTGGAAAGTGCTTACCAACGGCCGCCATGCCGCCTTTTTTTAAACCTTGCATTAGTGCATACGCTAAATCACTAATCGCTTGTGAATTTAGATGAAACGCACGGTCGCCAATGACTAAGCTATCCCCATAATCCATGTCCAGCACTGGCGTGAAGCTAAAATCCACACCATGTGCACGTAGCTCTGCCGCTAAAATCCAACCCGCTTCTGTGGCTAGCTCTTTGGCTTTTTTAGGATTTTTATCCCAAATCTTACCGAACTCGCGCATGGGTGGAATTTTAGTAAAGCCATCTCTGAAACGCTGTACACGTCCGCCTTCATGATCAACTGCAATCAACAAGGGCGGTTGACGTACTGCATGAATACTTGCAGTAAGCGCTTTAAGCTGTGCATTATTTTCATAATTACGTTTAAATAGAATTACACCACCAACGAGTGGGTGCTTTAAACGTCGTATGTCGTCATCGGTTAACTCTGTGCCAACAACATCTAACATGACTGGACCTAAACTCATGCAATCTCTTTTCTTAATCTGGTTTTCTAACATCTAAAGCGTCGCGCAAATAGTCTCCGCCTAGATTAATGGCTAAAATCAAACTCATCAAGCATCCGCCTACAATTAATACATAATGCGGCGCAATTAACATATAGCGCACAGCATCTCGCAACATCGCGCCCCACGACGCATCTGGCGCCTGTATCCCTAAACCAAGAAATGACAAGCTAGCCTCTGCAATCATGACGCTCGCTAAGCTATAAGTGGCTTCTACCACTAAAATAGAAGCTAATAAAGGCAATATATGCCGAAACAGTAATCGCGGCACCCCTGCACCTAATGACTCTGCGGCCTGCACGTGTTGGCGATGACGCAAACTTAAGGTCTGTCCACGCGTTAATCGCGCATAACTGACCCAACCTGTTAGACATAAAGCCATGATTAAGTTGCCAAGCCCAGGGCCAAGCACGGCAGCAAAAGCGATGGCTAATAAAATACCAGGGAACGCTAAAAAAATATCGGTTATTTGCATCAGCACGGCATCTACCCTGCCCCCGTAGAATCCAGCCAGTAAGCCGACAAGCACGCCGATTGTCATCGTCACGCCAGTGACGATGAGCGCGACCAAGAACGATACTTCAACCCCACTTAACACGCGCGCTAAAATATCACGGCCTAAATCATCAGCGCCAAACCAATGCTGGGCAGTAGGTGATTGTAAAATCACCTTGAGATCAATCGCATTAGGGTTAAGCTGAAGTACATTGCCAAGCAACACAGCGATAAGCCAAAACGCTAAAATTGAATAGGAAGTAAATTTCATTGAATAGTCTTACGATTAACGTCCTTAAGCATGGCGAACTCTTGGGTCGGCCAATCGATATAAAACATCCGTAGCCAGATTCACCAGCACATAACTTAAAGCAACAATCAGCACGCAAGCTTGTGTGACAGGATAATCACGTTTTTCTATACTCTCCACCAGTAATCGCCCCACACCATCCCAGCTAAAAATGGTTTCGGTAATTACCGTACCAGCAAGCAAGCTACCCATCTGCAAACCAACAATCGTAATAATCGGCAACAATGCTGCACGCAAGGCATGACGCAATATCACGGTTTGCTCACTTAAGCCTTTAGCGCGTGCAGTACGAATATAATCATCGTTTAACACCTCTAGTAAACTGGTGCGTGTCATCCGCGTAAGAATTGCGCTTAAGCCAAAACCCAAAGTGACGGCGGGTAAAATAATGGATGAGCCTGAGTCCATCCCACTCACTGGCAACCAACCCAACCAGACTGCGAATATGAGCATCAATACTGGCCCAAGCCAGAATGCAGGCATCGCTGACAAACGCACAGAAACGATGGTCACTATAAAATCTTGCCAGTGCCCAGCTTTAAGCGCGGCAAAAATACCTAGTGGCACACCCACCACAATACCAATCAATAAGGATAGCAAGGCCAGTTTCAAAGTGGCAGGATAACGTGCTTGAATCAGATCAATAATCGGGGTTTGCGTATGAATAGATTTGCCAAGGTCACCTTGCGCCAGCTTTGCCAAATAGCTGCCAAACTGCTTAACCAGTGGCTGGTCCAGCCCTAAGTCCGCACGTAACGCTTCTCTATCTGCCATGTTTGCCGACTCGCCCAACATGACATCGACAGGATCGCCTGGTACCAAATGAATCAGCAAGAAAGTAAGTAGCAATACGCCAAAAATGACTGTCAACAAGCTCGTTAAACGTTTGATGATATTCATCGACGTTGCTCACCATATCGATAGTGATGATTGATTAATGACATACACACTAAATAATACTGTTTCAGCACTTGGCATGCTATAGTAACCCTTAAAAAAATCAGCATTACTCAGCAATCATCACAGAAGTGCCTACTGGCACCATATTAAACAACTCAACGATGTCAGTATTGCGCATACGGATGCATCCGTGCGAGTCAGGACTTCCAACGGCAACACTATCAGGCGTGCCATGGATATAAATATAGCGTTGCATCGTGTCTACATTGCCTAATCTATTTTTACCTAGCTCGTTACCAGATAGCCACAAGATGCGGGTCAGTATCCAGTCTCGCTCAGGAAATTCCGCCATCAATTCCGGTGTACAGATTTCACCTGTTGGCCTACGGCCGACAAATACGGCATTGAGTGGCTGCTGATCGCCGATTCTGGCGCGAATGATATGTGCGCCTAGTGGCGTACAACCGCTATTTTTCTCGCAACCTACGCCATTAGCCGCGCTGGATATCGCGTATTGCGCTTTCACCTTACCCGACTCATCAAGCAAGGTTAGTTTCTGTTGCAGAATAGAAATATTAATGTGCATATTTACGTATTGTAGCTAAATCGTCCCAGTTGCCATCTGATTTTGGTAAGTAGTTGCTGATTTCTTTATTAAACACCGCAAACTGCCCCTCATACCATAGTGGAATATAAGGCAATTGTTCATGAATTCTGTCGGTTGCCGCCTGCCAGTCCTCTTTTGCAAGCAAGCTATCTAACTTTGCATCTGAAAACCGACCACGATTAAACCCATTAGGCGGAAAATGATTGGTACTAAATACTTTGGTATAGATTTCAGGTGTTTTGATACCCACCCAAGTGAGCCCAAACAATTGGAAATTGCCTTGTTGGACATCTTCAAAAAATGTACCCCAGTCTAAACTCCGAATCTCCAACTCTATCCCAGCAGGGCGCATTTGCGCTTGCAATATTGTTGCGATACGCACGCGTTGCGCATCTGTAGAAGTTTTATAGACAAGCTTGATT
>Ga0160182_122599_pt1 | contig 16971 bp, 11 predicted proteins | sample met14sa_FD_108561 | JGI IMG/M metagenome (GOLD analysis project Ga0160182, IMG submission 108561) | Synthetic bacterial communities of pure cultures from sediment of Lake Washington, USA, under high oxygen condition - MT... | ecosystem: Engineered > Modeled > Simulated communities (microbial... >... | reverse complement strand
ATCCACCCTACTACTGAGCTTGCGGGAGGCGGAAGCCGATGAGTAAACAACATGGTTGTTCCGATAACTCGCAATCGGCGGTCAACGAAGCCAGCGCGGCATATCGCTTGCAAGCTGGTAAGGCGGCTTTGATTAAGCCGGGTTACAAGATGACGGAGGTGGGGGTTATTCCGGTGGATTGGGATATCAAGCATGTCGGTGATTTCGCGGATGTTGGTTCCGGTGGAACACCCAGTCGCGAGAAACCAGCGTATTGGGGTGGCTCAATTCCATGGGTCACCACATCTCAAATCGATTTCGGCGTCATCACAGAGGCCGATCAATTCATTACTGAAGAAGGCCTCAAGAACTCGGCTGCGAAGTTGCTTCCCACCGGTACATTGTTGATGGCTCTTTACGGTCAAGGCAAAACTCGTGGAAAAGTTGGTGTTCTAGGTATTCCGGCAGCGACAAACCAAGCATGTGCCTCAATCGCGCTTCATGCTGGTGTTTTGCCGGAGTTTGTGCTCCATTTCTTAACAAGCCGGTATGAGGCCATCCGTAATTCCAGCAATACCGGCGGCCAAGAAAATTTAAACGGGAACATCGTCAAAGGAACATCTGTCGCGTTTCCACCTCTCCCCGAACAACGCGCCATCGCGGCGGCGTTGAGCGATGTGGATGCGCTGCTGGACGGGCTAGAGCGGCTGATCGCCAAGAAGCGCGACCTCAAACATGCCGCCATGCAACAACTCCTCACCGGCCAAACCCGCTTGCCGGGGTTTAGTGGGGAGTGGTCAAAGATTAATGTGGCGAAGCATGCAAAGTTGAATGCACGTATTGGATGGCAAGCGCTTACTACTGAGGAGTATCTTAAAAATGGCACTCATTTCTTGGTTACTGGGACTGATTTCGTTGATGGACGTGTAAACTGGGCTACTTGTCATTATGTTGATGAATGGCGTTATAACCAAGACCGTAATATTCAATTGAAGAATTGTGATGTTCTTTTAACCAAGGACGGCACGATAGGAAAAGTTGGCTATGTTGATGGCCTACCTGGGCCTGCTACCTTGAATAGTGGTGTTTTTGTAATCAGGCCAGTGCAAGAGGCGTTCGTGCCATTGTTTCTTTTCTATGTTCTGGCTTCCCAAATATTTGATGACTTTCTTGCGATGATTACGGCGGGTTCCACCATCGTCCATCTTTACCAGAAGGACTTTGTCGGATTCGAGTTTCTTGCTCCGGACACGGAAGAACAAACCGCCATCGCCGCCGTACTCTCCGACATGGACGCCGAACTCGCCGCATTGGAAGCCCGCCGCGACAAAACCCGCGCCCTCAAACAGGGCATGATACAGGAACTGCTCACCGGCAAGACCAGGCTGCTATGATCATGCCTGCTAAATCCTTTTTTACCCATGGAGCTCTCGATGAACGTACTTGACGAAGACAGCTTGCGGTTTCAGGAAGTCTTTATTCCGGAATTGGCCGAGGGCGCCATCAAACAGGCTTATTACCAGACACTGGCCGCCGGTTGTTCGGTGCTGGAAGCGGTGGATGGACAATTGATCGAATCCTCGCCGGATGGCTCGCGCCGGGTAGTGAAGTCATTGCCCAAGCCCATTCCCGTCAAGCCCGGCCAGCGCTTGCGGCGTCTGCAAAAATGACTTCGGCAACGCCGCGGCTAAGGATGTTCGCCGGGCCGAATGGGTCAGGTAGCCGCAGGCCGATATACTACCGTTAGTATGAGTAGCTATCAGCCTCCGTTCCAGCTCAGTCATACCATGCTTGCCAAAGTGGCGGAGATCGCCGAGTTACTGGGGCGCTGGAAACAGGCAGGCCGGGACACGTTGGCGCCGCAACTGCGGCGGGGGAACCGTATTCGCACCATTCAAGCATCGCTGGCTATAGAACAGAACACACTGTCGGTGGAACAGGTGACGGCCGTGCTGGCCGGTAAAGCCGTGCTGGGATTGCCGCGAGAAATTCAGGAGGTGAAGAATGCCTTTGCCGCCTATGAGGCGCTTCCCGATTGGCGCCCGGATAGGCTGGATGATCTGTTAGCCGCCCATGGCTTGTTGTTGCGAGGCTTGGCCGACGACGCAGGCTGTTTGCGTGAAGGTGGAGTCGGCATTTATCAAGGTCAGCGACTGGTGCATATGGCGCCGCCACCCAGTCAGTTAACCCGCCTGATGAATGATCTACTGGATTGGCTGGCTCACAGCGATGCCCATCCGCTGATTGCTTCGTCCGCTTTGCATTATGAACTGGAATTTATTCATCCTTTTAGCGACGGTAATGGACGCATGGGCCGCTTGTGGCAAACGCTGATACTGAGCCGTTGGCAATCGATTTTGGCTTATTTGCCGGTCGAGACGGTGATTAAAAGCCGGCAGGATGATTACTACCGTGTGCTGGGCGAGGCCGATCAAGCCACCGATTGCAGTGCTTTCATCCTGTTTATGCTTGATGCGATCGGCGAAGCTCTGCAACAAGCGATCACCAGCGAAACGCCGGTTAAAACGCTGGTTAAAACGCCGGTGAAAACTCCAGAACAGATTTTAGCCCTGCTGCGGGAGCAGCCGACTTTAACCCTGGCGGAGGTTGCTGTTCGTTTGGGTAAATCGACCAGCGCTGTGGAACGCGCCGCTCGCAAACTTCGAGAGCAAGAGCGTTTGCGCTATGTGGGCCCGCAAAAAGGTGGGCATTGGGAGATAAAGGAATAATGGATCAAAACACCCGCTCCGAACGTAACACTCAAAACCGAATCGTCAGTCTGTTCACCGATCCGTCACCGCTCAATTGCCTGGGTTACCGCTATCTTGGCGAATGGAGTAAACGCCAGAACAATCGCCCTATCGAAACCGCACTGCTTCGCTATAACCTGATGGCACGCGGCTATTCCGCCGCCCACATCAGTGCTGCTTTGCAAAAACTGGACACTGCTGCCGACGTCAGCGGCATCACGCTTTATCAAGCCAATCTTCGCACCTATCAGTTATTGCGCTACGGCATTCCGGTGCAAATCGCCGCCGGTCAGGCGCACGAGACGGTGCATTTGATCGATTGGGAGCGTCCCGAGCGAAACGACTTTGCGCTGGCCGAGGAAGTGACGCTGAAAGGCGGTTATGAGCGGCGGCCGGACATTGTGCTGTATATCAACGGTATCGCCATCGCGGTGATCGAGTTAAAGCGCAGTTCGGTGGATGTGGCGGACGGCATACGCCAGCTCATCACCAATCAGGATGCCATTTTCAATCAAGGCTTTTTCAGCACGGTGCAGATAGTCTTGGCCGGCAGCGATGCGCAAGGGCTGCGTTATGGCACCACCGGCACACCCGAACAATTCTTCGTGGAGTGGAAGGATCAAACGCCTGCCGAAGCGGGCACCGCGCCGCTTGCCGGCGCATTGCTGGATCGACCTCTGGCGCAGTTGTGCGGCAAGGCCAGGCTGCTGGATTTGCTTCGCAACTTCATCATCTTCGACGCCGGCCAAAAAAAGGTGCCGCGCCAGCACCAGTTTTTCGGCGTCAAGGCAGCGCAGGAGCGCATCGCCAAGCGCGAGGGCGGCGTCATCTGGCATACCCAGGGTAGCGGCAAGAGCATTTTGATGGTGCTGATCGCCAAGTGGTTGCTGGAACACGATCCCGAGGCGCGGATATTGGTGGTCACCGACCGCGACGAGCTGGACAAGCAGATTGTCGGCGTGATGCGCAATGCCGGGGTGATTGGCGAAAACTCAGCGTCGCCGCGCATCACCTCGCGGGCCGATTTCGTCAATAAGCTGGCCGAGACTACGCCACGTTTGCTGTGCGCGTTGATCCATAAGTTCGACGTGTCCGATCTGAAAGGCGCGCCGCCGAAGGTGGTAGGGCGCTTTTATGTGTTTGTGGACGAATGCCACCGCACTCAGGGCGGCGACATGAACAAGCAGATGAAGCGCTGGCTGGAAAGCGCGATCTTCATCGGCTTCACCGGTACGCCGCTGCTGCGCAAGGACAAGCAGATGACGCACGATGTATTCGGCACCTACATCCATACCTACAAGTTCCATCAGGCGGTGGCCGACAGAGTAGTGCTGGATTTGAAATACGAGGCCCGCGACGTGCCCGAAAGGCTGACCTCGCAGAAAAAAATCGACGAATGGTTCGAGCGGAAAACCCAAAATCTCAACAACTTTCAGAAGGCGGCGTTGCGTAAACGCTGGGCGACGATGGAAGAATTGATGAGCGCCGAGGGTCGTAAACGCGAGGTGGTCGCCGAAATCATCTCCGATTTCGCCCTCAAACCGCGTTTGAACAACGACCGCGGCACCGCTATTCTGGTGGCCGCCTCCATCTACGATGCCTGTCATTATTTCAGGCTGTTCAGAAATACCCACTTTGGCCCCCACTGCGGCATCATTACCTCGTACGAACCGAATGCCAATGCCATCTCGAAAGAACCCGCCAACAGCGATGAACGCTATAAGTTTGATACCTATAGCCAGTGGGTATTGAAGGATTTTCCGACCACCGAGAAATACGAAACGGAGATGAAGCGCCGCTTCATCGACGAGCCGGCCAATCTTAAATTGCTGATCGTGGTGAGCAAGCTGCTGACCGGCTTCGACGCGCCCAGCTGCACCTACATCTATCTCGACAACGAGCTGCGTGACCACAATCTGTTCCAGGCGATCTGCCGCACTAACCGGCTGGATGGCGACGACAAGGACTACGGCCATATCGTCGACTTCAAAAAGCTCTTTGGCGACGTGCAACAAGCCATCGCCGTGTACAGTTCCGACGAACTGGACATCGACCAGGGCAACGGCGGCGAAAACAACGTGCGCCTGAAAAACTGGCTGGAAGAAGGCAAGAGGCAACTGGACGATGCCCGTCAAGCACTGCACTACCTGTGCGAACCGGTACTGCCGCCGCGAGAAGTCGAACAGTACCTGCATTATTTCTGCGGCGATGCCGCCAACCCCGACGCGCTAAGCGAAACCGAAGCATTGCGAGTGACGTTCTACAAGGCGGTGGCGATCTTTGCCCGTGCCTACGCCGACATCGCCCAGGAACTGACCGAGGCGGGTTATTCCGAGGCTGAGGCCGAGGCATTGAAAAAGGCAGTAGAGTTCTACGCCGAGATTCGGGCCGCCATCAAGAAGCACTCGGGTGAAGAGCTGGACATTAAGCCTTACGAGGCTGACATGCGCCACCTGATCAACACTTACATCCAGGCCGACCCGGCGGCGGAATTAGGGGAACTGGGTGAAATGTCGCTGACCGAGCTGATCATCGAGACCGGTATCCACGACGCCATTGCCCGCAAGCTGAACCAGAAAGGCAAGCTGTCGAAGAACGCTATCGCCGAGGGGATTATCAACAACGTTCGCAAGACCATCATTCGCGACCAGCTCACCGACCCCAGGTTCTACGCGCAGATGTCCAAGCTGCTAGACGATCTGATCAAGCAAAGTCAGGCGGATACTGCCGCTTATGAGGCGTTTTTGCGCAAGGCTGAGGAGTTGGTCAATCGCTTGGCGGCCAAACAACCCGAGGCCGGCATTCCCGCCATTTTGCATGGCAAGCACGAGGCCATCGTCATCTACAACAATCTGGCCGATTTGATGCCCGAAGCCACGCCGACGTCACAGGTGCATGAACCCACGACCGACTATAGCGATGAGCGTGCGCAACTGGCGCTAAAAATTGATCATGCCATGCGCGAACAAGCGCCGGCGGGCTGGAAAGGAGACCAAGCTAAGGAAAGTGTGATTTTGAATTTTTTGTTTCTGTTGCTGAACAAGAATAAGGAAGCCACTTTGGCCTTGTTCGAGATCATTAAGAATCAGCCAGGCTACTGATGACTGAAACCATCGAACTGGGTGAGATTGTTATCGAGGTGACTCGAAAGGCCATCAAGAACGTGCATTTGTCTGTGCATCCGCCGGAAGGCCGCGTCACCTTGGCCGCGCCGCTGGAAACCCGTTTGGAAGTGGCCAGAGCCTATGCCATCTCAAAGTTGGGTTGGATACGCGATCAGCAGGCCAAACTGCGTAATCAGGCCAGGGAGATGCCCAGGCAGTTTGTCGAGCGCGAGACCCACTATCTTTGGGGACGGCGGCATTTGTTGACCATCATCGAACGTGGCGGCAAGCCGTTTGTGAAGGTCGATCATCGGCGGATTACGCTGTACCTACCGGCAGACAGTGCATTAGAAAATCGTGCAGAGCTGATTCACGAATGGCACAAGGTATTGTTGCATCAAGCCATCCCCCCATTGATTGCCAAATGGCAAGTAAAGCTGGGGGTCGAAGTGGCGCACTATTTTTTGCAACGTATGAAAACTAAATGGGGCAGTTGCAATCCGCGAGCGCGTAATATCCGTTTAAACACCGAATTGGTCAAAAAGCCTAAGCACTTGTTGGATTATGTTGTTTTGCACGAAATGGTGCATTTATTGGAGCCTACCCATAATGAGCGCTTCCTAACCATTTTGAGTGGTTATTACCCTAATTGGCAGGAAGCGCGAGCCGAGTTGAATGAATTACCGTTGTCTGCTGAAAATTGGAAAGAGTAATAGTAATCTTCAATATTGGGGGGCATGAAGAAATGCGGTTCTTATAATTTTTATGTAAAACAATGCCTGCAGAGCTTAATAAAATAGTCCCCACCCACCAAATTATCAAAGCCCAACTGGTCTCAGTTGGGCTTTTTTATTGCCTGTTGGTTTCTGCATCGGGTACTAATTAATTCGCTCTTGGGTTTGAGTCAACTTGGTGCGTATTTTTGTGAACTCCAACGGGAAGTTCGTCCTTTTGGTGCGTCGCACCCTTATTTGGCTTAGGAAGTATCGGACAATTTTGCTGGCGAGAAAATTGCTGGTAGATCGGCATGTCTAAACTGAAGGCGCATCAAAATGTCCGTATTGCTGGTTAACTCGTTTCTCGGTCGCTTCAAGCTAAAAAATAAATTTGCTCTGATATTGACGCTAATTGTGTTGGCCAGTGTGCTGCCCTTGGCTATGTTCGTCGATGCGGGCGTGTCAATTTCCGGGCCGCAATGGTTGGTGATTGTATCCGCTAATCTGGCTTGGATACTGGTGTTGTCAGCATTATATTCGTCCCTATCGGGTGCGATTGCGGCATTGATCGGCGCACATAGGCAGTTAGAGCTTGGCAACTTTAATATGCGACTACAGCTTACCGGTCAGGACGAGCTGTCACAGTTATATAGCGGTTTTAACGAAGCCGCCAAAGCCTTGGGCCGGCGCATAGGCGATGTACATGCGTCTATTCAAGAAGTGACTTATGCCGCCGACCAACTCAACCAGGGTGCCGGTTTCGTCGCCGAAAAACTCGATAACCAACGCGAAAGAACCACGATGATGGCGGCGGCCATCGAACAAATGTCGGCCAGTATCATGGGCGTGGCGGGGCAATGCCGGGATGCCGAAAAAATATCGTCGACCACTCAGCAACTTTCCCAGAAAGGCCATCGGGCCATCGAAAGCTTTATCGCCGATATGAACGCGCTGTTTGGCGAAATTCAGGACCTGGCTCAATTGATGCAGAATCTGGAATTGCATTCCCAACAGGTTGCCAGTATCTCGGAAGTAATTAAGGCCATTTCCGATCAGACCAACCTCCTGGCTCTGAATGCGGCGATAGAAGCGGCGCGAGCCGGAGAATACGGTCGCGGCTTTGCCGTGGTAGCCGACGAAGTACGCTCGCTGGCAAAACGGGTGCGACAGTCTGCCGAGGAAATAACCGGTACCACTGAAGCCGTCCGGGAAAAAATTCATCTAGCCGTTCAATCCATCGCTGCTACTCGCGATCAAACGGAACAAGGCATTAACAAAGCGTTTGAGGTAGAAAAATCGCTGGCCGGGATTAGACAGTATGCGGATCAAGCCTTAAATAACGTAACGATGATAGCAACCAGCGCTGAACAGCAAACCCAGGTAAGCCAGGAAATCGGCCGCAACATCGAGACGATTGCGCATAGCGTTGAACAAAACAGCAATGCGGCCCAGGAATCAGCTGAAATAGCCAGGCATCTGGCTAAATTGGCGCAAATCGTTGCTCATTAACCAATAAAAGGGGAATTAGACGTGCCCGATTATGTTTGTGTATTGTTTTTGTTGGCGGCGGTGATCGCCAGTGCTGCTGCATTTATGTGCTACAAAAATCGCCGGACGCGCCTTGAGCATCTACGTGGGCAACTGCATTACCTGGAAATGACCGGCGCTTTGAAAAACCTATTGACGCAGATACAACAACATCGCGGCATGGTGAGCGCTTATTTGAACGGCGATCTGAGCTTTAAATACAAAATCACGGTCTTGCAATCCGACATTGATCGGCAGCTCGAGCAACTCTCCGGGCAGTTTAAGCAGTCGCCGGAATCGTTGCAGTCGTTCGTTGGTATCCGCGAAGCCTGGAAACAACTACACCCTTCCGTACTGCATCTGACCAAGGAAGCAAGTTTTGAACGACACTGTTTATTGGCCGGCACTATTCTCAATTTGATTCGAGATATAGCGGAGCATAGCCAATTACACCAGGAAAGTATTTGTCCGTTCAGCTTTATAGAAATTCTGTGGCATCTCTTGCCGGATACCGCGGAGGCAATAGGTCAGGCGCGGGCTATCGGCACCGGTATCGCTGCGGCCGGCCGCTGCCGGATCACCGATAGGATTAAGCTGGGTTTTCTGATTACCCGCATCCGTCAGGCCATCGAACGGGTTGAAGCCGGCATGGGTAACGCTAACATGTCCATGGTTGCCGACAGCAGTTTCCAGCAGGCTTCGGCTGCGGTTCATGTGCACATCACCGGTTTTATTGGTCATATCGAGCAAAAATTGCTGACCGCGGATAAGCCGGCGATTGATCCGGCGGCTTTCTTTGACACCGCCACGGGGACATTGAACAGTATTTTTGCGCTTTACGATCAGGGCGAAGTGATTACAAATCATGCCCTGCAAAACCAGCTTGCAAGTGCCAGACGCAGTAGCAATCAGTCTTTCGCCATCGTGTTGGTGAGCTTGGTATTTTTGATGGCTTCCCTGGTGTTGCAGCACGGAGTCGTTTAACCGGCGAGACCAAGAGCCACGCTTTCGATGGCGGCAAACTACTTTTAGGGAGGCTGTAGTACAAAATAAGAGGTGTCATTTCGAATTTGTCTGGTTAAAGTAAGCCGTCTATACCTTCTTTATTGGGAAAAAATCCTGGAAAAGGCAGGATGTCAGTGCGCTTGGTCAAGCTAACCTAGGCAAGACCCGTTTGTTGCGCTATGGTTAAGCCCCATTTCCCCGGCCCCTGTAGCTTCGCGTATAGCGGGTCGGCCGAATAGCACAAAGCGTCGCTAACCTAAACATCCACGTTCATCCCCATTCCCCGACACAATGGCTCAACCATCCGATAGAATCCGAGCCAAGTGCCTGTGCATCGACATTGAAACCGCCCGGCAGGATAGCCTAAAGCTGCGGGAGATTGGCGCGTATCGACCGGACACCGATGCCCGTTTGCGTTTATCCGGCAAGGCTGCCGATCTGACACAAAAGCTGGATCACATCAGCGAAGGCGCGGCGTTTGTGTTGGGGCATAACGTGATTGCCTTCGATCAGCCAGCTTTATCCGTGTTGCATCCCGATCTTGCTTTGCACCGCTTGCCTTTGGTCGATACGCTGGAGCTGTCGCCGGTGGCCTTTCCGCAGAATCCTTATCACCGCCTGGTGAAGGACTACAAGCTTTGCACCACCACCCGCAACGATCCGGTTCGCGACGCGGAATTGGCTTATGAGCTGTTTCTGGATCAGGCCGAGGCCTTGCGGCAGCGGGTGGCGGAGTATCCGGACGAGGCGCTTTGCCTGCATTTTTTATTGGCGCCGGAAAACGGCAAGGGCGTAGCGAATTTCTTCGCGACCTTGCGCGCGGCGCTAAGGCCGTCGTTAATCGATGCGCAAGCGGCTTGGCGGCGGGCTACCGACGGGAAGGTGTGCCGGGCCGGGCAGCAACACATCGTCAATGACTATTTGCCGGAGCCGGATTGGCACAAACCGTTGGCTTATGTGTTGGCTTGGCTGCGGGTGTCGGGCGGTAACTCCGTGCTGCCGCCTTGGGTAAGTTTGTCGTTTCCGAAAACCCGAGAACTTATCGCCACCTTGCGCGATGTGCCGTGCGGTGACGCCGGATGTGATTGGTGCAGTGAACAACACGATCTGTCGCAACTGCTGCCGCGCTATTTTCCGGGCATCACGCAGTTTAGGCCGACGCCGACTACCGAGGATGGCAAGTCCCTGCAACAAACCATCGTCGAACACGGCTTTGCTGGCGCGCCGACCCTGGCGATTCTGCCGACCGGCGGCGGCAAATCGCTGTGTTACCAATTGCCGGCGCTGGCGCGCTTTTACCGCAACGGTAGTTTGACCGTGATTATTTCGCCGCTGCAATCCTTGATGAAGGATCAGGTCGATAACCTTGAAGCGCGCGGCATCACCTGCGCCGGTTACATCAACAGCTTGCTCAACCCCATGGAGCGACAGGTGATGCTGGATAAGTTGCGCTTGGGCGATTTGGGTTTGATCTTTGTCGCGCCGGAACAATTTCGCAGCAGCGCATTTGCCAAGGCTTTGCAACATCGGGAAGTCGGCGCCTGGGTGTTCGACGAGGCGCATTGCCTGTCCAAATGGGGTCATGATTTCCGCCCGGATTATTTGTACGTGTCGCGCTTTATCAAGGCCAGGCAAAAGGACAAGCCGTCGCCGGTGTTTTGTTTTACCGCTACCGCCAAACCGGATGTGGTGCAAGACATCGTTGAGCATTTTCGCAAGCGCCTAGGCATTTCGCTGGCCTGCTTGACCGGCGGTGTCAGTCGGGAAAACCTGCTGTATGAAGTGCATGCGGTGCCGGCCCAAGCCAAATATCCGGAAGTGCTGCGTTTGCTGGAGCAAAGCTTGCGCGATGAGGGCGGCGCCATTGTGTTTTGCGCCCGGCAGAAGACCGTGGAAGAAATGGCCGAGTTTTTGAAACAGGCCGGCCTGGATTGCGGTTATTTCCATGGCGGCATGCAGCCCGAGCAAAAGCGCCAAGTGCAGGAAGCCTTTATCGCCGGCGAGCTGCGCGTCATCGCCGCCACCAATGCCTTTGGCATGGGTGTGGATAAGGCCGATGTGCGTCTGGTGATTCATTTGGATACGCCGGGCTCCTTGGAAAATTATCTCCAGGAAGCGGGCCGGGCGGGCCGCGATCAAGACTTAGCGCGCTGTGTGTTGTTGTACGACGATGCCGATCTGGATGTGCAGTTCCGGCTGTTGCGCAATTCCAGGCTGACGCAACATGATATTGCTTCCATTCTAAAAGCCTTGCGCGGGATCGAGCGCAAGGATCGCAGCGAAGGTTCGGTGGTGGTCACCAGCGGCGAAATTTTGTTGGAAATTCCGGACAAGCATGGCATCGATCCCGACGCCGCCGATGCCGATACCAAGGTCCGCATCGCGGTGGCCTGGCTGGAAGAAGCGCGTCTGCTGGAACGCCAGGAAAACCATACCCGGGTGTTTCCGGGCAGCTTGCAGGTGGCCAGTATCGATGAAGCCCGAGTCTTGCTGCAGAAAAAACTGGGGCCGAACGCCGACATCGAGCCGTACATCGTGCTGCTGTCGCAATTGTTTTATAGCGAAGATGACGACGGCATCAGCACCGACGATTTGATGCTGGCCACGGGACGCAATTCCCACGAAGTGCAGAGCATGTTGCGGGACTTGGATCGTTTTAAACTGGTATCCAACGATACCGAAATCGGCGTGACCTTGTACCGCGCCCCCGATACCGCCGACAGGCTGGAAGACTTGCGCAAGCTGGAAGACGCCTTGATTGCCAGTCTGCGGGAGACCGCGCCGGATGCTGATCGCGAGCAATGGCAGATTTTGAATGTGCGCCGGCTATGTGACAGCTTACGCCGCGAGGCTGGAGTGGAACTCACGCCGGACAAATTGACCCGTTTGATGAAGTCGTTCGCCGAAGCCTTTGGCGATGGTACCGGCCTGCGCGGTTTTTTCGCGTTGCGTCCGGCCGGTCAGGATAACCGCTATCTTAAATTGCTTCGCAGTTGGCAGAAGATTGATGACATCCGCAGCAAGCGTATGCGGCTGGCTCAGGCGTTGCTGAATTACTTTCTAGCAAAGCGCCAGGGCAATAATCTGCTGGTCACTTGCAAGCAGGGCGATTTGGAAGCGGCTTTGCAAGCCGATCTGACTTTGCAGGATCTGGATGTGCGGGATTGGCAGGTGGCCTTGGCGGCGGCGCTGATTTATCTGGACAGCAACGAAGTTTTGCATCTGGCGCGCGGCAAGGCGGTGTTCCGCGCGGCGATGAGCATTCAGCTGAATGCCGAAGCCCGGCGCCGGCAGTTTAAAAAGTCCGACTACGCCGAACTGGCTTTGCATTACAAGGACAAGATTATCCAGGTGCATGTGATGGCCGAATACGCCCGGCTGGCGCTGGGTAAGATTCAGGCGGCGATGGCGTTTATCGTCGATTACTTTGGCATGGATAGACACGAATTCGTGCGCCGCTATTTCGCCGGCCGCCAGGATATTCTGGAAATGGCGACCACTGAAGCCGCGCATAGGCGCATCCTCACCGACTTGCAAAACCCCGAGCAACAGGCCATCGTCGCCGCGCCGCCGGAAGGCAGTCAATTGGTATTGGCCGGCCCCGGCTCCGGCAAGACCAAGGTGATTGTGCATCGGGTGGCCTGGCTGCTGCGCGAATGCATGGTGTTGCCGGAAGACATTATGGTGTTGAGTTATAACCGCTCGGCGGCCGTCGAAATCCGCAAGCGTTTGTGGGCATTAATCGGCGCCGATGCCGCCGGGGTGACCGTGCAAACCTTGCACTGCCTGGCGATGCGGCTGACCGGCACCAGTTACGCGGTGGCCGCCGAGCATGGCGAGAGCATCGATTTTTCGGCAGTTATCAAAAACGCTACCGCTCTGTTAAAAAAAGTGGAGCAGGGTGACGAGCTGGGGCCGGGCATTCAACGCGACCGCTTGCTGTCCGGCTTGCGCTATTTGCTGGTGGATGAATATCAGGACATCAACGCCGAGCATTATGCGTTGATCAGCGCGCTGGCCGGCAGGGCGATCAGCAGCGAGGAAGACAAATTATCGCTATTGGCGGTGGGCGACGATGACCAAAATATTTACGCATTTGACGGGGCCAATGTACGCTTCATCAAGCAATTTGCCACGGATTATCAGGCTAAAACCTATTATCTGATTGAAAATTATCGCTCCACCGCGCAGATCATCCATTGTGCAAACCGGGTAATTACGCCGGCGCGGGAGCGGATGAAAACGCAGCACGCCATCCAAGTCAATTATGCGCGCCGCGAGGCAGCGGAGGGCGGCGAGTTTGCCGAATTGGATAGTTTGACACAAGGCCGGGTACATATCCTGGAAACGCCGGCGCCTCTCCACGGCGAAGTCGAAGTGGCGTTGGCCGAGCTGGTGCGGCTGAATCATTTGGCAAACTCGGGCCAAACCAGCCATTGGGGCCGGTTTGCAGTGATCGCCAGGCATTGGGAAACATTGGAGCCGCTGGGCGAATTATGTCGTCTACAAGGGGCCCCGGTGAGGCTGCTGCGTGACAGTGCTTTGCTGAATTTGCACGGCACAAGGGAAGGCCACAGCTTACTGGCTTTGTTGAACAAGCCGCGGCGCAAGTCCGGTAAATCTAGAGTCTTGCTGCGCTACGGAACCTTGTCGCGCTGGTTTAAGCGCCGCTACCGGCAATCTGTCGATGAGCTGATCGAACATCCTTATCGAGCCATGCTGGCGCAATTCATCATTGCCTCCGAGGCGGTCGCTCCGGGTTGTCAGCAGGTGGTCAGCAATCTTGTCGAAGCGCTTTACGAATTCGGTTCCGGTAGCCAGTCCGGCGCAAACGACAGTCGGCATGCGCCGCTGCTGTTATTGACGGCGCATCGCGCCAAGGGTTTGGAGTTTGATCATGTGCTGATTCTGGACGGCGGCGGCTGGCAGCAGAGCAGCGATGACGAGCGGCGGCTGTTTTATGTGGCGATGACCCGCGCTCGCAAAACCCTGACTGTTTGCGCCAAACAGGGTGGGCGGCATGCTTTTATCCGAGACTGCGAAGCGCTTTGCGTTAAAACCCAGCCGCAATTCAATCGCGGATTTCAAGCATTGGGGCAAAGTACTTGGCTGGCCGATTTGGAGCAAATTGTGCTGTCATGGCCGGGATATTTCGCGCCGGACAAGCCTATTCATCGGGCGATAGCGGCATTGGAGGTTGGTAGCGAGTTGATATTGCGAGCTAGAAGCGATGGGCAAAGCGGCTGGGAACTGGCGGATTTAAGCGGCATGGCCGTCACGCGGATGGCCAAGGCTTTTGCGCCGCCAGCAGGCAGGATAGTGGCGGTGCGGGTTGTCGCCATTTCGGTAAGGCATAAAACCGCCGGCAATACCGAAAGTCTGCGTTGCGAGCATTGGGAATTGGTACTGCCGGAAATTTTGTATCTGCCAGCCGATAGGGTTCCAAGGTCGTGATTTAACAATTTCGGCTGTCCGGTAGGCTGTTCCGGAAGCCCTGCCTTCTGTCGTCAAGCCGTTCGTGCTGAGTCTGTCGAAGCATGATCGGCTTGAACGCGGGAGACCGAAATTTTTCCGGCCACCCTTGAGTCCTTAGCTTTTCAGCTTGGCAATCAACATCTTGTTCACTTCACCTGGATTGGCCTTGCCTTGGGTTTCTTTCATGATTTGCCCGACCAGAGCCATCAACGCTTTGTCCTTGCCGGCCCGATATTGCTCGACCGGCACCGGATTGGCGGCGATCACTTTATCGACGATGGCTTCTATCGCACCGCTGTCGGTGATCTGCTTCAAGCCTTCTTTTTCGATGATTTCGTCGGCACTGTCGGTGCTGTTCCAGAGCTTATCGAATACCTGTTTGGCGGTTTTACCTGAGATGGTGTTGTCGGCAATGCGTTTGAGCAGGCCGGCCAGGCGCTCGGCATTGACCGGACAGTCGCCGATTTCCAATCCGGCTTTGTTCAATGCGCCCAATACGTCGCCGGTCAGCCAGTTGCCGGCCAGCTTGGCTTCGCCGCCGGAGGCTTTGACGACTGTTTCGTAAAAGTCGGCCAATTCGCGCGACGACGTCAAGGTGGTAGCGCTTTCGTTATCCAGGGCGTATTGCTCGATGAAACGCTGTTTTTTTGGCATCCGGCAGCTCCGGTAGCGTGGCGCGGATTTCGTCTTTCAGCGACTCTTCGATCAATACCGGCAACAAGTCCGGATCGGGGAAATAGCGGTAGTCGTTGGCTTCTTCCTTGCTGCGCATCGAACGGGTTTCGTCTTTGTTGGCGTCGTAGAGGCGGGTTTCCTGAACCACTTTGCCGCCGCCTTCGATGACATCGATTTGCCGCTCGATTTCGTGATTGATGGCTTTTTCGACGAACTTGAAGGAGTTGATGTTCTTGATTTCGGCGCGGGTGCCGAATTCAGCTTGGCCTTTCGGGCGCACCGAGACGTTGGCGTCGCAGCGGAACGAACCTTCCTGCATATTGCCGTCGCAGATTTCCAGGTAGCGCACCAGTTCGTGCAGCTTGCGCATGTAAGCGACCGCTTCCTTAGCCGAACGCATATCCGGTTCGGAAACGATTTCCAGCAGGGGTGTGCCGGCGCGGTTCAAGTCGATGCCGGTCAGGCCGTGGAAGTCTTCGTGCAAGGATTTGCCGGCGTCTTCTTCAAGATGGGCGCGGGTGATGCCGATGCGTTTGCTGACACCATCGACTTCGATGTCCAGATGGCCATTGCCGACGATAGGCAGTTCGAACTGGCTGATTTGGTAGCCTTTCGGTAAGTCCGGATAAAAATAGTTTTTGCGGGCGAACACCGAATGCGGGGCAATCTCGGCGTCGATGGCCAAACCGAAGGTTACAGCTTTGCGCACGGCGTCTTTATTCAATACGGGCAAAACTCCCGGCAAGCCCAAATCGACCGCGCAGGCCTGGGTATTGGGTTCCGCACCATAGGCAGTGGCGGCGCCGGAGAAGATTTTCGATTTTGTAGACAGTTGGGTGTGGATTTCCAGGCCGATGACGGCTTCCCATTGTGAGTTCATTCGTGGTTCCTTTAAAGCTTATTCGGCAAAAACGTCGTTCAGGTCGATTTGCAGGTCGGGGAATAAATGCGGAGCGGCGATTTCGTTGCCCGGATATAAGCCGCGCAATTGATATTTATCCTGCTCGTCCAGCACGAATTGCTGCACGATTTGTTCGTAGGGAAATACCAGCCAGTATTCTCTTACGCCGCTTTCTTCGTATAAGTCGTATTTCAGGCGCACTTCTTTGCGGCTGTTACCGGGCGACAAGACTTCAATGATCCAGTCCGGCGCGCCGTCGCAGCCTTGTTCGGTGAGTTTGTCTTTGTCGCAAATCACGCATAGGTCGGGTTGGACGACGCTGAAGGCTTCGCCATTTTTGAGTAGCGATTTACGGCGGTCGTAAAGCTTTACGTCAAATGGTGCGACAAACACTTCGCAGGGTTTGCGCTTGAAATAGTTTCCCAAATACAGGAACAAGTTGCCGGAGATGCACTGATGCTTGCGGTTGGGCGCGGGCGACATCGCCATGATCTTGCCTTTAATCAGCTCGACGGATTCTTCAAGCCGCCAAGTCAAATAATCGGCATAGCTGTATGTGCCATCCATATCCAACTGCGACAATTCGGTGATCTTAGCCATGACTAATCTCCGTTATTCAAAACCCTTTGGTGCTTGCAGGTGCCAATCGGTGACTTGCTGGTAGCGGTGGCCGACATTCAGCAACTTGGCTTCGCTGAAATAATTGCCTATCACGTGTAAGCCCACAGGTTTGCCGTCCATGAATCCGGCCGGAATCGACATCGCCGGCAAACCCGCCAAGTTGATGGCAATGGTGTAAATATCTTCCAGATACATCTGAATCGGATCGCTGGTTTTTT
>Ga0160182_102395_pt1 | contig 18155 bp, 18 predicted proteins | sample met14sa_FD_108561 | JGI IMG/M metagenome (GOLD analysis project Ga0160182, IMG submission 108561) | Synthetic bacterial communities of pure cultures from sediment of Lake Washington, USA, under high oxygen condition - MT... | ecosystem: Engineered > Modeled > Simulated communities (microbial... >... | reverse complement strand
GTTCATGATTGCACCTCAAACAAAAAGCAAAGAATCGATATACCTAGATGAAGCTGAACCCGATAACAGCCCCAAATCGTCGGAAATATAACGATAACAAATAGCTTCTTTGCCAATCGACAAATCAATAGCAACATCAAAGACAGTGCCTGTTACTGGATGCACAATTCTGATAATTTGCCCCGGTTGTATTTCAATTCGACGAATGTTAGCTTTGGTTTTTTTGACTTGGTTTTGCTCTTGGTTCATGATTGCACCTTAGCCCTGTTTGGCTGGTTGTGGCTGGCTTGAAACAATGACTATATATTAGCAAGTAACTAATATTTAGTCAACTAATATTTAGCAATCAATGAAAGATAGAATTAGAAAACTAAGAGAAAGCCTTGGATTTGACAGGACAATGTTTGAAGCAAAAACAGGCATTAAGGCTAAAACATGGGCAAATGTTGAGAACGGCTTACAAAAAGCCAATGAAGAACACATAAAAGCAATTATTGAAAAATGGCCTGAGTACGCCTATTGGCTTACAACTGGTCAAACCATCCCAGAAGCCGGACAAATCAGCCCAGAGATCGAGGAAACTAGAAAAAATCTGTCAACGGGTACATAACCGCAGGGAGGGCATTAGAAAGATGGGGGACGGTTAGGACTTAAACCGGATTAAAGCCGAAAGCAGCAATAAGGCCGCTTATGTAAGCCGTTACCTACTAGATGTAATCATTCAAAAACAATCAGAGGATATGCATGAACGGGTTATTTGCTCTATTAATAATTATTTTTATAGTATCGATTCTCATAAAAGTATTAATAAAGGTTTTCAACGGTACATATGAAAAAGAAGCAAGCTATAAAAAGAAAAATTATTACAAATCAGGAAAAAAGATAATGTATCAAACAATAGTTGATCAAATGGAAATAGGCCGCGAACTAAAAAAAATAGAAAATGACAGGCCACTTTACGGAAACACAGAAATTATTAAGTACCGCCGCGATGACACGGTACACCCAGCAAACGAAAACTGCATAAGATGGAACAAGGCTTTTTTAAAATCACTGGAATGGAAACGATACGAAGAAGTTTGCATGGAGTACTTAAGGCTCAAAAATTGCGACGCTAACGTAACCAGCATAGGCGCAGACGGAGGGATCGATATAAAGATACATGACAGAAACGGAAGCCTGTTCGCAATAGGTCAATGCAAGGCATGGAATAAAAAACCTATAGGGGTAAATCTGATCCGTGAGCTTTACGGAGTAATGGCAAGCGATAAAGCCAGTTGTGGTATTTTTTTAACAACCTCAATATTCAGTCAGGACGCAATAACATTCGCAGAAAACAAAAGATTATTGCTCATAGACGCAGACGAATTTATTAATCTAATTAACGGCCTTAAAGACGACGACAAAAGAAAAATTGACAAGATAGCTACTGCAGGTGATTACACTACTCCTACTTGCGTTCACTGCAATGTTAAAATGGTAAGAAGGACGGCATCAAAAGGAAGAAATGAAGGAAAAGATTTCTGGGGTTGTGTGAACTTCCCAAGATGCAGAAAAATATTGTTTTAACGACATTACTACATTTAACCGTTACTTTGTAGCAAGATTACAACCTCAATCAGTAACGTTCAAACTGTTACTTTCTGGATCAAAATAATGCCAGGTCAGTAACACGCCTATCAAAAGCACGTTTGCGGCAAGCACCATCAGAATATTGTTGTTTACCTGTTACCCGCCGGCCGCAAGAACACGCACATAATGTAACGCCTGTTTGCCGGGAAATAACCGCCGTAGCAAGTGCTATTGCCATCCCATAAGGTACACCATTGCCAATAGCGCGAGTTAATGCACCCCTTGTAAAAGAAGGTATATTGAAACCCGCGGGTAAACCTTGTAAATCCGCAATCTCTGAGATAGACCGTGAATCATTGGCCAATACAGTGGGTTGTGTTGCTTTTATACCCGCCATTCTATCAATGGTTAGTAATGTACCGTCATTGCTTCCAAATTGAACATGCCGTAATCGGCGTTGTTTAGAACCGAATTCGCAAGCCTGTAAATCCAATCGCTGCCAAGAATATCCGGCAATTTTAATATCCGGTACACCCGGAACGTTTTCGGCCAACCACCATATAGGTTGAGCTTCAATGACAACACGCTTAAATTCATCAAGCATTCCGGTTCCATTACCGGTTTTTTCTGAACGCCTAGCTTTTGAAAAGTCCTGACATGGAGGGCCACCTATGATCCCGTCGAACTTACCAGTCGGTACATTAAACCGTCGTATATCACCACCAAAGATTAAATCAGGGCCGCGAACAACGCAAAAGCCGGTATCTTCAAAACCGCGATCTAAAAGGCCTATTCCCGGAAACAACGAAAGAATCATATACCGTTACCCAACCAGGTTAATTTTATTCCAGAAAGAAACGTTACTATTTCAGGTTGTCACGTACCAGGTCAGTAACAAAATATCGGACTGACGCCCAATGACGTGTAGTAAATTTGTCACTACGACAAAAAACCAACTAAATGAAATCAAACTCTTATAGCGTAGGTTTTAAATTAAAACAATTTATAAGCTACTGTTATACTTTACGTTTTATTTTTCCCGTCTGTCTGGGGGACAAGGGGTCGTAGGTTCAAATCCTATCGTCCCGACCAATTGAAACGAAGAGTTACAAAATACAGAATCTTGAAAAAAACAGAAAATAACGGCTTCGGGGTACCATTTTCAAAGTTATTGCCGATTATCATGCACTTTAAACCGCCGGCAACAAGTGTCGACCATCATTAAAACATTGGCACAAATAAGGCTGGCATTACCCCCTTAATCCCTACGCCAAATTCCACCCGGGCCCACCAACTTTACATCTGTCGTAGCGGTACTGCCATCTATTGCCTTATTTATCCCCAAATGACAGAGTGGACAGCAACAAGCCCCCATTGTGACTGTCGTAAAGCTATCTTTCTCGCTCAGTGGCTCAAAACCAAACTTTATGTTGGGCTAAGATAGATACTCCGCGAAGGATTGCCGCCATGCGTACTTAAATAAGGCATTCAATTTTTATCTACCAACTTTCTACAGTTCTAATTTTGGTTCGAGCGGCAGCAAGAACTGGTGTTTCCGGCACACTACACGGATTCGCCGGAAACACCACCTCGCGCTACGCTTGGGTGGCCTTATTCCGGCCTACTCGCCGCTATGCAGTCGAATGGTCCGAAAAACATCCCCAAACATTTCCTTAGTCAGCCGCTTGGTCTGCACGTTGTATCGACTGGTATGATACGAATCAACCAGTGTACGGCCATCCGGCAAGGCATACTGGGCATTATGAGCGAATTTTGCGTTACTCTGTTTCAATCCGTAGGCCTTTAATACCGCCTGATGGGCAACCAGACCTAAAGCCAATATAACCGCCTGTTCCGGCAAGGTTTTTAACTCGGCGGCCAGATAAGCATTGCACTGGTTGATCTCTGCGTTGGTCGGTTTATTTTGCGGCGGCAGGCATTTAACGGCATTGGTGATACGGCAGTTTTTAAGCGCCAAGCCGTCCGTCAATGACTCGGATTTTATTTGGTTACTGTAACCGAACTCGTAAAGCGCCTCATACAGCAACAGCCCTGCATAATCGCCGGTAAATGGCCTGCCGGTGGCATTGGCTCCATGCATGCCGGGAGCCAGTCCGACTATCAGCAGTTGGGCGACGCTGTCGCCAAACGGTGCAACCGGACGCGCATGGTAGTCGGGATGCTTTTGTTTAACTTCACACAGGAAGTCATCCAGCCGTTTACACTGCCTGCAATCTTGATCGAATATTTGTTTGGGATACATGTTTTGTTAAGGTTGATTTTCGCTAGTTCCCAAGCTCCAGCTTGAGAATTCGGTTTGGGAGCTCTAGCTTCCCGTTTCGCGAAGCTACGACTTGCATGGATGCAGGAGGTAGAGCAACGCAGGAGCAGTCCTTCGCGGTTCCCAATCTGGAGATTGGGAACAACGCATGTTAATTTTTCATAACTGGAAATTACCCACCTTGTTGCTGTCAGAAACCAGCAACTGCAACTTCTCAAGCCTGGGCAGTTTTTTGATGACGATTTCCCGTTTACTGGCAGAACTGCGGTCATGGCCGGTCTCGACATAAACCAGCTGCTTGGGTTGCCTGCCGCGAAAATATTTAGCGCCTTGTCTGTCTGCATGTTGATTAAAGCGCCGGGCAACATCGATGGTGATGCCGGTATAAAGCGAGTCATCGGTACAAAGGATGATGTAAACCTGCCAGTTCCACTGCGTCACACGACCGTCCCGAAAACGGAACCGACGGCTGCGGTCAGCCCCATAGCCAGCGCCCCCCAGAAAGCGACACGAAAAGCTCCCTTGATGATGCCCGATCCCCCGGTATAGGCCGCCAAGATACCCAGCAAGGTTAAAAACAGCAACGATGCAGACGACACCAGCACGATTAAATCGGCATCTGGAGCAAACAGGACTATCAATAAAGGCAACACCGCGCCAACGGCAAAAGTGACAGCCGATGTCAACGCCGCCTGAATGGGTCTTGCTGTGCCTGCTTCAGAGATGCCCAGTTCGTCACGGGCGTGTGCGCCCAATGCATCATGCTCCATTAATTGCACGGCAACCTGATCCGCCAGTAACGGATCGAGTCCGCGCGAGACATAGATGGCGGCCAACTCTTTTTGCTCATGATGCCCGTCTTCCTCCAGCTCTTTGCGCTCACGCTTTAAATCGGCCTGTTCGGTATCTGCTTGCGAGCTGACCGATACATATTCACCGGCCGCCATCGACATCGCCCCGGCAACCAAGCCTGCAACACCGGCCAGGACTATATCGTTATGCGTCGCATGGGAGGCTGCAATACCCACGATTAAACTGGCCGTGGATACGATGCCGTCGTTCGCGCCCAACACGGCCGCGCGCAGCCAGCCGATGCGATGAGTCCTGTGTATTTCGTGGTGAGGTGACATTGGGTTTCCTTTTTTAAAAATCCGAAAGCGTTTTCGGCGGAATAGCCGCCCGCAAGGCATTCAATACGGCGAGCACATCGATGATTTCCTGGGTTATGGCGCCGGCTACCGGGGTCAAATACCCCAGCCCGGCAAAGACCATGCCTATCAGACTCAGCGCCATGCCGCCCACCGCGCTTTGCAGCGCAATTTTACGCATCCGCTCACCGATATGAAACAGCTCATCGACTTTTAACAACGAACTGTCCATGATCACCGCATCGGCCGATTCGCCGGTAATGTCGCTGTTCTGGCCGAAGGCGATGCCGATGGTCGCGGCAGTCAGCGCCGGGGCGTCATTGATGCCGTCGCCCAGAAACACGGTTTTTGCCGCTTTAGTTTCATTGCGCACCAGTTCCAGTTTTTGCTCGGGGCTCTGGCTGAAATAAACGTGTTTAATGCCGACCTGGTCGGCCAGGAAACGCACTTCCGATTCCCTGTCGCCAGACACCAGCATCACCTTGTCAAACAAGTGACTGGGCCGCAGGTGGTTGATAAATGACGAGCTGTCGGTGCGCACTTCGTCCCGAAATTGCAGGGTCGCCGCATAAGCATCGTCAACCAGCACCACGCATTCCAGACCGCCGGTGACAGGCGGCAGGTCTTTGGCAAAATCAGGGTGTTGTTCGACAAACTTTTTTCGGCTGGTAATCTGGACCCGCTTTCCGGCCACATTGCCTTTAAGCCCCTCGCCCGGCAACTCGGTGATATTGGTCACGCTTAATAAAGATAATGTCGATTTTTCCGCCGCCGCAACGATGGCGCGCGAGAGAGGATGTTTGGAATAGCGCTCCAGGCTGGCGATTAAGGTTAACACGTCCCGCTCGTTATAGGCCTCGCCGGGAACCAGCGCGGTCAATGAGGGACGCCCATAGGTCAGGGTGCCGGTTTTATCGAAAATAGCCGTGCGGCAGGTGCCGATGGTTTCCAGTATGGCCGGATTCTTGATGATAATTTCCCGCCGCGCGGCCAGCGAAATCGAGCTGATCACGGTGACCGGAATGCCGATCAGCAACGGGCACGGCGTGGCGATGACCAGTACCGCCAGAAAACGAACCACATCGCCGCTGACCGCCCAGGCAGTCAGCGCAATGATCACGGCCAGCGGCGTGTACAGCGCGCCCAGTTGATCGCCCAGCCGCCTGATATTGGGCCGATACTGCTCGGACGACTTCATCACCTCCATGATCTTGGCATAGCGCGAATCGATGGCCAGTTTGTCCGCGCGTATGGTCAGCGCCGAATCGCCGTTGATCGCGCCGGACAGCACTTGAGAACCGCTGACTTTCGACATCATATACGGTTCGCCGGTCAGATAGGATTCATCCATGGTGCCGGAGCCTTCCAATACCGTGCCGTCAACGGGACAGATTTCATGCGGCAGTATCAATAAGGTATCGCCGATATGAACCTGCCCGGTGGTAATGTCGGCCAGTTGATCGCCCGATTTTCTATGCGCGACGGACGGCATCCGCTTGGCCAATGCCTCAAGTACCGACGAGGCCTTGCGCACCGCGTAGGTTTCGAGCACCACGCCGCCGGACAACATCAACACCACCAGACTCCCCGCCAAATATTCGTCCAGCAGAACCGCCGTCACGATGGACATGCCTGCCAGCAAATCGGCGCCCCAATCGCCCTGCCCCAATTTTACGATCAGTTGATAAACCAGCGGAATGCCGCCCAGCGCCAGCACGATAAGCAAAGGCACAGACACCAGTTCAATCGGACAAGAGAATTGCCCCTGATAGATTTCGGCAACAGCCGAGCTTAAAGCGGCATTCAGCGATAACGTATAGACTTCATGCCCAATATCAAGCGCATAGCGCAATACCAAATACCCGCCGATGCCCAGCAGGCTCAATACAGCAATGATGTTTTCGGATGTTGCGCGGGGGATCGTTGCTTGCTTATCGGTCATTGTTTCAGCCTCGCAAAATAGGTGTCGCTAGTTTACTACAATCCGCTAAAGCGTGCCGTGCGCGCCTTCTTTGCTGGTGCGCACGGCAAGAAGCCCTACGCAGGATTTTCGCTGTCGATAAACAAGCACTCCACTGCAAATTGCTGCCGGGTTTTTTCCATTAGCGCCTGGATACCGAATCGTTCTGTGGCGTGGTGACCGCCGGCAAACATGTGTATGCCCGCCTCTTGGCTTTCATGCCAGTCATGTTCGCTGATTTCGCCGGTAATGTATGCATCCAGCCGTTCTTTTTCGGCCAAGCGCCATTCGCTGTTTGCTCCGCCGGTAATGATGCCGACCGACCTGATCGGCGCATTGTTATCGGGCGTTGCCAGAATGACGTTGTGTTTGAGCACGACTTCGAGTTTTTGTTGCAGCGCGATGGCGGTTAGCGGCTGTTCAAGCACGCCTTTAATGCCGGTCGCCGAGCCTTTGTAATCGCCGAACGGCTGTTGCTGCCTGCAATCGATCAGCTGGCCTAGCATCGCGGCATTGCCTATGTCCGGGTGCCCGTCCAGCGGCAGATGATACCCGATCAGGTTGATGTTGTTTTTCACCAGCGGGAAAATCCGCTGCGCGAACGTGCCGGTCAACGGTTTTGCGCCATGAAAGGTCCAAAACAGGCCGTGATGGACGACCAACGCGTCGGCCTTGTTTTCGACAGCCTGGTGAATGGAATCGCGGGTTGCGGAAACCGCAAAGGCGATACGCTCGATCTGTTCGGCCCCTTCTACTTGCAGGCCGTTAGGACAATAGTCGGCATAGGTTTCCGGACGAAGCAGGGCTTGGTAATAGTCATTGAGTTGTGACCGGGTAATCATATTGCCAACGCCTCAAATTGTCGCCAGATGGTTTTGAAGGTTTCGGTCAGGCGCTGATCGTCCGCCTCGATACGCTCGGCTATTTCTGCGACGCTGAACCAGTCGCCTTCGTCAATTTCGTCGGGTGCCAGATTAAACGGGCCGTTATGAATGCAACGGTAAACCTGGATAAATTCCATGCCGATCGCGGCTGTAGCCGGTAATTTAAACAGCGGTTCCAGCGTGTGCGCGGCGCTGATGCCCAGTTCCTCTTCAATCTCCCTGACGGCGCTGATGTCGTAATCCTCACCGGCGTCAACATGACCGGCCGCCGAGGTGTCCCAAAGGCCGCCATTGAGATCTTTCTTCATCGAGCGTTTTTGCAGGAACAACTGCCCTTGCTCGTTAAAAACCAGGATATGTACGGCGCGGTGCCTAAGGCCTGTCGCATGGATGATATGGCGCGCGCAGGTGTCGATAATGCAGTCGTTTTCATCAACGACGGAAAGTAGTTCGGTATTCATCAGTAAGGTTAAGTTATCAATCAAAAAAGATTGTAACTACTCAACAGTTAGAAAAATAGAACGCAGATGACGCTGATAATTATGATCAAATAAGATTTTTTGAATCATCTGCGTTAATCATATTAATCTGCGTCATCTGCGTTCCATTGTATTTAATAGCTGATTTTAGACTTTTATAAGAGGCACGCAAGCACAGTTCATGGGTTTTGCAGATACTGCGGATGATTAAAGCCATGCTCACATCCTGGGACGCGAGCATGTTTGAACGATTTTATCTGACGCTACCGGCTTCTGTTGCAGCCGCTACTTCAATTAACCGGCCTGATTTAACGTCGTAAATATAACCGTAAACAGGAATATCGGAAGGAACCAGCGGATGATTCCTGATACGGGTTACATCTTCCAAAACACTTTGCTCTTGGTCTTTAATGGTCAACCAATTTATATGCTTGGCTTCGTGTGAACCCGGTCCTTCACCGGTGTCATACCACAGGCCTTTTTCGTCCAGGGATGCCGTTGTTAAGCTGCTTCCTAACAAGTCGCGCATGATCTCATCGTTAAATAGTTCCATGCCGCAATTGGTGTGATGAATAACAAACCATTCCCGCGTTCCCAATAACTTATAGGAGATGACCAAAGAACGGATCGCATCGTCACTGGCACGGCCGCCGGCATTACGAATGACATGGGCGTCGCCTTCGGATAAACCGGCATATTTGGCAGGGTCCAAACGGGCATCCATACAGGTCAAGATCGCGAAATGCCTTCCGGGAGGCAGGGGTAAATCGCCTTTGTCACCAAAATCATTCACATAATCTCTGTTTGCTGCTAAAACTTCATTAAGAATTTTGCTCATAAACACCTCTCATTATAATTATTGGGCCATAAAAAACCGCTTGCTCCTGATCACTAAGGGATGAAAAAGACCAAGCGGCAATTAGACTACTATCTCCGGTTTAAAGTCTACTCCAATAAAGCAGGGTTTCAAATAGCGATATAGGTTATACAATATAAACTCAAAGTTTATAAAAGATCGAGCATGGCTAAATTAAATAACACGCAAGTCTTTTGCCGGATTGTTGAATTGGGCACTTTTACCGCGGTCGCCCGCGAAATGAATCTTTCGGCGATGATGATCAGCAAATACATGGCTCAGCTGGAAGAGTCTTTAGGGGTTGCCTTGTTAAATCGGACAACCCGGCAACTCAGCATGACCGAAGCGGGAAAAATATACTATTACCGCAGCAAACAGCTGCTGGATGATTTCTCGGAACTGGAAGAATATACCTCGCAGCTGGGTTTACAGGTAAAAGGCACTTTAAAAATCAGCGCGCCGATCGATTTTGGCGGACTTTATATGGTGCCTGCCATTGACGCGTATCAACGCGTCTATCCCGACGTCAAGATCTTGATGACCTTACACAACAGCCAGGTTAATTTAAGCGAAGGCAGTTTCGATTTGTCCATCCTGGTCACGGATACGCTTGATTTGGGCGTGGTTGCCCGGAAAATCGCCCAAACCCGGTTATGCACTTATGCATCGCCCGACTATATTGCCGAACACGGTGAGCCCCAAACCATTGCCGAGTTAAGTTCGCATCGCTGCCTGCATTATATGGATACGCCGCATAAGGATTATTGGGTGTTTAATGACGGTGGCGAGGAGGTTAAAATCAAGGCGAACTGGCACTTTGCCTCAAACAATGGCCGGGCTCTGTGTCAGGCGGCCGCTTTGGGCATGGGCATAACCCAGGCGCCTGAGTTATCGGTGATGAATTATTTGGAACAAGGCAAGCTGATGGAGATTCTGCCTGCTTTTCGCATCCCGTCGCTGGAAATTTATGCCACCTATCTGCAAAGACGCTTTCTGCCCGCCAAGTTGGCGACGTTTGTGGATTTTTTAATTAAGTATTTTGCAGAAAACAATCGACTCACAAAATAAGCTGATATATCTAAAGGCACATAGCATGGCAAGGCGAAACAAACACAGTCTGGAAGAAATCAGGGAAATGGTATTGAATGCAGCGGAAACCATCATCATCAATGAAGGCTATTCGGCGTTAACGGCGCGCAGGATTGCGATGGACATCGGTTATACGGTCGGCAGCATTTATATGGTCTTCGCCAACATGGCCGATTTGGTCATGCATATTAACGCGAGCACTGTAGATGATCTTACCGAGCAGATGCAACAAGTGCCCCATTGCCTTCCTGAACACTATATCGCAGAGCTGGCGAAGACTTATGTGGCGTTTGCCGACCGAAACTTTAACCGGTGGACGATGATTTTTGTTCGGGATACCGAAATCCCCGAATGGTACCAACAGAAAACCCGGCAGATTTTTAGCCTGGTAGAGGCGCAGTTTGCACAACTTGCACCGAACTGTTCAGCGCAACAAAGCCAACAGGCGGCGCGGGCGCTCTGGAGCGGTGTTCACGGAGTTTGCACCTTGTCCCTGACCCGGGAGCTCGATGCTGCGGCTATTAAAGATATTGAAGAGGCCGTTGTATTGCTGGTGAACAGCTTTATAACCGGCTGGGTGCAAACATGGACCGATACTTAATATCTACACCACGAAGACACGAAGAAAAAACTTCGTACTGTCCGTGTCTTCACGGTAAAAGTTTCTTATCTTGCCTAATCTCAATACTTAATCAACCAGACGCTGCTGATTGCGCAATAACTCGACAAACTCTTCCGCCGGTACGGGGCGGCTTTTAATATAGCCCTGATACATATCACAGCCTTTTTCCTGCAAAAACATCAATTGCTCAGGCGTTTCCACGCCTTCGGCCAAGACTTTAAAACCCAGAATATGCCCCATCGCAATAATGGTGGATGCAATCTCCATGTCGTCTTGCAGATGAGGAATATCATCAATAAAACTCTTATCGATTTTTAACAAATCCAGCGGAAAATGTTTAAGACAAGCCAGGGACGAATAACCGGTGCCGAAATCGTCAATGGCCAGCCGAATGCCCTGCCCGCGCAGACAGTTGAGAATCTCTGTCGCGTTGCCCTGATTGTCCATTAAGCCGCTTTCTGTTATTTCCAGTTCCAGTTGGCTGGCAGGAAAACCGGTATCACTCAGCACCGTCGCAACCAAGTCGCAAATGTCGCTACGGCGAAACTGGTGCGGGGACACATTGACCGCCAGGGTTAACGGCGGCAACCCCGCATCCAGCCACTGCCGGCCTTGCCGACAGGTTTCCCGCAGCACCCATTCGCCGATCACCAGAATCAGGCCGGTTTCTTCGGCAATCGGGATAAAGCGGATCGGCGGAATCAGTCCCTCAACCGAGTCTTGCCAGCGCACCAATGCCTCCGCGCCGATGATCCGGCCGCTGATAATATCCACCTGCGGCTGGTAAAAAACGCGTAAATCCTGTTGCTCAATCGCCCGACGCAAACGCGATTCCAGGGCAATGCGCTCGCGCGCCGCAATCGTCAAATCTTCCGAAAAATAGGCGAAGCAGCCGCGCCCGGCGTCTTTAGCCTGATACAACGCAGCATCGGCGTTATCCATGAGTAGCGCAGGATTATCGCCGTGTTGCGGATACAGGCTAATGCCGATGCTGGCGCTAATCTGTATGTCCTCGCCCTGCTCTACGCAAAAAGGTTTGCTTAAGTCGGCGATGATTTCTTCGGCCACTCGTGCGGCATCTTCAGGATGTGCAATGTCTTCCAGCAACACGATAAACTCATCGCCCCCCAATCGGGCCACCATGTCGACATCGCGCAACCGGGCCGTAATTCTTGCAGCCACTTGTTGCAGCAACTCGTCGCCTGCCAGATGGCCCAGGCTGTCGTTCACCGACTTAAACCGATCCAGGTCAAGCATCAACAATGCCAACTGTTTGCCATCGCGTCGTTCTACATCAATGCCGTGTTTCAATCGCTCTTGCAACAACCGACGATTGGGCAACTGAGTGAGCGGATCAAAAAAGGCCAGCTGCTTGATCTGTTCCTCGGCAGCCTTGCGCTCAGTGATGTCGATATGGGTGCCGACATAATGGGTAATCGCGCCGTCATCCCCTTTCACCACGGAGATGATCAGCCATTTGGGATAAATTTCGCCATTCTTGCGCCGGTCCCAAATTTCTCCCTGCCATGTCCCGGTGCTCTTGATGGTTTCCCACATCGCCGCATAAAAGGCCGCGCCATGCCGTCCGGATTTAAGTAAACTGATCTTTTGACCGACGGCCTCCTCTTTTGTGTAGCCGGTCGATTCGGTAAACGCCCGGTTAACTTGCAAAATAATATTATCGGCATCGGTGATGACCATCGGCTCATTCGACTCGAAAGCGATGGCGGCAACGCGAAGATGCGCATCCGCTTGTTTACGTAAAGTGACATCTCGTAATGCGCTGGCAAAAAACAAGCCTTGCTCCGTTTTAATCGGGCTTACGCTAATATCCACGTCAAAACTGCTGCCGTCTTTTCGCCGCGCCTGCACTGTTCGCCCCACTCCCAACGGCCTGGCAACCGGCGCGGCAACATATTTGGCGTGCAGCTCAGGATGGTTGGGGCGAAAGCCTTCCGGCACCAAAACTTCAATCGACTGACCGACCAGTTCGCCAAGCTTATAACCCAGCATTAACTCGGCTTGCCGGTTGACCTGAGTAATAATCCCCCGCTTGTCGCTAATCAGCATGGCATCCGGCGTGGCATTGAAAATGGCGCGTTGATAGCCCTCACTTGCGGTCAGCGTCTGTTCGGCTCGCCTGCGTGCGACGAAATAGGTAGCCAGCGTCATGCCGGTCACGGACAGTATCGCCATAAAAGACCAATAACTGGTCAAATAGGTTTTGGCGATGTCCTCTGCGAAAAAACCGGTTCCCTGCTGCGCGCCAAAAAGCCCTTGAATTGCCGTCATAACAAGGATTATGACTAACGCGTGAGGCCCCATGCGCACCGCCGCCCAGGTAACAAACAGGAACATCCAGTAGGCCTTGGCGACATCGCCTACTGCATCGTGCATCCAGCCCATAAAAATCATTTGACCGGCCAGAAAAGCCGTCGCAATCAACACTATGAACTCGACCAGCCGCTTCGGTCTAAGCCAATCATCAGGCGCTCGCCGCCAAACCAGCATCATCGGGGTAATCAGGGCAATACCCAGCGTATCGCCACGCCACCAATAACTCAGATACCTTAAAAAAGTTTCTCCGGTCAGGAATCCGGAAAAAACCAATGTTACGGTTCCGAGCAATGCGGCTATAACGCCGGCAAGACCCCCGGCTATAAGCAGTTGCAGGTAGTTGTGCGTGGAGAGGGAAGATTGATTGAATAGGTCGTAGCGCTTCAGCAGCAGGGCGCCCAAAAGCGCCTCCAGCGTATTGCTGACGGCAACGGCTACGGCCATCCAAAAGGCGTTGATTGTGATGACGTTGACGACGAGAGCCCCGAGGAATACGCCGCAGGCGTACCTGTTCCCGCCCATCAACAAAACCGACAACGCCAGTCCCGCAGGTAGCCAGATGATACTGATCACGCCGTTGTCCGAACAACAGGCAAGAACAGTCAAACCGAGCAACGCATACAGTGCGGCTACGCCGAGTTGCTTTAGTAGCACGGCAAGTTGATGGAAATTTATCATTATTATTATTTTTTCCTTACTACGATTTTTAGTGGGTCGCGCCTTTAAGCGGCACGACCTTTGGAGCCCCGATGTATTACGTTAACAATACCCACCGCAGGCGCTTTAGGCGAAGCATTTAACCTACGAATATTGTTGAGCACGCAATAACTCGGCAAACTCATGCGCCGGCACCGGTTTACTTTTAATATAGCCCTGATACATATCACAGCCTTTTTCCTGCAAAAACGCCAGTTGCGCCACCGTTTCCACGCCTTCGGCCAAGACCTTAAAGCCCAGAATATGCCCCATGGCGACAATCGTTGCGGCGATTTCCATGTCATCCTGTTGAAAAGGAATATCGTCGATAAAGCGCTTGTCGATTTTCAATACATCCAGCGGGAAGTGTTTAAGGTAAGCCAGCGATGAATAACCGGTGCCGAAATCATCAATGGCCAGCCGAACGCCTTGAGCGCGGAGACTATTAAGAATGGCCGTTGCATTATCCTGATTTTCCATCAACCCGCTTTCGGTTATTTCCAATTCCAGTTGCTGAGACGGAAAACCGGTGTCGTTCAGCACAGTAGCCACTAAAGCACAAATGTCGCTACGGCGAAACTGGTGCGAGGAAACATTCACCGCCAGGGTTAGTGGCGACAAACCCGCATCCAGCCATTGTCGGCCTTGACGACAGGTTTCGCGCAACACCCATTCGCCGACCTCCACAATCAGGCCGGTCTCTTCGGCAATAGGAATAAAGCGAATCGGCGGAATCAGCCCCTCGACCGGATCTTGCCAGCGCACCAAAGCCTCGGCACCGATTATGCGGCCGCTGGCAATATCCACTTGCGGCTGAAAAAAAACGCGCAAATCCTGTTGCTCAATCGCATGGCGCAGACGCGTCTCCAACGCTATGCGCTCACGGGCCGCAATCGTCAAATCTTCCGAAAAATAGGCAAAGCAACCGCGCCCCGCGTCTTTAGCCTGATACAACGCAGCATCGGCATGGTCCATGAGTAGCTCAGAAGTGTCACCGTGTTGCGGATACAAACTAATGCCAATACTGACGCCAATCTGGACGTTGCCGCTATGGGTCAAACAAAAGGGTTTAGTTAAATCGGCAATAATTTCTTTAGCCACCCGTGCAGCATCTTCCGGCTGGGCAATATCCTCCAGCAACACAATAAACTCATCGCCACCCAAACGAGCCACCATGTCGACATCGCGCAATCTTGCCTTGATGCGTTCAGCAACCTGTTGCAACAAGTCGTCGCCTGCCAAATGCCCCAAACTGTCGTTAATCGCTTTAAAGCGGTCCAAATCAAGCATCAGTAACCCCAGTTGCTTGCCGTCACGGCGCTCCACATTAATGCCGTGTTTTAGCCGTTCCTGCAACAGCCGTCGATTGGGCAGCCGGGTGAGCGGATCATAGAAGGCCAGCAGCTTGATTTGCTCCTCGGCAGCCTTACGCTCGGTAATGTCGGTATGGGTGCCGACATAATGACTGACTACGCCGTCACTCCCTTTTACCGCAGTAATGGACAACCACTTGGGATAAATTTCGCCATTCTTGCGTCGATCCCAAATTTCTCCCTGCCAGGCGCCGACGCTTAAAATACTCTTCCACATCGCCGCATAAAAAGCCGCATCATGACGCCCGGATTTGAGTATGCTTATTTTTTGGCCTAGGGCCTCCTTTTCGGTGTAGCCGGTGGATTCGGTGAAGGCTTTGTTAATCCGTAGGATGACACTTGCCGTATCAGTGATGACCATGGCTTCCTGAGATTCGAACGCAACAGCGGCGATGCGTAAATCCATTTCTATACGTTTACGCTCGGTGATGTCGCGGCAGAAAACACAAAACTGCTGGAATTCAGACAGGAAGGCGGCAGAGACTTCAATATCAATGGTATGCCCGTCTTTATGGCGGTGACGGGTTTCGAACAGGTCATAACCCTGCGTAACAATTTTTACAATATGCGCTTTTATTTGCTCCGATCCTTCCTTTGCCTCCAATTGACTGATACGCATGTTCACCAATTCATCAATCGAATAACCGATTATTTTTGCATAGGCCTCATTAGCTTGCAGCACATTACCCATCAAATCAGCTACCCAAAACCCGTCCAGGGATATATCAATCATCGCTTTGATTTGATTTAATACCCGTTCAGCCTGCTTACGCTCGGTGATGTCCTGCGCACTGCCCACCATGCGTAGCGGTCTGTTCATTTCATCGTATTGCAATCCGCCGCTGCCACGGATAAAACGAACGGCGCCGTCCGGTAGCCTAATATGGAAATCCAGTTCCTGCGACTCCTTCCCTGCCCGGCAGTCACTGAGCCATCTTTTCATCGCGGCACGATCATCGGGATAGATCAGATCGAGAAACGTTTTTAAGGAGCGTCCGAATGTCTGCTGCGCAACGCCAAAAATTCGATACATTTCGTCCGACCAGCTAATGCAGCCGGTCGCCAGCTCCATAGACCAACTGCCGACATGGGCGATGCGCTGCGATTCGGACAACATCTGCTCTTTGTCCTGCAACATTTGCTGTACTTGTTTGCGTTCGGTAATATCGACTGCCGAACCGATGTAACCGGTAAATACGCCGCTTTCATCATAAAGCGGCATGCTTTTATCTAAAATCCAGCGCCAGTCGCCATTCGCACTACGCAAGCGATATTCTGTGGTAATGGCTACCTGGACTTCGGTATTTTGGTAATACGCCACGAAGGCGGTTTCTCTGTCATCAGGATGAATGGCACTGATCCAGTCCTGATGAGTCATAGTCTGTACCGAATCGAGACCTGTGAAATCTAACCAGGATTGGTTGGCAAAAGTGGGCTCGCCCTCGGCATCGGTAATCCAGATCATAATGGGCGAGCTGTTGGCCATCCGGCGAAAACGCTCCTCACTTGCCCGTAGCGTAGCCTCGGCTTGTTTCCGTTCGGTGATGTCCCGCAAGGCACTGGCGAAAAACAAGCCTTGCTCTGTTCGAATCGGGCTCAGGCTGATTTCCACATCCAATTCACTGCCGTCTTTTCGTAGCACCTTTACCGTCTGCCCGGCACCCATCGGACGCGTCACTGCCACGGCGGAAAACTGTGCCCGCAATCCCGGATGAGCCGCCCGAAAACTCTCCGGCACCAGGGTTTCAATCGATAGCCCGAGCAGTTCGTTAATCGAATAACCCAGCAAGCGTTCGGCCTGCTGATTGGCCATGGTAATAATGCCGTGCTCGTTGCTGATTAGCATGGCGTCCGGCGTAGCATCGAAGATAGCGCGCAGATAGGTTTCGCTGGTTTGTAGCGCTTGGGGACTAGGCAGTCGTAACAATTTTGGAATCAACGGCCAAATCAGCACGGCCGTGACTATCGAAACGAGCGCAGTGGCAAGTTTTACCAAACCGTCCAGCCAATAATCGGGGTGCCAAATTGTCCAGATACTGATTAAATGGGTGGTACCGCATAAACAAATAAAAACCCCAAACAGCACAAATACCCAGCGATAGGCCAAATCGGTGCGCTTTTTGACAAAATACAATAATGCAAACGGGATGGAAAAGTAGGCAATCGCAATAATGCTATCGCTGATAATATGTAACCACAACATTGACGGCAGCCATAGATAACAAGCACCGTGAGGCATAAAACTGCTGGTGCCGACCAGTAAATCATTAATCCATGCAAACATTCAGTGTTGCTCTCCATTGATACGCTTTGTTGCCAAACCAAAACACCGATTAAACAGTGCTACCCATTAACATGGATAATACTTTCACAGCCTCTACGAACAGGGATTCTGGTGATGGAACATAAACATAACGAATCGTTAAAAATCTTCCTCTGTTAATAGTGTTGTTACCTTCCTGTCCGGATCCGTGATAACCCATAGTTTTTCGGTTTCAATGCTATAGACTGACATTATCCTTTCCACCGACTCCGGTAGCAACGCGAGCGTATTTTCACGCCAGTCCACCTCGGACACATCCCCGTAGTCGCCTTTTTCATGTCGGTCCAGCAAATCGCCAATGGGTACCTTAAAACTGGCTATAACTGAAATAGCCGATGGCGTCATAGTGATTTTTCCGAGTTCAAACAGCTTCATTTGATAAGTTCCTTATAATATTGTAGTCTAAAGCTTACTTATAGTCGTTAACCGTTTTTTGTTTTTCTTGATTATCCGGCAGTTACAAAAATACGGGAAAATGACTCCGAGTACCGGCAAGCTCAGCTTAAGCATTACAAGCACAGGGTTTGCTTTTTTT
>Ga0160182_110185_pt1 | contig 18222 bp, 17 predicted proteins | sample met14sa_FD_108561 | JGI IMG/M metagenome (GOLD analysis project Ga0160182, IMG submission 108561) | Synthetic bacterial communities of pure cultures from sediment of Lake Washington, USA, under high oxygen condition - MT... | ecosystem: Engineered > Modeled > Simulated communities (microbial... >... | reverse complement strand
CTGATATTGGTAAAGTACTTAACGGAAGCCAACCTGCTTATGAAGCTGAGCTAAAAAATTTCAGCATAGATCAATTAGAACTATGGCGTGAAGCATGTTTAAATCACTTACGCCAAACGCACCCGCAACCTGTGCAATATTTTATAAAACCAAACCAGTTATCATCACTTGGTGATTAAAACACCAGATCACAGATGTTGCATCCGACTAGATTATTAGAAAAGACAGCATCGCTAACGTGACACCAATAAGAGCACCTGCTAATACATCACTAGGATAGTGTAGCCCTAAAACAACACGAGACAACCCAACCATTAGCGTAAAAGGCAACAACACGACAGATAATTGTGGATAGTAACTTATCGCTACCGCACTAAACACAACTGCATGTAACGTATGCCCTGATGGAAAACTAAATTTATCAAGCGGCGTCCCAGTTAACCAAATATCCTGTCTAACTTCATAAGGTCGAGGACGCAGGGTTTTACCTTTTAACCACTTATATAGCAACGTGCCAGACAACCCAGCCAAACCCATATGCAACACTGGGACTAAGCCATCACTTCCTTTTATCACTAAGATTGTCGTCATCAGCACATACCAGAACACACCGTCGCCCAATCGACTCACCACTCTAAAACCATCACGCACCAGTTTATAGCGGCTTGTATGATTAACCGCTACGCATACATTGCTATCTAACTGATGCATACGATGTAAATACAATCGCATTTTAGATGTCATCATTCACCTCCAATGTTAGTTAAACTGGAGTTAGCTTGTCATTGAAATATGAAGAATTGATGAACAACAAATGAAGCTTTGTTGAATTGAACATAAAAATAGTTAGGTTTAACCCAACAAGTAAATGAAATATTAAATCAGATGTCTACAACTAAAGCAGTCCTATCTGGGTGCTGATAAAGTCACTGTAGCCTGCTGCTAAGCGAATAAAACTGATAGATCATAGATTAAGATGCAACCTGGTTCACTACGTCAGCAATGGCTTGGGCTAATGCTTTAACCTGAACCTGATTTTCACCCTCAGCCATCACGCGAATTTTTGGCTCGGTTCCTGATGCTCTTAACAACACACGACCTGAGTCTTTTAACTCCGCTTCAGCTTGCTTCACTGCATCTTGAATCAACGCATTATCCAAATCGATTTTTTTGCTTAGTCGTTACATTAATTAACACCTGCGGATAAAGTGTTAAGCCCGCACCTAGCTCGCTTAAAGTTTTACCAGTCTGAATCACTGCGTGCAACACTTGTAAGGCGGCGATAATGCCATCCCCACTACTATGTTTATCTAAAGTTAAGATATGCCCAGAATTCTCACCACCTAACTGCCAGTTATTTTGGTTTAGTAGTTCAAGTACATAGCGATCACCTACTTTTGCACGCCCAAAAGGGATATTCATCGCGGCAAGCTTATGTTCCAAAGCTAAATTCGTCATCAACGTGCCAGCCACACCACCCTGCAATAGACCAACCTGCTGACGCGCTGCGGCAATAATATAAAGCAACTGATCCCCATCTAACAATCGTCCTTCATGGTCGACCATCATTACTCGGTCACCATCACCATCAAAAGCAATACCCAAATCTGCCTGATGCTTAACTACCGTTTCCTGCAGCGCTTGTGGATGAGTAGAGCCCACTTTTTCATTAATATTCAAGCCATCAGGGTGGTTGCCAATGACAACGATTTCCGCACCTAGCTCATGAAACACAGGTGGCGCCACATGATAAGTAGCACCATGCGCACAATCCAAAACGATTTTTAATCCACGCAAATCTAATTGGTTAGGAAAAGTACTTTTACAGAACTCAACATAGCGACCTGCTGCATCATCAATACGACGCGCCTTACCAAGCCTAGCTGATTCCATCACTTGCATTGGCTCATCAAGCGCAGCCTCGATTGCATGTTCAACATCATCTGGCAACTTAGTACCTAGGCTTGAGAAAAACTTAATCCCGTTATCATAATAAGGATTATGAGATGCGGAAATAACAATACCAGCCTGCGCTCTCAACGCACGTGTTAAATAAGCAACTGCTGGAGTTGGCATAGGTCCTGTCAATAAAACATCTACCCCTGCTGCTGACAAGCCTGCCTCTAATGCTGCTTCAAGCATATAGCCAGAAATACGAGTATCTTTACCAATTAACACAGCAGGGTGCGCCCCTTTAGCTAAATGACTATCAATACTGGTCAGCACTCGCCCTGCTGCATAACCTAAGCGCATGACAAACTCTGGCGTAATTAATGCATCGCCTACACGTCCACGAATACCATCTGTACCAAAGTATTTTTTACTCATCACTATTTCTTCCAACCATTTTCTTTAAAAAACTTGCTAACGAATGTGCACATTAAACAGGCATCACAGCCGTGACAATTTTAAGTGCATCAACTGTCGCCTTCACGTCATGTACGCGCACAATCTTAGCACCTTTCATTGCTGATATTACCGAAGCGGCAAGCCCAGCATGCAAACGTTGCTGTTCATCGCCACCAGCAATTTTTCCTAATACGGATTTACGCGATAATCCTACCAGCAAAGGCCTACCAATAGCGTCAATCTCTGTTAGATGTTGTATTAATGCAATATTATGTGCAGTGGTTTTTCCGAAGCCAAAGCCCGGGTCTAATACAATACGATCTATCGCAATGCCCGCCGAAGTCACTACATGCATTCTGTCTGATAAAAAATGCACCACCTCACTCACAACATCTTGATAGCTTGGTGCTAACTGCATCGTTTGCGGCATACCCTGCATATGCATCAAACATACGCCAACATCACTATTAGCAACGATTTCGACAGCACCATCTTCTTGTAGCGCACGTACATCATTCACGATATCAATACCTGCAGCAATCGCGCTACGCATGACTTCTGGCTTATAGGTATCAATCGACAGCGGCACAGTTGATACCGCAGCTAATGCCTCGATAACAGGCATCACTCGTCTTAACTCTTCATCAAGACTGACAGGTGGCGCACCAGGCCTTGTAGACTCCCCGCCAATATCCAAAATATCAGCACCTTCTGCAATTAATGCTAAACCATGCTCCACAGCTAGATCAGTGCTGGAATATTTACCGCCATCAGAAAATGAATCAGGCGTCACATTAACAATCCCCATCACATGAGGTCGATCTAAGTTGAGCTGATATTTACCGCAATTAAATAGATATTGAGTCTGCATATGCTAATTATACTAAATCTGCATAAAAGCCGTTAGCGCGTAAAGTCATTGCTAACAGTTTAAGCATGGTGTTTAAACTAAACCTAAAACTATGAGTCAACGCTGATGCAGTTGTTCACAATTTCAGCCAATAAAAAAGGCTAGATTAAATCTAGCCTTTTCAACTCATTACTAAGTCAACCCCTATATTAGCAATTTAATTAACTTAGGTATTCGCGCTATGTTGAGGCGCTCCTGTAGGTGCCGCACTTGGTCCAGAAGATCCTGCATCACTCGCTGGAGGAACTTTAGCTTGGCGTGGTTTTGGTTCACGCACAGGTACACCAGCCATGATGTCATTAATCTGGTCTGCATCAATCGTTTCATACTCTAATAAAGCAGCTGTCATTGCTTCAACTTTATCGCTATTATCTTCAAGCAGCTTACGCGCAATATTGTATTGCTCATCAAGAATGCGACGAATCTCAGCGTCAACTTTTTGCTGTGTCGCCTCTGAAACGGTTTTAGAGCTCATACTACCAAAAAATGAATCCTGCTCACTTCCGGTGTAGACCATCGTGCCCATTGCATCACTCATACCATAACGCGTCACCATATCCCGCGCTAGTTTTGTCGCACGTTCAAAATCGTTTGAGGCACCTGTAGACATTTGATGCATAAAGATTTCTTCTGCAATACGGCCACCAAACAGAATAGAAATCTCTTCCAACATTTTGTCTTTGTAGTTACTGATGCGATCAAACTCTGGTAGCTGCCATGTCAAACCTAAAGCCCAACCGCGCGGCATAATCGTCACTTTATGCACAGGGTCTGCTTTTGGTAGCAACTTAGCAACTACTGCATGCCCAGACTCATGGTAAGCGGTATTACGACGCTCATCTTCACGCATCACCATCGACTTACGCTCAGGCCCCATGAAAATCTTATCTTTAGCATCTTCAAAATCTTGCATATCTACAGTGCGCTTATTACGACGCGCAGCAAATAATGCTGATTCATTCACAAGATTTGCCAAATCCGCACCACTAAAACCAGGCGTGCCGCGTGCCAAGATATCTGCTTTAACATCAGGATCAATCGGCACTTTACGCATGTGCACTAATAGAATCTGCTCACGGCCTTTAATATCAGGCAACCCGACCATTACTTGGCGGTCAAAACGGCCTGGACGCAACAACGCTTTGTCCAAGACATCAGCACGGTTAGTAGCCGCAATCACAATCACGCCAGAATTAGCTTCAAAGCCGTCCATTTCAACCAACATTTGGTTGAGTGTTTGCTCACGCTCATCGTTGCCACCGCCAGTGCCTGCACCACGGCTACGACCAACCGCATCAATTTCATCAATAAAAATGATACATGGTGCATTCTTTTTAGCAGTTTCAAACATGTCACGCACACGTGACGCACCAACCCCAACAAACATTTCGACGAAATCTGAACCCGAAATCGTAAAGAATGGAACTTTAGCTTCACCCGCAATGGCACGCGCCAGTAAGGTTTTACCTGTTCCTGGAGGACCTACCATTAACACACCACGTGGAATACGACCACCTAGCTTCTGGAATTTCGATGGGTCTCGCAAAAATTCTACTAACTCAAATACTTCTTCTTTAGCCTCATCGCATCCTGCGACATCAGCGAATGTTGTGTGGTTGTTACCTTCATCTAATTGACGAGCCTTACTTTTGCCAAAAGAGAATGGGCCACCACCTTTACCACCGCCTTGCATTTGGCGCATGAAGAATATCCAAACACCAATCAGTAAAATCATCGGGAACCATGACACAAAAATGCTCATGAGCAATGATTGCTCTTCTTCAGGTTTAGACTCAACCGCAACATTGTATTTAAGTAAGTCAGATACAAGCCAAGGATCAGAAGGTGCGTAAGTATTGAACTTTTTACCCTCTTGGGTAGTGCCACGCAACACGCGGCCATCTATCTGCACTTTGGCAATACGTCCGTCTTTAACGTCTTGAATAAATTGTGAATATACAATTTGGTCGTCGGCGTTACCCTTTACGCCAGACAAGTTGAATACCGCCATCAGTATCATGGCGATTGCTAACCAAATAGCAACATTCTTAAACACGTTGTTCAAAATCTTTATCCTTTTATCAACAACTACTACGCTTAAATTTCTTAAGTATTTTAGGTCTTATAAAAGCAGTTTAACCCAATTTTTTAAGGTTTACGACCTATTCCTAGCAAATAAACTTCACTGCTTCTATCACGTGATGCTTTTGGCTTACGAGTCACTACTTTATCAAACATTTGACGCATATTTTGCAAAATTTCTTCGAAACCTGCACCTATAAATACCTTGACCAAAAAGTTTCCACTTGGTTTCAACCACTCTTGACTAAAATCCAATGCCAACTCTGTTAAATAAGCAGCGCCAGCCTGATCCACATCTTTTACTCCACTGATATTGGGGGCCATATCTGCAATTACAAGGTCTACTTTCACATTATTTAATGTTTGCTCTAACAATCTAAGCACTGACTCTTCACGGAAGTCGCCCTGCAAAAAGGTCACGCCACCAATTGGGCTCATGTCCAATATATCAAGCGCAATTACTTTTCCGTGTCCTTTTAAGCGCTGCACAGCAACTTGAGACCAACTGCCCGGGGCAGATCCCAAATCCACAATCGTCATGCCAGGCTTGATTAACCTATCTTTATCATCTATCTCCATGAGCTTATATGCTGCTCGTGCACGATATCCATCTTTTTGCGCAAGTTTTACATAAGGGTCGTTTAGATGCTCTTGCATCCAAGCTTTACTGGTACGTGTAGGTTTCATTGTTGATACTTTGCCATCAAATAAACATTGCTTCGTGTTAAAATAGTTAACTAATTAATACTGCTAAAAAATATGAAACTAAGTACCAAACAAATCGCACACCTACGAGGCCTTGCTCATAGCTTAAACCCAGTTGTCATGATAGGCAATAACGGTTTAACGGAAAATGTAGTTAAAGAAATCGAACTTAACTTAAATGCTCATGAACTCATTAAAGTGCAAGTAGCTGGGGATGACCGTGAGGCACGGAAGGCTATGTTTGATGAAGTCTGCAAACTTACTAATGCTATTGCTGTGCATCACATTGGGAAACAACTGGTATTCTACCGTGCAAGCAGCACTATCAAAGAAAGTGCTAAAGTGGTAATTCCTAAACTTTAATACATCCGGCCTGCTCCAAGAAGTAGGCCGATTTGTTTGAACTGTTTAGCAATCAAGCATTAGCGTGCTTTTAGTACCATCACAATCGCAAGCACACATTCAAATACATAGGCTAAACTGGCAACACCATGCCAGTTTCTGAACCTATCCGCAAATACACTCTGCATCACATCCGCTGGAAAAGCTTGAGATTTCAACCCTTCTAATATAGGTTGAATACCAAAGTGACCGGCCAGCACCAATAGCAACATCACAAAAACAGCCCAAAAGAACGACTGTTTAAGTGCTGATGTACCAAACTGCACCAAGCGATGAATAAGCAAATAAAATGCACTCGCAAAGCCGATATATGTCACAACATTAAATAACTTCCCAGCAAGACTACCTGCCAACTGCTTGTCTTGTAGACTATCAAAAAGCACATATGCACTCATGCCAGTGCTCCATAAAGCACCTGCCCACAAAGCAATAAAAATCAAAGATAGTCGATAAGCCACAGCTTCACCTTTATTTAGATATACAGCACATCTAGCACTTCATACTCTTTTACGCCACCAGGTGCTGAAACCTCTGCAATATCTCCTGCAGATTTTCCAATTAAACCACGTGCAATTGGTGAGCTTACTGAAATCTTACCATTCTTAATATCAGCTTCATCTTCACCAACAATTTGATAAGTTTTATTATCACCTGAATCTAAATCTTCAATATTAACTGTTGCGCCAAACACAACACGGCCTTCCGCATTTAATGTTTGCGGGTCTATTATCTGCAAGTTAGACAGCTTTGCCTCTAACTCAGCAATGCGTCCTTCAATAAAACTTTGACGTTCTTTTGCTGACTCATATTCTGCATTTTCTGATAAATCACCTTGTGCACGTGCTTCTGCAATTGCCTGAATAATATTTGGACGATCAACACCACGTAAACGCTGTAATTCTTCTTTTAACAATTCTGCACCGCGAATAGTTACCGGAAATTGACTCAATGCCATACTACACCCTCGAATAAAAAAGAAACCACACTCACATGAGCGTGGTTTCAAAAGTAAAATTGATTATATACTAATTAGCTTTAGTTTATTTTAGCTTAGCTGTTTATGCAAGTTCTGCAATGATTCTACCTGCAACTCTTGCATATGCGCCATACCAATACATGCTGCTTTAGCACCCGCAATGGTCGTGTAGTAAGTCACTTTATTTTGCAACGCTGTGCGACGAATTTCATATGAGTCTGCAACAGCACGCTTATCTTCAGTCACATTCACAATAAAGCTTATGTCACCATTTTTAATCATATCAACAATATGTGGACGACCTTCTGCCACCTTATTAACTGCTTGCACTTTTAAGCCATGCTCAACTAATGCCGAGGCTGTGCCTTTTGTAGCGACTAACTCAAAACCCAACTGATGAAGCTGCTGGCCAATTTCCACTACTTTCAGGTAATCCTCTTTGCGCACGCTAATAAATGCGCGACCACCTTCAGGTAGCTTAGTTGAAGCGCCAAGCTGTGATTTCAAGAAGGCCTCAGCAAAAGTACTGCCTACCCCCATGACTTCACCTGTTGATTTCATTTCAGGACCTAGAATCGTATCTACGCCAGGAAATTTAATAAAGGGGAATACGGCTTCTTTGACTGAATAGAATGGCGGAATAATTTCTCGCGTCACATTTTGCGATGCAAGTGTTTGGCCTGCCATACAGCGTGCAGCAACCTTAGCCAACTGCAAACCACATGCCTTAGATACGAAAGGCACTGTTCGAGATGCACGAGGATTCACTTCAAGGACATATACTGTTTCACCTTGAATCGCAAACTGCACATTCATTAACCCAACCACACCCAACGCCTTTGCCATTTGCTTGGTTTGTACGCGTAGCTCATCTTGCAACTTAGCTGACAAGCTATATGGTGGCAATGAACATGCTGAGTCACCAGAGTGAACACCCGCTTGTTCAACGTGTTCCATAATACCGCCAATAATCACTTCTTGCCCATCAGACAACGCATCCACATCCACTTCAAGCGCATCATTTAAGAAACGATCAAGCAATACTGGGGACTCGTTAGAAACTTTAACAGCTTCACGCATATAGCGCTCAAGTTGACTTTGCTCCTGCACGATCTCCATCGCGCGGCCGCCTAGCACATAACTAGGACGCACTACTAAAGGATAGCCTATTTCCATTGCCAAACGAATAGCCTCTTCTGGCGTTCTGGCTGTACGGTTTGGTGGTTGTTTTAATCCTAATTCTTGCAACATTTTCTGGAAACGTTCACGGTCTTCAGCTTTATCAATTGCATCTGGCGTTGTGCCAATAATTGGCACACCAGCTTTTTCTAAATCACGCGCAAGCTTAAGCGGTGTTTGTCCACCATACTGCACAATCACGCCCACTGGCTTTTCTAGTGCAACGATTTCTAACACATCTTCCAACGTGACTGGCTCGAAGTACAAACGATCTGAAGTATCGTAATCAGTAGAAACTGTTTCAGGGTTGCAATTCACCATAATGGTTTCATAACCATCTTCACGCATTGCAAATGCAGCATGCACACAGCAGTAGTCAAACTCAATACCTTGGCCGATACGATTCGGACCACCACCTAACACCATGATTTTCTTTTTATCTGTAGGTTTGGACTCACACTCTTCTTCATAAGTAGAGTACATATAGGCAGTATTCGTCGCAAACTCAGCTGCGCAGGTATCTACGCGCTTATACACAGGGCGCACGCTCAATGCTTGACGATATGCACGCACAGCATGCTGGTCAGTATCTAATAACTTAGCCAAGCGCCTATCAGAAAAGCCCCTGCGCTTCAGTTGTAATAAAGCCGCTTTATCTAAATCAGCAATATGTTTGCCTTTTAGTGCTTGCTCACGGTCAATAATGTCTTTCAACTGCACTAAGAACCATGGGTCAATTTTGGAAATATTAAATACTTCATCAACACTCAAGCCCATTCTGAACGCATCCCCAACGTACCAAATACGCTCAGGACCAGGCACACCAATTTCTTTGGTGATGGTATCTAGATCCGTTGTTTTTTCGTCCAAGCCATCCACACCAACTTCAAGGCCGCGTAATGCTTTTTGGAACGACTCTTGGAATGTACGACCGATAGCCATGACTTCACCAACTGACTTCATCTGCGTTGTGAGGCGAGAGTCTGCTTGTGGGAATTTTTCAAAGGCGAATCTAGGGATTTTTGTCACTACGTAATCAATACTTGGCTCAAATGACACAGGTGTTGCACCACCGGTAATTTCATTACGCAACTCGTCCAAGGTAAAGCCTACAGCCAATTTTGCGGCCACTTTAGCAATTGGGAAACCTGTTGCTTTTGAAGCAAGCGCTGATGAACGAGACACGCGCGGGTTCATCTCAATCACAATCATGCGGCCATCATCTGGATTAATTGCAAACTGAACGTTTGAACCACCAGTATCAACGCCAATTTCACGCAACACTGCCAGTGAGGCGTTACGCATAATTTGGTATTCTTTATCTGTCAGTGTTTGTGCTGGCGCTACGGTGATAGAGTCGCCTGTATGCACACCCATTGGATCCAGATTTTCAATTGAACAGATAATGATGCAGTTATCAGCAGAATCACGCACCACTTCCATCTCATACTCTTTCCAGCCGAGTAGGGATTCTTCAATTAACAACTCATTAGTTGGCGATGCGTCCAAACCACGTTCGCAAATCGTAATGAACTCTTCACGGTTATAAGCAATACCACCACCACTACCACCCATGGTAAATGATGGACGAATAATCGCTGGGTAACCAATGCTGGCTTGCACCTGTAATGCTTCTTCCATGCTGTGTGCTATAGAAGAGCGCGCAGAACCCAAACCAATTTTGGTCATGGCTTCTTTAAATTTCTGACGATCTTCCGCTTTATCAATCGCCTCTTTTGAAGCACCAATTAGCTCAACGTTAAATTTAGCCAACACGCCATGCTTATCTAAATCCAAAGCACAGTTCAGCGCTGTTTGACCACCCATGGTAGGCAACAGGGCGTCTGGACGTTCTTTTTCAATAATTTTCTCAACCACTTGCCAAGTGACTGGCTCGATATAGGTAGCATCCGCCATTTCAGGATCGGTCATAATCGTTGCAGGGTTAGAGTTAACCAAAATAACACGGTAACCCTCTTCACGCAGCGCTTTACACGCCTGCGCCCCTGAGTAGTCGAACTCACAAGCCTGACCAATTACAATTGGACCAGCACCGATGATAAGAATTGATTTTATGTCTGTACGTTTTGCCATTAGATCTACTTTTTAACGAATTTATCTTGTTATCGAATTTATCTTGCATCAACACATGCGAATCTGTGTAACGCCTAATATCATACAAAAACTACTATTGCTGAAAACACCACAGCAATCAAAAGGTGGGCAGCTTTTCACTATCTCAGTTCGCTCTTTTGTGAAAACCCACTCACCAGCCTTAACTTAAAAGATAGGCGGATGAATTTTATTTACTGGTGCGCATTAACTCAATAAACTTATCGAACAGATAGCTCATTTCCGTTGGTCCAGGGCTAGCCTCTGGGTGCCCCTGAAAACTAAATGCTGGCTTATCCGTACGCGCAATCCCTTGCAAGCTTCCATCAAATAACGATACGTGTGTTACTTTGATATTCGCTGGCAAACTAGCGGCATCTGCTGCAAAACCATGGTTTTGACTTGTAATGTACACACGCTTCGTATCAAGATCTTGGACCGGATGGTTCGCACCATGATGTCCGAATTTCATTTTAAGCGTCTTAGCGCCTGAAGCAAGCGCTAAAAGTTGATGCCCTAAACAGATACCAAAAGTCGGAATACCTTTATCTACAATTGTTTTGATTGCAGAAATTGCATAATCACATGGCTCAGGATCTCCAGGGCCGTTTGACAAGAACACGCCATCAGGGTTAAGCGCCAACGCCTCTTCTGCAGTTGCTTGTGCAGGCAGAACAGTCACTTTACAACCACGTGAAACCAGCATACGTAAAATATTACGTTTAACGCCGTAATCAAATGCAACCACATGAAATTGCTCTTGGGGCGCTTTAGCAAAGCCTTGACCAAGGGCCCACTCACCTTCAGTAAATTGATATGGTTTATCACAACTCACTACTTTAGCCAAGTCCATACCAGCCAAGCCAGGGAAGCCGGCAATTGCATGAGTCGCTAATGAAAGTGCAGTAGCCTCATCAGACTCACCAGCAACGATTACGCCTGTTTGTGCGCCTTTTTCACGCAAAATTCTTGTCAATTTACGCGTGTCAATATCAGCAATCGCCACCACGTTATTAGCGACTAAATATTGAGATAAAGACTGTGTATTTCTAAAGTTACTGTGTATTAGTGGCAAATCCCTGATGACCAAACCACTGGCATAAACTTTGCCAGATTCGACGTCTTCATTGTTAACACCATAGTTCCCGATATGCGGATAAGTCAGTGTCACAATTTGTTTGGTATATGATGGGTCTGTCAATATTTCTTGGTAGCCTGTCATCGAAGTATTAAACACAACTTCAGCTACAGCATGCCCAGAAGCTCCGATCGACATGCCACGAAACACGGTTCCATCTGCTAGTACAAGTATGGCGGGCAGGTTTTGTGACACAATAACTCCTCGGTTTTACGATAATTAAAATTTACGACATTAAAAACTTCTAATCTTTAGTCCATCATGAACAGATGGCAGATGTGCAAAACGGGAGGAGCTTGTATATACTCTTCCCGTTTCAGAATTAACGAATTATAGCGAAAAAATTCCGACTAATCAATGTCAACGTGAGACATTCATCATCTGCCGATCATGAACTTTTACTAAAAACACTTGCGCGGTGACAGCCCCCGCCAATGCGATCAACATATCCCACTGCGTGTCCCACACGTCGCCTTGTGTTCCTAAAAAAGCATCCGCAGCGCCGCCTTCATAAACCGCTACCCACCACTCGATAAACTCATAAAAGGCACTGATACTGAGACAAATACAGCTCACAATGAAAAATAGCCATCGACCAGCCACCAATGGAGACTTTCTCAATAAGATTTCACGAGCGACCATCGCAGGCACAAAACCTTGTGCAAAGTGCCCAACCCTATCGTAATAATTACGTGAGAGTTCATACGTGTCACGCAACCAATTAAATAAAGGCACTTCAGCATAAGTGTAATGTCCGCCAACCAATAAGATGAGCGCATGAATCAAGATCAACGCATAAACTAGGGGAGTAAAAACAAAGGAACGATAAGTAAAAAACAGCAGGGGTAATGCAATCACTACAGGGGCCACTTCTAGCACCCATGTTAACCTATCAGCAGGATTAATCGCAGACCAAACAAATACAGCACCAAGGATGCTGAGTAAAACCATGTAGAAGTGACGATAGACTCGCACCATTTGGCGTTATTAACGTAAGCCCAATACATCTCGCATATCGTATAAGCCAGATGTTTTATCAGCTAAATATTTGGCAGCGCGCAATGCACCCAGCGCGAAAGTAGCACGACTGCTCGCTTTATGGGTAAGCTCTACACGCTCCCCAATACCAGCAAGCACAACAGTATGGTCACCAACCACATCCCCACCACGTAAAGTTGCAAAACCAATTTTGCCAGCCTCACGTTCACCGGTCACACCTTCGCGTGCATAAACTGCACAATCTTTCAAATCTTGACCTAAGCCTTGCGCAGCAGCCTCACCCAAACGCAAAGCTGTTCCAGATGGCGCATCTACTTTATGTCGATGATGCATTTCCACCACTTCAATATCGTAACCCTCATTTAGCACGCGGGCAGCTTGCTCAACCAGGTTAATCAGCAACGTCACCCCCACACTCATGTTCGGTGCAAACACAATTGAAATATTTCTTGCAGCAGCCTCGATGACTTTCTTTTCTTCAGCAGAAAACCCTGTCGTACCAATAATCATTTTCACACCATGTTTTTGACATGCAGCAAGGTAAATCATACTTGCTTCTGGTCTCGTAAAATCAACCAGCACATCAGCATCCTTTAGTGCAATATCGATATCAGAAACCACTTTAACACCTGACACTCGACCCAATTGCTCACCAACATCTCGACCAAGGTGAGCATTATCCGCACGATCTAAAGCACCATGCAACACTAACTCAGTATCCGCAAACACACCTTCCAACAAAGCATGCCCCATACGTCCAGAACAACCAGCAATGACAACTTTTAACGGATTACCCATATCAACAACCTATCAAATTCTATAAATTACTTCTAAAAAAGATTAAAAACCAATCTTTTCCAACATGCGATCAAAAAAGCTAGGCTCATTCTCTGGTGGCAAGCCTTTTGGTGTTGGTGCTGTTTTGTTGCCTACACGGGTTGAAGGAATCTCTGCAGCCACCTCTGATTCCAACTCATCTTCAATTAATGAACGTAACTGACGATCAAACAACATTCCTGACGGTGAGTCATAAAATGGTGAGTTAACTGGTTGATCAACAACTGGCGGCACAACCACCGCTGGCTCAGCCTTCGGAGACAAAGTATCACCAGCAACATCAGTCCCTCTCGACACTACAGCCTCATTGGATAAAGTTGCTGCTTGACTTTCCTCAGCAATAGGCACGACAGGCGCATCAACCACATTCGTCACAGGAGATGGTGCAACAGGCACTTCTAAAGGAACCGCAAGCATTGATCTAGAGGCATCAACATCGGAAGCTGCTTCAGTTGGCACTATCACTGGCGTACTTAACTCCGCACCAGCATCTTTCTTCTCTGCGCCAGCGTCTTTAATGACACTTTCCTTTTCTACAACAGACTTAGCTTGTGCAGCATCGTCTTTTTCCCAAAATTTCAGTTTATTGATTAAGCTTTTTTCTTCTGGCTTCTTATAGGGCTCGACTACCCGGGTACCAGTATTAGGGTTTGTGTCTGCGCCTTCGGATTTACTACTACCGCTTGGAATCACATCACCACGCACAGTTTTCAACAAATCTTTCTCAAAATCAAGAATAACGCGACGCTGCTCAGTGATCTTTCCAGCCTCTCGCATTTGATACACGTAGTCCCAACGGTTACCGTGAAAGCTATCTTGAATAAGTGGCGTACCCATAATAAAGCGAACTTGCGACTTCGTCATACCAGGACGCAATTGCAATAGCATTTTGGATGTCACCACATTGCCTTGCTGGACATCTAATTTATATGGCTTAATGCTTGGCAATGCAGTACCACATGCAGAACACAGTAGCGCCAGCAAAACAACTAGATAACGTAAAGTAGAAAAATAACGCATATCATGACTTTAATTTGAATTAGCGTTAATATACCACGTAGCGCCTCAAGCAAAAACATCCAACTTTACTAATTGTGAACAATCTAAAATTATGCAAGATCAAAAAGATTTAAAAAATGCGGGATTAAAAGCCACCTTGCCGCGACTCAAGGTACTAAACCTATTTGAAAATAGTAAAGACCGCCATCTATCTGCTGAAGACATCTACAAAATCATGATTAACTCTGGTGAAGATGTTGGGCTAGCAACTGTATATCGCGTACTCACTCAGTTTGAACAAGCAGGCCTGTTAGTCAGACACCATTTTGAAAGCGGAAAAGCTGTGTTTGAACTCAACAGCGGGGGACATCATGACCATATCGTCTGTATCAAATGTGGTCGTGTTGAAGAATTTTACGATCCTGAAATTGAGAAGAGGCAAGAAACTGCAGCCGCAAAACTGGGTTTTACCATGCAGGATCACTCGCTTACTATTTACGGCGTTTGTACTAAACAGCCTTGTGAAAGTAAAGAGTAAGCAACTGGCCACTCACAACTATAGCGACAAATTACCTTAACAACATCTCCTTCGCATGCTCTCTTGTTGTTTCGGTAATTTCAATCCCGCCTAACATTCGCGCAATTTCCTCTATGCGGTCAGCAGCACTCAGCGAATTAATAGTGCTCAAAGTTTGACCATTTTCCTGAGATTTACTTACACGCAAATGGTGCTTACCAAGTGCTGCAACTTGTGGCAAGTGTGTAATCACTAACGCTTGACGTTGCTCACCTAATTGCTTGAGCAAATTACCAACCACCTCAGCCACTCCGCCGCCAATACCAACATCGACTTCATCAAAAATCATGGTTGGCACACTACCCTGCTGCGCAGTCACCACACGAATCGCCAGACTAATTCTAGACAACTCGCCACCTGAAGCCACTTTACTTAAGGGACGTGGCGCGACGCCGGCATGTCCAGCCACTAAAAATTCGACCTGCTCTAAACCATTAACACTTGGTGCGACTGGCGCCAACTCCACCCAAAATTGCCCTCCGCTTAAGGATAAGCGCTGCATCTCTGCTGTAATTTTTTGATGCAAGGTTAATGCAGCATCTTTTCTACCTGCACTTAGTTTCTCAGCCTGTTTTTTATACGCATCAAATGCCGCGGCCTCCTGCTCCGCAAGCGCACCGTCATCCGCAATACCAGACAACTCTAACATTCTAGCTTGCCAGCTTTCCAGTAGAGCTGGTAGATCTTCTACGCGAGACCGATACTTACGTGCCGCGGAGTGAATCGATTGAATTCTCGCATCCACCTCACTCAAACGCGCAGGATCTAACTCCGTACGCTGAATATATCGATTTAAAGACCTGCTAGCTTCCTGCAGCTGAATCATGCCCGAATCAACAGACTCGGTGACCTCACCCAGACTAGCATCGTAGGTATGCATGCTTTGCAGATGATGCTGCACTTGCGCTAACAAGCTTAACGCTGACAACTCACCTTCACTGAGTAACTCTACACAAGCTTCTCCACTAGCAATTAAGCTAGCGCCATTTGAAAGAAGCATATGCTCATGCTGGAGCGCAGCCCACTCTTCCGCATTAAATGCTAATGCAGTCAACTCACGCACGTTATCTCGCAATAGCGCTAATTCATCCGCATACGCTTCTGCGTTCTTTTCCAGTGCCAAGCGCGTGACGTGTAAGCGGTGCCAAAGCTTATATTGCTCAGCAACTTGAGTGGCTACATCAAACAAGCCGCCAAACTCATCTAGAATTTGGCGTTGCGTTGCAGGCTTGAGTAAAGAATGATGGGCATTTTGGCTGTAGATATCAACTAAAAACTCACCCAACTCTTTGAGTTGCTGCATCGTTGCTGAAGTGCCGTTAATAAAAGCGCGCGAACGTCCATCAGCATAAATGACACGCCTCAGTAACAACTCAGGCTCATCGTGGGCAATTTCCTGCGCAGCCAACCAAGTTAAAGCATCATCGTTATTTTGCAATGAAAAACTTGCACTAATTTCAGCTTTATCACAGCCAATTCGAGTAACACCACCTTCGCCACGCGCACCCAATGCAAGGGATAGCGCATCGATTAAAATAGATTTACCTGCTCCGGTTTCACCTGTCAGCACGGTAAATCCGGATTGAAAATCAAGATCAAGCCGATCAACAATGACAAAATCTCGAATTGAAAGCGTGTGTAGCATAATTCAATTAATCCATTTTATAGCCATATCGAAATGACAAGGCTTTAAGCAATATTGGCTAGCATTAATACAATTAAAATAGTTTAGTTTTCGCCTATATCGAATGTAAAAACTTAGTCACCTACCAGAAGAAAAACGGCATGAATACAAGCAGCAACAGCGACTTTTAAAAGTTGCTGTTGTATCAACCCCAGTTAAGCTTATTTCTGAGCATGTCAAAATAACAATACTCTATTGGGTGTAGTAGCGAGATTGTTTTTTCCGCACGCCGCACCATCACTTTATCGCCAATTTCCAAGCCTAGCTGGAACTGTCCATCAAAACTTATTTGCGCTTCATCAAACTGCACGACAGTCACCACGATATTGCTGGCACTATTCACTGCAATTGGTCTGTTACTCAATGTATGCGGGCAAATTGGCACCAGTGAAATTGCCTCTAAATTGGGGTGTAAAATTGGGCCACCTGCCGACAGTGCGTATGCAGTTGCGCCTGTTGGCGTGCTTATAATTAAACCATCGCTGCGCTGTTTATAAACAAACTTATTGTCTATTTCGATTTCCAGCTCAATTAAACGCAAGCCGCTTTTAATCACTACATCATTAAGTGCATGACTACTGTAAACAATCTGACCATCTCTTACCACGTCCGTAGAAAGCAACATGCGAGGTTCTTTGATGAAATCACCTGCAAGCATGCGATCTATTTCAACCAGCATATCTTCTGCACGCAAGTCAGTTAAGAACCCAAAGCGACCACGATTGATACCGACCAGTGGAACTTCCGTATCAATTAGACTTCGAGCTACACTGAGCATAGTGCCATCACCACCCATGACAATCGCAAGGTCAGTTGCTTGACCAATTTCATCCAAGGTTAAGGTGTTATATTCAGTAAGTTGAGCATGATGTGCTGTATTGGCCTCAATCCAGACTTCGTGGTTTTTGGCGGCTAAATGCTGTGCTAAATCAGCCAAATCACTCCGCATCAACTGTAAAGCCGATACGTTCATATATTTGCCGATAAGCGCTATTTTTTTAAAGTTTGTCTGCACGGCAGAATTAAAACATAGTCAGGAAATCTTAGCAAAGCTAGATACAAAATATATTTACAAAAAGTGTATTAAGTCATGAATTTATCCAAAACATCTCAAGATGACTGCCATTCATTCACTTACAGACTAAAACTGATACTGGCGTGATAGATTTTATATTTTAAAAACGCCTATTTCCTATAAAAGAAATAGCCTGAACAATTTAATAAGATTGCCTAATTAAGCTAACTACCTGATAATTTGAGTTGTGGATAAACG
>Ga0160182_117630_pt1 | contig 18357 bp, 23 predicted proteins | sample met14sa_FD_108561 | JGI IMG/M metagenome (GOLD analysis project Ga0160182, IMG submission 108561) | Synthetic bacterial communities of pure cultures from sediment of Lake Washington, USA, under high oxygen condition - MT... | ecosystem: Engineered > Modeled > Simulated communities (microbial... >... | reverse complement strand
CCCTTCCGAAAACCCTTGCCAAAAGCGACAAATTTGCCTGGAGCAAATTTGAACAGCCGATAGGCTGGCCCGAAGGGCGAAAACCATGGATGGTTTTCGTAAAGCGCAGGATTAAGGCGGAATGTCGGGGGGCCTTTTCTTTGGATACTTTCTTTTGGCCAAGCAAAAGAAAGTATCTCGGCCGTCGGGCCGAGCCCCGACTTTAAAACAGCCGTCGCGATAGCGACACCTAAAACTCAAAACCCCTGAAACAAAAAATCCAACGCTGCCCCAATCTCAAACCGCTGCGCTTCCAACGACATAATCGGTGATTTCAAAATCCGAGCCGGAACAGCTGCCAATTTCGGCGTTTCCAACACACACTCAAGACCATCGACCACCACAATCGGGCTCAAATTAGTGGGTAACTTGACTGCCGGAAAGCGATCAAGCCGGCGCAGCGGTATGACGACTCGGCTGTCCAGAGAACTCAAGACATCGCTTTGCACATCTAGCAGATACGGTACGTCGTCAGACGTTGCACTGCTATTGCGGTAAACATCGAAACGCGCCATGTCAGAAAGACCGCCATTCGTCTAGCGGCAAACCGTCTTGCTCAATCGTTTGATTGTAGGCTGCGATAAACTCGGCATGCTCTTGCTGCCAACGCCTTTCTCTTTCGCCGCGCACTAACTCGCGCAGATGTCGGTCGCAGGCCTGCGAAATATTGATATTCAATGCCTTGGCCTCGGCCAGCACATCGGCAGACAAGGTGATATTGGTGGCTTTCTTTGAGGCGCTGTTCGTGACTGCCATGATGTTGTCTCCATGAATATGGCTTTAGCATGCGCATTGTACTCCAACATAAAGACTGTTGGAGTACTGCGCAATAGTGACACCAAATTGTTAAAGAGCCGGTGAGATTCCCTTCACCCTAGCGCTCTCCCAAGGGGAGAAGAAATCAGACCGCTGAATTACGCAACGCCTTAAAGCGCCGATAGCAAGCGACTTCAAAAACTAACTAAGCCTACCCAGCACCACAAACCTTACCCAGATCAAACCCCGGCGGCTGCCCCGGCTCGGAGGCCAAAATCCTGGCAAACTCCTGCCCGTATTCCGCCCAATCTTTGATCCCGGTAATCACGCCCAAATACTCGCCGCCGCGCAAAAACACCAAGGACGGCCAACTGGTAAATCTAAACCTAGCCTGTAACTCGCGTTCGATGGATTTATCGATCAGCGCACCGTGCAAGCGCCCGGCAAAGGCTTTTAACAGCTCCGGCAAAATCACGGCCAGATCGTGGCTTTCCGGGAACAGCAACGGATCGTTGGCAAAGAACAGCACCACGGTGTCGTGGCCGTAAATAAAGTTGTCGTAACTCTCGGCATCCAGCAGCGGCAGGCCGTGGCGGGTTTGCAATTGTTCCAGCAAGGGCGTGCTCATGTTCTTAAAAATTCCGGCAGTTCGGGTTCACGGTCGACTAGGTCGGCGAATAAATGATCGAAATTGGTTTCGCCTTGCATGGCTAAGCGCATGGCTTCTAAGGCATCGGCGATTTGTGCGGCGCGCTCTGCGGAGATGACTTCCCGGGCAGCATCTAGAAACACCAGCAACCAAGTGCCGGCGACTTGTTCGCCCACCAACATCATGTCAATCAGCGTGGTTTGGCCGCGATACTCGCAAAGTGCCGAATCGCCGCGCGGTTCTATGACTTGCATGGGGATGCCGATACACATCAGTATTTGCCCCGATAATCGACATCGACTTGCAGACTGGGCAGGTCAGAAGCCGGCGGCAGCTTCACCTCAAAAGCCGCGGATAACACGATACGTTCGTCACCCAACCGACAGGCTTGTTCGGGCGACGGCCGTTCTTGTTCGTAGCGTTGGATATTCAAGATCGGGTCGGCCAATGCTTGCGGTGTGTCCACGCACTCAGCAACGACGCCGAACCTTTGCAGATAAGACAGAGCCATCTCGATAGCCGGTTGAATTTGCGCTTTGACGGCGGGCCGCAGGCTGCCGCCGTAATCTTCTAGTTCTTCCGGCTGCACGCCAATCAGCAATAAATGCTGGGGATATTCACCCAGCATTTGCGCCAGCGCCAATACTTCCTGAAAACCGGTTTGATGCAGGCTCATTTTCTTGGCACCGAGGAAATTCGGCACCTCGTCATTTTCAACGCGCTTCATGGTGGCCGGTGGCAGACCATAATCGACCGCATCAAATACCACCAATACATCCGCCGCCTGGACATGCTCGATCAGATAGACGCCCTGCGTACCGCCGTCCACCACTTGCACGTTATCCGGAAAACGGTAGTGTTTTTGCAGATGTTCGATAACGCGCACGCCAAAGCCTTCGTCGGCCCAAAGCAGGTTGCCGATGCCGAGTAGCAGGATGTTGGCTGGAGTATTTGCCATAGCTCGCTCAGGCAAGCGTAGGGTGGGCACAATTAAGTGCCCACCGTTCTGTTCCGCGTGGGCACCAAAACAGTGCCCACCCTACGAATTTAATGCGCATCGTCCACCGGCTTGTCATCTTTAAAGGTCCGCCAGCCGGTCGCAATGGTGGACAGCATGCTCTGCCCGGATAATTTGTCCTCGCGCACCGCGACATAAATATGAATCAGCACGAAACAGACGATGAACCACATCACCAGATGGTGCCAGGTGTGCACGGTTTGACTGTCGCCGAACAGCGGCAGCAACCAACTACTGAACAGCGCATATTGCCAACTGCCCTGCCCCTCGCCTTCGCCATACAAGGCAAAGCCGGTGAAGATCATGAACAAGGAACCCCACACCAATACAAAATGCATCGCCAAGATTGCCAGCGGGTTGTGACCGATGTAGTGGCGCGGTGCTTTGGTCAAAAACGCATACCACAACAGTTCCTGCAAAACGCCGTCCCAAAAATGCGCTTGCAGCAAGGGCGGCAGAAAGATCTGCCGAGCATGTTCGTTGCCCGCATAGGCCCAGTACAAACGCCCCAGTAAACCGATCGCCAACACATAGCCCGCGGCAAAATGCGCGAAGCGAATATAGCCCATCAGAAAATGCTCGGAGGCTTCGCCGACCGTTGAAGATAATGGCGATGCGATCAAATAGCCGCTTACAGCCAGCACGGTGATCGCCAGCGCATTGATAGCATGCCAGAGTCGAACCGGCAGTTCGTAAACGTAAACCGGAGCGAGTGGTGCGCTCATTGCGGTCTCCGGCCCAATGCTTTGCTGCGAAGCCAAAGGCTACGCAGCAGTGCTGCCGCCGCTATCGATAAAACTGCTGTAAACAGATGCGGCAGCCAGGCCGAGTAAGCGGTCAGCATATGTTCCAGGCTGTGCGTCAAGGCATCGATGCCGGGGTGGCTGTGGGCTTCGGCTTGGCCGAAAACCAGTAACAAGGCGATGGATGGCAATATTTTGTTCATAAGCTCTCCCGGTAGGGTGGATAAGGCAAACGCATCCACCATGGAATTTGAAAAAGGCGGATGCGCTACGCTTATCCGCCCTACATTTTTATGGTTATCGGACTTTCACCCGTGTCAATTCCGTACCGTCCGGACTCATCACATGCGTTGAGCAAGCCAGACAAGGGTCGAAACTATGCAGCGTGCGCAAAATTTCCACCGGTTCGTCCGGCACCTCGACTTTAGTGTTCATCAACGAAGCCTCGAACGCACCGATATTGCCTTGCTCGTCGCGCGGCGAACCGTTCCAGGTGGTCGGCACCACGCATTGATAGTTGGCGATTTTGGTATCTTCGATTTTCAACCAATGACCCAAGGCGCCACGCGGGGCCTCGGTGAAACCGACGCCTTTGACGCTGCTCGGCCAGGTTTCCGGGTCCCAACGCTCGACATTAGCCGTGCTGAGATCGCCGGTTTTCAGATTGGTGATTAGTTTGTCCATGAAATAACGCATCTTGCCGGCAGCCCATTGCGCTTCCAGGCCACGCGCAGCGGTTCTGCCCAAGGTCGAGAACAAGGCGCTGACCGGCACGTCCAGAGTTTTCAGGACAAAGTTGATCTGCTCAGTCATTTCTTTGTTGCCTTGCGCATAGCCGATGACATAGCGCGCCAACGGCCCCACTTCCATAGCATGGCCGCGCCAGCGTGGAGCTTTGATCCAGGAATATTTGGCGCTTTCGTCCAGCTCCTGAATATTGGTGCGGTCGCCCTTGGTTTTGGCGCCGATTTTATAGTTCGGTTCGGTGATGCCCTCCCAAGGATGCAAGCCTAGCGCTTCGTCCGGGTATTTATACCAGGAGTGCGGTACGTATTCCTTAATTTGCTCGGGATCGGTCAAGTCCACTTCGTGGACTTTCGTCAGATCGCCGTTGATGATCGCGCCGCGCGGCATCAACAAGTTAGCGGCAGAATAGTCGTTGGCTTTGTCCGGGATGTCGCCGTAAGACAGCATGCTGGCCCCGGCCAAACCACCGCCGTACATCCAGCCTTTGTAGAACTCCGCAATCGCCAGTAAATCCGGAATATAGACCTGGTCGATAAAGGTGATGGTGCGGTCAATAATCGACGAAATCAGGTTCAAGCGCTCCATGTTCACCGCACCGACCGCGCCGACGCCGTCCAGATTGATCGCACAAGGCACGCCACCCACCAGCCAATTCGGATGCGGATCTTTGCCGCCGAAGATGGTGCGGATTTTCATGATGTCTTTTTGAAAATCCAGCGCTTCCAGATAATGCGTGACCGCCAACAAATCGGCTTCCGGCGGCAGCAAATAGGCCGGATTGGTCCAGTAGCCGTTCTTGAACGGACCCAGTTGACCGGATTCAACGAACTTTTTCAGACGGTTTTGGGTGTCGCGAAAATAGCCTGGCGAAGACTTGGGATTGCTCGGCGAAATCTGTTGCTGCAAAGCCGAGGTTGCGACCGGATCAGCCTTCAGAGCATTGACGGGATTCACCCAATCCAAGGCATGCAAATGATAAAAATGCACCAAGTGATCGTGTGCTTGCAGACTGAGCTGCATGATGTTGCGGATCGAGTTGGCATTTTCCGGGATCTTGATTTTCAAGGCATCCTCGACCGCGCGCACCGAGGTCAGCGCGTGAGTACCGGTGCAAACACCGCAGATACGTTGTACGAAGGCCCAGGCGTCGCGCGGATCGCGGCCTTTTAAAATCACTTCCAGCCCGCGCCACATGGTGCCGCTGGAGATAGCGTTACGGATGATGTTGTCGTCGTCGATATTGACTTCGCAGCGCATGTGGCCTTCGATGCGAGTGACCGGATCGACCACCACACGGCGGCCGGCATCGTTTAAATTAAAACCGTTGGGGGTGTTTCGGACTGTCATTATTGCTGCGCTCCTGATTGTTTATCCCCGGCTTGTTTGGCATTGTTTAAAGCGGTCAAACCGGCATGCGCGGCAACACCGGCCCCGACAATCGCGGCGGCGGTGCCGCCGACCACATCGGCGTTGGCTTCGATACCGAATTGATTGATGCCGGTGAGGCGGTCGTAAAAGCTGCCTTTATCCCAGAAACCGTCTTCGGAACAACCGATACAGCCATGACCGGACTGAATCGGAAACGAGGTGCCTTCGTTCCATTTCACTGTGGAGCAGGCGTTATACGTGGTTGGCCCCTTGCAACCCATTTTGTACAGGCAGTGACCCTGGCGAGCGGCTTCGTCGTCCCATTGCTCGACGAATTGACCGGCGTCGAAATGTGGCCGTCTGTAGCATTTGTCGTGAATGCGCTGGCTATAGAACATCTGCGGCCGGCCTTGTTTGTCCAGCGTCGGCAGTTTATCGAACGTTAATAGATAAGCCACCACGGCGGTCATCACTTCAGCAATCGGTGGGCAACCAGGCACCTTAATAATAGGTTTGTCGGCCAAGCCGGGGACTTTATGGACCGGCGTGGCGCGGGTTGGATTAGGCTTGGCGGCTTGTACGCAACCCCAGGAGGCACAAGAACCCCAGGAAATGATGGCCTTGCAACTCTCGGCGGCATATTTGAGTTGCTCAACAAATGGCTTGCCGCCAATAATGCAATACATGCCGTCTTCGGCCAGCGGCGGATTGCCTTCCACGGCCAGGATGTAGTTGCCTTTGTATTTTTCGACGATCTCGGTGACGATGGCTTCGGCGTTATGACCAGCTGCAGCCATGATGGTGTCGTCGTAATCCAGCGACAACATCGACAAAATCACGTCTTTGGCTAAGGGGTGACCGGAACGGATGAAGGATTCTGAGCAGCAGGTGCATTCCAGGCCGTGTAACCACAACACTGGGATGCGCGGCTTGGTTTCCATCGCATGGGCGATTTTCGGCGCGAAAGCCGGCGACAAGCCCAGCGAGGCAGCCGTTAAACTGCAGAATTTCAGAAAACTGCGGCGGGTGATGCCTTGCCTGCGCATCACATCGTAAAAGGTTTCGATCATGGATACTCCAGTCGTCGTTATGGCTAATCAAAGTGACTGGCTTGACGACGGCACGCGAGCTGAGGCGTTGCTTGTTGTTATCCAGACCTTCAACAGCAAGTTTTCAAAACCGCCCGTGCAGCTATGCCGTCCACCATTTGCGCAAACGGTTGAAAACCTTTGATTGTTATTATTTGGACGACAACATCCTGCTCGTTTAAGACCGGCGTTGCCCCGCCATCCATCAGCAACATCCATGCCGATCAGCGGATAGCGCTAAAACCTTTAAGATCGTGTGACAATTAGCATTTAACCTTGCTCTACTCCTGTCTGCTAAGCAACAAAGCCCACAAAACCACGCGAAATTGGCGGAAATACGACATTGAGGTTGAGTTAAGAATGGCGGCGAAAAACCTCTCCGCACTTGGTTGACAGGTCTGAGGAGGGGCGGCTACAGTGAATAAACGTCCGCAAAGCCTTTGAGACTGGACCAACCCAAAATAATTAAGCTGAAACAACACCAGGAGCCCCCTATGAACCGCTTTATCATGCTCATGTTACTGACTTTATGTAACACCCATGTCTTGGCCGATTGGGACCCAGAACTGGAAGCGCAAGAACAAGCACAGCGGGAAGCCACGCAACGCGCCGAACAAGCCAAGCAACGGGAGGCGCAAAAAATGATCGACGCCGCGAATGCCAAAGCCAACCAGGAAATGATGGACAGCAAACGCAAAAACCTGGGGGCGGCAGCCAAGGGCAAATCGGATGCGGAAGTGAATCGTTTGTACGACGCCAAGATCAAGCAAACCACAGACGAGGCCAATCGCTTGGCTCAGGAAGCTCGCAGTGCGCTTAGCCAAGGCCAAGGCGCAGCGGCGGTAAAACAAGTAACCGGCAAAAGCCTGCAGGAATTGGAAAATATGTCCGATGAAGAAGCCGACGCCCTGTCTCGGGAATTGGAAAAGAAATACGGGCAATGAGGAATAGGGCCTCGCGCCCGCCGTTCGGATAAATAATCCCTAGCCCAGAGATTCATCCGCTCACACTCCCGGCAAAGGAACTGCCGGCCCAGGCTTATTCGCCGTCTATTTCTTGTTCCAGCAAAGTCCGCAGACCGGCCGGCATTTCCAGGGTTTCCGGATCCCAGCCTTCCAGCTCCAGCACATCTTTCAGGCATTCTTCCATGATCAAATGGGCTTGTTGCGTGGCCTCGGCAATGCGTTGATGCACTCTGGTTTGCACCTCGCTGCCACTGCGCTCTGAACAATGGGCTTGGTAATCGAACAGTTTACGCAAGCTATCGATCTGTCCGCCCACTTGCGACGGGCAGGAACACATGTACAAAATCCCCTGAACGTTGATACGTTTGAGTTGTTGATTGCTAAATTGGGTTTCCAGTTTCATGATGCGAGCTCTCGATTTTCTCGTTTATTATAATTATCGGGTTGGCGCCAACCCTGGCTCTAATTCTTTTCCGCCGCATACGCCGCTAAGCTTCGACCGGCGGCATAGGCTATCAAGGCCAAGGCCAGTTATCAACTTTAGGCAGATTCGTTAGCGCCAAGAAGCTAATTTTAACAATCAATCCAAGATCAAGCCGGCGCTAAACCACCGCTGATCAATTGCCGGGTACGGGCATAGGTTTCCTGAATGATTAAGGCATCGGTGCTGGCCCGATGCCGCAACAAGGCCATATCCTGCATCACTTGCCGTTTGGTTTGGCTCCAGATGTCCATTTGCGCTTCTTTTAATATCATTTCCAACGCGCTGAGATAAAAACCCGGCTGTACGCCGCAGCGGAAGAACAAGCGAGATAACCATGGCTTATCGACCACCCAGCCATCGCTATACACCGTTTTACCGGCTAAAAAATCATTCAATTCGCTGGCCACCAGGGCGACGGGTTTTCCATAATTGATTAAGATCTCCCGACTGAGGCCATGCACGCACTCAGCCTGCGCATCCCAGTGAGTCCAATCGCTGGCAGGCTTGATCAGCGCGCAATATTTTTGCCCGTTTCCCAATACCACGCCTACTTCGATGGGATAACTATCGAAGCCAAACCCGGAGGCTTCAAAATCGATGACATTCGGTCTGATGGTTTGCAACTGAGCATCCCTTTGCAAATCGTAAAACGTGTAAGCCTAGCCTAAATCGACGAATAAGATCGACGTAAACGGGCCGATTTAATTTTATAAAACCAGCGCAAAGCCAGTAACAAAACCAGTATGCCGCCGAACAGCAACGGCCGGCTCAGATCTTTTTTGACCAGCCAAGCAAAATGCACCACGCCGGCCGCGGCAATCGGGTAAACCAAACGGTGCAAGCGTTTCCAGTTTTTGCCGCCGAGCCGGCGCTGCATGGCGTTGGTAGAGGTTACCGCCAGCAGAATCAGTAGCACAAACGCCGCAAAGCCCACGGTAATGTATGGGCGCTTCAGGATGTCCTTGGCTATAGCCGACCAATCGAAAAACTGGTCCAACACCAAATACGTCGAAAAATGCAGGCAAGCATAAAAAAATGCAAACAAGCCCAGCATACGCCTGAGCCGGACCAGCCAATTTGCGCCACTCAGCTGCCGGAGGGGCGTGACGCCGAGACTGATCAGCAAAAACGTCAAGGTCCAATAACCGGTATTGTGGGTGATTTTTTCGATGGGATTAGCACCCAATTGATCTTGCCAGGCCGCCGTCAGCAATAACCCCAGGGGCAGTAAAGCCGCCAAAAACACCAGCGGTTTTAGACGCCGCAGGCGAGTATCGTCAAGCGCTTTCCAATTCACAGTCAAAAGTTTTTAGCCAAATCCATCCCGGCATACAAACCGGCCACTTGCTCGGCATAGCCATTGAATGGCAAGGTCGGCCGTTTTAGAAACTCGCCCAAGCGGCGCTCCTTGGCTTGGCTCCAGCGTGGGTGATCGACTTCCGGGTTGACGTTGGCGTAAAAGCCGTATTCGCTGGGGCCGGCTTGCATCCAACTGGTCGTGGGCTGCTGCTTGAGCAAGCGAATCTTGACGATGGATTTGGCGCTTTTGAAACCGTATTTCCACGGCACCACCATTCTGACCGGTGCGCCGTTTTGATTTGGCAACACTTCGCCGTACAAACCAAAGGTCAGTAGAGCCAGCGGATGCATGGCTTCATCAATCCGCAGACCTTCCCGGTACGGCCACTCCAATACCGCCCGCCTTTGGCCGGGCAGTTGCTCGGGGTCGTGCAGGCTGACGAATTCCACATAACGCGCCTCGCTGGTTGGCTCCACTTGTTTCAGCAGCTCCGCTAACGGATAACCCAGCCAGGGAATGACCATCGACCAAGCCTCCACGCAACGCAGGCGATAAATGCGCTCCTGCATCGGCGCCAATTTCAGCAAATCTTCGATGGCAAATTGTTTGGGTTTCCGGACTTCGCCTTCGACACTCACCGTCCAGGGCCGGGTTTTCAGACGGCCGGCCATTTTGGCCGGACCTTCCTTGCCGGTATCGAATTCGTAGAAATTATTGTATTGGCTGACGTCTTCCAGAGGCGTCAATTTATCGGTCAGGCCGTAAGCTTCGGAGAGACTGCTTGCCAGCTTTTCGCCGCCAAAAGCAGCGCCGGCAATTAAGGCGGTAGAGCCGCCAAGTGCCAACTGCATGAAATGCCGGCGTTGGTAAAACAGCTCGCGCGGCGTGATTTCGGAAGCAGGAATTGCGGGGATGCCGGGAAGTTTCATGGGGACGCCTCTTGAAAAGTTTAGAACCACTCGACCGTAAACCGGGCCGGCAGTTCCGCTTGCGGCAAAATCAGGCCACGGGCTTTGTTATGGCCATCCGCTCTATTTATGTGGCTTTTTCTTGCTGTCCGACTTTTTGGCTGCCGCCTTTTTTGTGGCCGTCTTTTTTGCGAACTTACCGGGCTTGGCGACTTTTTTATGCGCGGATTTCCGTGGATTTTCCTCCGCTGTCACTTTCGCGGCGTCAGTTTGCGCAGACTGCTCTGCCAGATCCGCGCTATCCGGCGGCAAATCCGGCATCGGCAATATGGCAGCGTCGCTGCCGTCATCAACGGCTGCCCGGTCGCAGTCCGGCAAGTCTTGATCTTCAGGTGAGCAAATGACTCGATAGATAATTTTCCGGTCTTCGTTTTTACCGGTTTTAGGTTCTAGCGGCCTAACAATAGGCGCGGTGTCGTCTGAGATTGTGCCCAATAATTCGGCCGCGGCTGTTTCACTGTATGCCCAAACGCTAAAAAGCAAACTCAAATAACACGCCAGGTATATCGGGCGACTGGAATCACTACTACGCCGACTAGCCATGGGGCTGCAATTGCTTTAAGTGACGTTTGGCTTCATCCCATAAGCCGTCCAGTTCCGCCAATTCGCAATCGCGCAGCTCGCGACCGGAGGCTTCCACTTGCTTTTCGATGTAATTGAAGCGGCGGGTGAATTTTTTAGTGGCTTCGCGCAAGGCGATTTCCGGATTGACTTTCAGGTGCCGAGCCAGATTGACGACCACCAACAACAAATCGCCGATTTCCTCCTGGATATGGGCTTGATCGCCGGACTGCCAAGCTTCGTGGACTTCCTGCAACTCCTCGCGCACTTTGTCGAATACCGGCTCGGTTTCCGGCCAATCGAAACCGTGGCTGGCCGCGCGATTTTGAATTTTCTCGCACTGCACCAGCGCCGGCAGGCTTTGCGCGACGCCGGCCAACACACTTTCGGTGTGCTGCGCAGGCTGTTTCAAGCGGCGTTCTTGCGCCTTGGCTGCGTCCCAAGCTTGTTGGCGCTGTTCGTCAGTCTCAAACTTCGCATCGGCGAAGACATGCGGATGCCGACTCACCAACTTATTGCTAATCGCCGCCGCGACTTGCTCGAAATCGAACAAACCGCGCTCATCGGCAATTTGCGAGTGAAACACTACTTGCAGCAACAGGTCGCCCAATTCGCCACGTAAATCGTCGAAATCGTTACGTTCGATGGCGTCGGCCACCTCATAGGCTTCTTCGATGGTGTAGGGAATCAGGCTATGGAAATCCTGCTTGACGTCCCAGGCGCAACCCCTCTCAGGGTCGCGCAAGCGGGCCATCAACGCCAGCAATTCCTGGGTTTTCGTCAAACTCAAAATGTCGAACCGAAGGTATCCTGATAGCGTTTTTTGAACTCCGCCATCGTGAAGGTGTGGTTCTGGGTGCCATTGTGCTCAATTTTGATCGCGCCCAACAGTGAAGCAATCCGCCCGGTAACATCCCAATCGTAATCGTTGATCAGACCATACAGCAGACCAGCCCGATAAGCGTCTCCGCAGCCGGTGGGGTCCAGCAGTTGTTTGGGCTTGGCGGGCGGAATATCGATCACTTCGCCGCGCGTGTATACCTTGGAACCGTTACCGCCCAAGGTGATGATCAAGGCGTCGACTTTTTCGGCAATTTGCTCCAACGTCAGGCCTGTGCGCTGCTGCATCAACTCCGACTCATAGTCGTTAAAGGTGGCGTAATTAGCCAGTTCCAGGAACGCCAACAATTCTTCGCCATCAAACATCGGCATGCCTTGGCCGGGATCGAAAATAAACGGAATGCCTTGCTCGGCGAATTGCTGGGCGTGCTCTTGCATGCCTTGCTTACCGTCCGGGGAGACGATACCAATGGTAATGCCCGAGTCAGACGGCACGGTATTTAAATGCGAAAAACTCATGGCACCGGGATGGAAAGCGGTAATTTGGTTATCGTCTACATCGGTGGTGATATAGGCTTGACCGGTGTAATGATCGTCCAGCACCTTGATATAACGGCTGGAAATGCCGCATTGGCTCAGCCATTGGGCGTAGGGTTCGAAATCGTGGCCGACGGTCGCCATGATAGACGGCTCTTCCTGCAACAATTTCAGGTTATAAGCAATGTTACCGGCGCAACCGCCGTATTCGCGGCGCAAGGCCGGCACCAGGAAAGACACGTTAAGCATGTGTACTTTCTCGGGGAGGATGTGATGTTTAAATTTGTCGTGAAACACCATGATGGTGTCGTAGGCCATGGAGCCACAGATCAATGCACTCATTATTATCCTTGTTTGACGATTTTAGCCGCCTTAAGGTAACGGATGTTTGAAACAGGCACAAGACGAAAGCGACAAAATCAGCCGCTCTCCTTGCCTTTATCCCTTACAAAAGAATCAACGCCCAGGTCACGCCGGCCCAAATCAAGGACAACATGACTGCCGCCGAGCCTATGTCCTTGGCGCGTCCGGATAACTCGTGATGCTCGAAACCGACCCTGTCCACGACCGCTTCTACCGCGGAATTCAGCAACTCCACCAGCAACACCAAAACCACGCTGCCGATTAACAAGACTTTTTCGATAGCGGTTTGCCCCAGCCAGATCGCCAGCGGCGTTGTGACCACGAACAAGGCCACTTCCTGACGAAACGCTTCCTCGTGCTGCCAGGTAGCCTTAAAGCCGGCGACCGAAAAAAAGCAGGCGTTAATCAGCCGCTTAAGTCCCTTTGCATTTTGATTTGCCATTACTTATTCCTACTCCTCGATCAGGGTCCGATAACCATCGGCATCCATTAATTGTTCCAGTTCCGCCGGGTTATCGGCTTTGATGCAAAACAGCCAGGTTTGATACGCGCCGTCGTTTACCAACTCCGGCTCGTCTGTCACCGCTTCGTTAACTTCAACCACGCTGCCGCTGACCGGGCTGAACAAATCGGAAGCTGTTTTGACCGATTCCACCACCGCCAGTTGTTCGCCCGCTTTTACGACCCGGCCGACATCCGGCAAGCCGATAAAAACGATGTCGCCCAATTCGGACTGCGCGAAGTCGGTGATACCGACGCGCACCAGATTGCCGTCTTCCAGCTTGGCCCATTCATGGGTTTGCGCATATTTCAAATTTTCAGGTGTTTCACTCATTTGCATTTCCCTCAAGCCGTCACAGTAATCCGAAAGGATAACCGGCTATTTTTTTAACACAACAAAAAATTACAGACGCCAGCCCAAACTTTATAATCCCGACTCTATGGGAAGCACTTACAACAAGTTCGGCCATTAAGACGTCAAACTACATTCAACAAAATTCATGCGCATAGCACTTTTCCTAGCAGGCTGGCTTGGCTTTGTTAGCCTGACTCCGACCGCCGCCAGGGCGGACGATGACGACGCCCCCGCAAGCACCGACCGAACTAAACCGGCCGACGGCAACGCCGCCGGCGACGTGTTACAGCTGAACAGCGCCGCGCAAAAGCGGGCCGGCATTCAAACCCAAACACTGGTAGTGGTTAAACAAACGCCCGAATTTGCCGCTTACGGCACGGTGGTCAATCCGGAACCACTGCTGAGCATCCGCCAGCAATTCCTGGCCGCCAGCGCCCAGCAAGACAGCGCCCAAGCCCGTTACAGCGAAGCGGCGCAAAACCTGAACCGCACCCGCGACCTGCATCAACAGGACATCGTTTCCACCCGCCGCTTGCAGGAACAGCAAGCTATCTGGCAGGCGGACAAAGCCAATCTGGCTGCCAACAGCTATCAGCAGCAACTCATAGCAGCCAACAGCCGCCTAGTGTGGGGCGACACCCTGAGCAACTGGTTTACCCATGCTCAGGATAAAAACGCCATGCAACTGCTGGAACATCGCGCCCAGTTACTGCAAATCACCCTGCCCGCGAATAGCCGGCTCGATCCCGGCGTCAAACTTATTCATATCCACGAACGCGGCCAGCGCCAAGCCGCCTTGCCCGCCGCGCTGATTTCCGCCTCGCCGCAAGTCGACCCTGTGTCGCAAGGCCCGCGTTATTTTTTCAAATGCGCGGACTGCCGCCTGCCCTTCGGCACCCATATTACCGCCTGGATTCCAGAGGGCGGCCAAGCCAGTAGCGGCGTCAATATCCCGCAACCGGCCTTGGTCTGGCATCTGGGTCAGGCTTTTGTGTTTATCAAAACCGATGCGGAGCATTTCAGCCGCCGAGCGCTCAAGCAATACAGCAGCAATAGCCAAGGTTATTTCGTCGCCGGCGATTTGCGGCCCGGCGAAGAAATAGTGACCACCGGCGCGCAAACGCTGTTATCGCAACAATTGAAAGGCCTGATACCGGACGAGGACAAGGATTAGAGCCGGCTTAGTGTTTTATCTGCAACACCTGGACCGATTCCCAAACCCGCTCTGTAAACTCCGCATCCATCGCCGGCATGCCATCCTGGAGCCACTGCACGATCACTTTAGCGATATTGGGATAGGTGACATGCACCGCATGGGGATTGTGCAGCCAGTCCTCGATCACCGCGTCATCCAAATCAAACATCGTATGGCCGTAGCCCAGTTGCTTTAATGCTTCGGCGTTGGAAATCTGCTCCATTTGCGCGTGCAATGGCTTGACCAGGATCTTCTTGCCCAATTGCAAGGACTCGCTGGCCAATTCGAAGCCCGCATTGCTGATGATGCCGGCGCAATCGTACAAATCCCTCTGGAAACCTGCTCTGGACAGTTGCTTGCAAACGATGTGCGGATATTTCGACACCGCCGGTTCCGGCGAGTACACATGAAACTCAAAATTTTCGAATGGGCACAGCAGCTTAACCACTACTTGCGGATCTTCGAAAGGCAAATACACCAATATTTTATTGGCCTGGGTGTTTTGCGGAAACGCCGGGGTTTCGATAATCGGCGGCAAAATCGGTTGGCCGAAATGGTGCCAGTGCAGACCTATGCCGATGTCCGCCGGGGCAAAATACTTCATCACCTGCTCGGCAATCGGATCGCCGCCGGCCCGGGGAATTTTGTGTCCAAAGGCGTATTGATGGCCGACACCCAAGACTTTTTTCTTTTGCCGCCTTGCCGCCCAGGCTGTGACCGGCTCGAAATCACTGATCACCAAATCGTAAGCGCTTAAGTCCAGGCTGCTGATGTCTCTGATAAAGCGGATAGGACTGGCCTCCAACGCGGTTTTTACGTAACTGACCTGGCCGTTATGGGTGTTAAAGGTCAAGCCGGTTTTGACTTGATAGCCGTTGAATACTTCCATATCGAAGTATTTGTCCGCCCGCCGGCCGGTAAATTGGAAGGTCACATCAAAACCCGCCGCATACAGTTCTTTCGCCATCACTCGGGCGCGGGTGATGTGACCATTGCCCGTGCCTTGCACACCATAAAAAATTTTCATCATAAAATGTAATTGAGACTAAAAATTGCCGCGCCAACCCCCAAGACCACGCCCATCAGCGTGTCGGTGGGAAAATGCACGCCCAAAACCACTCTGGAAAAACCGACCAGCGCGGCCCAAACATAAAGAGCCGGCAGCAACGACGGCGCAAAATACCCTAGCAAGGTGGCTACCATGAACGCGGCCGAGGTATGTCCGGAGGGGAAACTGAATTGATCCGATGGCGTAATCACGCTCTTGAAATCCTGCAGCGCTTGTTGCGGACGGTTGCGTTTAAAGCCTTTTTTTAGCAGCGTATAGACCGGTCTTTCGATTAGAAACGCTAATATCATGGCGCGTAACAACGCATCGTTGCTGCCTTGATCCCAATACAGCCAAGCCGCGAGAAGCACATACAGCAAACCGTCAGCGGTGCGGGAAATCATGCGGCAAAAGCGTACTAGGTAGGCATGGATGGCAACGCTGTTCAACCAGGTAAACATCGTCACGTCGTACTTATGAATGGAGTAAATCAGCTTCATGGTCTGGCCCTCGTTGTTTGCCGCGCGCGTCGACCGCGATCTTCACGCAGCAGTTGGAAATCGTCGATTTTCCGTTTCACGTTTATCCCTGATGACGAGGCCAGCTTAGAGATGCTTTGTGACAACAATATGAAGCTTTGTTTAAGCTTATGTGACAGGCCCATTTCGGCGATTGTTTGTTACAATTGCCGGCTGCGACGCACTCGGCTGTTTGGCGCGTTCGAGACCGGCGATCTATAACAACACGGCAAAACCTTTTCGGTTTTAATCAGGGCACTATGCAACGTTTTTGCACTATAGGTTTTGTACTCGGCCTGATCTTGATGGTCTTCGGCGTGACCTACGCGCTACCCATAGCCACTTCGCTGTATTTCGAGGATGGCATGGTCGATCACTTTGTAAACGGCATGTCGCTGAATATAGGGATTGGCAGCCTGCTTTCGGGCGTGACGATGCGCTTTCGCGGCGATGTGAAAACCCGAGACGGCTACTTGCTGGTAGCTTCGTTCTGGGTATTGATGTCTTCCGCGGCCACATTGCCGCTGATTTGGGGCATACCCGGCCTGTCGTTCACGGACGCTTTTTTTTGAATGCGTTTCCGGCTTTACCACCACCGGCGCCACAGTATTAGTCGGTCTGGACAATTTGGCACCGTCACTGAACCTCTGGCGACACGAGCTAAACTGGATAGGTGGATTGGGCATCATCGTCCTGGCCGTGGCAATTTTGCCGTTGTTGGGTGTTGGTGGTATGCAGTTGTATAAAGCCGAGATCGCTGGCCCGGTCAAGGACAGCAAAATCACCCCGCGCATCACCGAAACCGCCCGCTTGCTCTGGCTAGTCTACGCCGGCGCCACCTTAGCCTGTATCCTGGCATTGAATTTGGCCGGCATGGGTTGGTTTGATGCCATTTGCCACTCCTTTGCCACGCTCGGCTTGGGCGGGTTTTCGACGCATGACGCCAGCATCAGCTTTTACGATTCGGCAGCCATCGAACTGGTACTGACTATTTTCATGTTGATCGCCGCGATGAATTTCGCCACGCACTACACCGTACTGCACAATCGCAGCCTTAAGCCTTATCTCTCCGACCCCGAAGCAATACCAATGTTGGGTGTGTTAGCCGGCAGCATTTTGCTTTGCAGCGGCTATCTATGGCATTTCAATACCTATCCTGATTTCTTTATCAGTTTGCGCCACGTGACCTTCAACCTGGTATCAATAGCCACCGACTGCGGGTTGATGAGCGCGGATTTTGACGCATGGCCGCCGTTTGTGCCGTGGTGGATGCTTTACCTGAGCTGCATTACCGCCTGCACCGGCTCAACCGGCGGCGGCATCAAGATGTTCAGAACCCTACTGCTTTGGAAACAGGCGGGACGGGAAATGTTCAGCCTGCTGCATCCCCGCGCGGTCAATCCCATTCGGATTGGCGACACGCCGATTGCCAACAAAATCATCTTCGCCGTTCTGGCGTTTATTTTTCTGTACTTCATTTCTATTGTGGTGATGACTTTCACCCTGATCTTTACCGGACTGGACCCGATTTCCGCCCTTAGCGCCGTAATCGCCTGTATTAATAACGCCGGCCCCGGCCTAAACCAGCTAGGCCCATCACATAGTTACGCCAGCCTCAGTGATTTCCAAACCTGGATTTGCGCAATAACCATGTTACTCGGCCGCCTGGAAGTCTTTACGCTAATCGTGCTTTTTACACCCACTTTCTGGAGAAAATAGTACAATTCGTCGCCTTATCGTCCGCAAGCCCTCTATAAAAACAACATAGATTTAGCGTGCCCGGATCGCAACACTTACCACTTATCAGGAACATTGGCATGACTTCCGCTACACATATTGATTTTCTTAGTAAAAGAAAGCTGGCCTTTTACTTTTCCGGCACGCTGCTGTTAATTTCCATTGTTTCATTTTTCGTCAAGGGTCTGGATCTGGGCATAGACTTTACCGGCGGCAGCGTCTACGAATTGCATTACAACCAAGCCGCCGATCTGGACAAAATGCGCAGCACTCTGGAACAACAAGGCTTCGCCGATGCCAATCTGCAACATTTCGGCAGCGCGGCTGACGTGTTAATCCGCTTGAAGCCGGTAGAAAACATCAGCCAAAAAGAGCTTAGCGAAAAAGTGCTAAATGTCGCTAACAGCAGCCAAAGCCAACCCGGCGAACTGCGCCGCGTGGAATTCGTCGGCCCGCAAGTGGGCGATGACTTGGTCAACGATGGCGGCCTGGCCCTGTTCTTCGCTTTTGTCGGCATCATGTTTTACGTCAGCATTCGCTTTGAGTGGAAATTATCCTTGAGCGCGATCGCTGCCTT
>Ga0160182_120053_pt1 | contig 18460 bp, 18 predicted proteins | sample met14sa_FD_108561 | JGI IMG/M metagenome (GOLD analysis project Ga0160182, IMG submission 108561) | Synthetic bacterial communities of pure cultures from sediment of Lake Washington, USA, under high oxygen condition - MT... | ecosystem: Engineered > Modeled > Simulated communities (microbial... >... | reverse complement strand
TTTTTGCACCGGCAACTTATAGGTCTAAGTTCGTCGTGAAGTAGCACCGGTACAGCACCTTTTGCCATATAGCCGGCAAAAGGCTTGAAGCAAATCCATGCTGATGGGAAGTATCTTTTTTCCTACTGGGTCCAATTGAAAAACGTTATTGCTTTTCAGGAGCCATCATAACGGATTTAGCGTGCCGGCAACGGACCATTTGCGCCGGGTAGTTGCGACAAGTGGCCGCAACGCGCGGATTTGCAGATTTATCGGGCGCAAGCTGGCGCCCCGTCGCTGGCAATCATTTATAATGCTCTCCCGCCTTTTGCCGCATTCAGCCATCATGATAGACACGCTATACATCGAATCCGCTATCGAGCAGCACCCGCGCGTAGCGACGATTCGGCGGCGTTTTCCGCAAGCACGGACAGTGGTTTGCGAGCGATGCGGCGAGGTGTTCAATCCCAAGGCGCAAAACTTTCGCTTACAAAAGCAACATCCGGCCCTGATTCTGGCGGAAAAGTACCAAAAGTTCGTGTTGCCCGCGCCGGCCGGTTACGGTATCGGCGGCCAGCGCAATTATTATTTTTCGCACATGCTGAATTGCTTGTACGACTGCCGCTATTGCTTTTTGCAGGGCATGTACCAGTCGGCCAACTATGTGCTGTTTGTGAATTACGAGGACTTTCAGGAGCAGATTCGCCAGACCTGTCTGCAAACGCCCGATCAGGATGTGTATTTTTTCTCGGGTTACGATTGCGACAGCTTGGCTTTTGAACCGGTCACCGACTTTGCCGAACAATTTCTGCCGGTGTTTGCCGAACTGCCCAATGCCTGGCTGGAATTGCGTACCAAGAGCACACAGATCAGAAGCCTATTAAACCGTGAGGTGGTGCCGCGCTGCGTGGTGGCTTTCAGCCTGTCGCCGGATGCGGTGGCCGATAAAGTGGAAGCCAAGGCGCCAAACGTAGCCAAGCGCATCGAAGCCGCTGCCAAGTTGCAGCAACAGGGCTGGCAAATCGGTTTGCGTTTCGACCCGTTGATTTATCAGCACGATTATCGGCAGCAATACCGGGCCTTGTTCGAACAGGTATTCGCGGTGATCGACGCGCAAGCCTTGCATTCGGTCAGCTTGGGGGTGTTTCGTTTGCCGGAGCAATATTTCAAAAAAATGCATAAGCTATATCCGGATGAAAGATTGTTCGCCAGCCCGCTGCAAACCGCGTCCGGCATGGTGTCTTACCGCGCCGATCTGGAACAGGCGATGATGGCCGATTGCGCGCAAATGCTGCTGGAATATATCCCGCACAGCGCCTATTTTCCATGCACACTGTAAAGCGCACGGTATTGGTGACCGGCGCCAGTTCCGGCATCGGTCGGGCGATTGCCCGGCAATTGCTGGCGCAAGGTCATCAAGTGATTGGCACATCGCGCGACTGCCGGAAGTTTTCCAAACATCACCCCCAGTTTATCGGCCGCGAGCTGGATTTAGCGCAATTGGCCGACCTGCCGCCGTTTGCCAAGCAGCTGCAAAGCGATTTCCCGGCCTTGGATGCGGTGGTATTTGCCGCCGGTTACGGCCAATTCGGCGGATTGGAGCAGTTTTCCTACGCGCAAATCGAGACGCTGATGACCGTCAACTTTACCGCCCAAGCCTATCTGACGCGGGCGTTGTTACCGAAATTGAAGCAAAAAGCACACGCCAACTTGGTGTATATCGGTTCGGAAGCCGCGTTAAAAGGCAGCCGCAACGGAAGCCTCTATTGCGCCAGCAAATTTGCCTTACGCGGCTTTAGCCAGGCCTTGCGCGACGAATGCGGTAAAAGCTCGGTGCGGGTGTCTTTGGTCAATCCGGGCATGGTCGACACCGCGTTTTTTGATGCATTGTCGTTCGCGCCCGGCAAACAGTCCGGCCAAGCCTTGCTGGCGGAGGATATTGCCGACGCGGTGTCTTATATCCTGCAAGCCGGCCCGCACTGCGTCATCGACGAAATCAATTTAAATCCCTCCAGCAAAGTGATCGAATTTAAGAAATAACCCCACATGCTAGCCAAACTCATCGTTTATTGCGCTTATTACCTCAAATCCGCCGACGGGTATCGCAGAGCTAAGCTGTTTTTTTACGATTTGTTAGAAAACAGCCATAGCCGCAAAAAGAAATATTTCGACGCGACAATGATCGGCTTGCTGATTTTGAGCGTGATTTTTCTGATTTACGATATAGAGCACGAAGACAGCAAGATGGGCGGTTATTTCGAGCTGGCAATTTTGATGGTATTCATCGTCGAATATCTGATCAGGGGCTGGATTTATTCGGACACCTATAAAGTCATCATTGAGGAATACGAGAAAGCGCTGTATTTGAATCTGGATTTCAATCTGCTCGGGGTGTTTCGCAAAGCCTTCGTCAGGGATATTGAGTACATCACCTCGCCGTTTGCGATTATCGATATTCTGGCCATTTTGCCCAGCTACCGGCCGTTGGCAATCCTGCGTATCTTCATCATTTTCCGGCTATTCAAACTATTTCGATACTCCAATAGCGCCAAATTGTTCGCCGACGCTTTGGCCAGCAAACGCTTCGAATTGATGACTTTGTTGATATTCACCTGCTTTTTGGTGTTTATCGCCAGCGTGTCGATTTACATGTTCGAGTATCAAGCTACCGATAGCGGCATCCATAATTTATTCGACGCCTTTTATTGGACCATCGTGACTTTGGCGACGGTGGGTTTTGGCGACATTACCCCGCAAACCACAGGCGGCCGCTGGGTGACAATTTTTTTGATACTGGCCAGCTTGGGCGTGTTGTCGTTCTTCACGTCCATCCTGATTGCCGCCTTCAGCGAGAAAATGTTGTCGGTTCGTGAATCCAGAACCTACGCCGAACTGGACCGCTATGACAATTTCATCATCATTTGCGGTTTTGGCCGGGTAGGGCAGGAAATTGCCCGGCATTTACACAACGACAGACAAAAATTTTTAATCATCGATAGAGTGCCGGCGCGGATTGATTTGGCCAAGAAACGCGGTTATCTGGCGATAGAAAGCGATGCCAGTAACAATGAAGTGTTGATCAACGCCGGTATTTGCCGCGGTGCCAGCGCCATTCTGTGCATCACCGGCGACGATGTGATTAACGTCTATGTGACCTTAACCAGCCGGCATTTAAATAAAAACCTGCGCATAATTTCCCGCGCCAATCGGCATGACAACGTCAATAAGCTCTACCAGGCCGGTGCTGATAACGTCATCAGGCCGTTTGAGATTGCCGGATTGCTGGCGGCGGAATTTGTCGGTCAGCCCGTTGCTTTCGAGGCCATCTCCGGCATTTTGCATAATCAAACCGAGACGGTGATGGAGTCGGTATTGGTCAGCGAAAAGTCGCCGCTGGATAATCAAAAAATCGGCCAACTGGATTTGCAGCAGCGTAAGCTCACCTTGTTGGGAGTGATCAGCGACAATCCGATTCATCTGAAACACAAGAATAAATACCAGGTGAATCAGCAACATTTTTATTTCAATCCGGAAGTGGACTTTATCCTGCGGCACGGCGACATGCTGGTGTTATTGGGCCGTAAGTACGGTATCGATCATTTTCGCGATCAGGTGGAACAACGCCGTTTATTCAGCAGGCAGCCCAAATGAAAAACATCGCCGTATTCGGTTACAACCGGCTGTCGTTCGAGGCCATTAGCCGGCTGGACAAAGAGCTCTATCAAATCACCGTGATCGATCACGATCCGGCCAAAGCGGCGCTGGCGCGGGAAAACGGCTTCGAAACCGCCAATATCGATTTCCGTAGCGACGACGATTTGAAGCTGATCGGCATTGGTGCGCATATCGATACGCTGTTTTGCTTTTTCGACACGGATTCGGAAAATGTATTTCTGACGCTATCAGCGCGGGCACTGGATAAGGCGTTGAATATCGTGGCGATTGTCGATAGTCCGGAGTCGGCGGAAAAACTGATAGCGGCGGGCGCCAACAAGATTATCGACCCGTATGAAATCTGCGGGCGCAAAATTCACGATATGCTGAAGCGGCCGGATATCAATGATATTTTCGATCACACTGTATTCGGCAGACACGATTTGCATCTGGCCGAGGTGGCGATTCCGGAAAACAGCTATCTGGAGAATGCCCACGTCAGCCAGCTGCATTTAAGTTCGCAGTACAATTTGATACTGATCGGCATCGTCAATAAACAAGTCAGCGAACGCCTGCATTTTGTGGCGGAAGAATTTGATCGCCGTTTGAGTGTTGGCGATATATTGGTGATTTTGGGGCCCTCGCGGGAAATTAGAGCATTTAAAAAAGACGTCGAAAATGAGTTTTGTAAAATCTAGCCGGCACTTGGACTGCGCCCTGCCGATTTTATTTTTTCTCTGCCAATCCCAGCCAACGCGCCAAAGCCGCTAGCGAAAAGCCCTGAATCAACACCGACATCACCACAATAAAACTGATCAGGACAAAAATCTCCCCGGCTTCTTTGATGCCGGCCGCCAACGGGAAAGTCGCCAGTACGATAGGTACTGAACCGCGCAAACCCACCCAGGAAACCAGCAGCTTTTCCTTAAAACTGATCTTGGCCCACAACAAACTGATGAAGACGCTGACCGGGCGCGCTACAAACATCAGAAACAAACTAATCGCCACGGCCACACTGGCCAAGGACGACAATTCGGCGCGATAGGGTACCGACAGCATGCCCAAGGTTAAAAACATAATGATCTGCATCAGCCAGGCGAAGCTGTCATGGAAGGCATTGATGTAGTGGTGGTGGGTAACTTCCCGGTTTCCGGCCACAATGCCGGCCACGTAAACGGCCAAAAAGCCATTGCCATGCATAAACGTAGCGCCGCTATACGTCAGCAACACCAATGCTATGGAGGCTATGGCATACAAGCCGGCCGAGCTTAAGCCCATGTGATTCAGCAACCAGACCATGAAACGCCCGCCGCCATAACCCACGGCCACACCGATCAACAGTTGCATAACCAAAAACATGCCGCCTTCCAGAAAAGCCGATTCGGCCCCGGTCGCATAATTTAGCAAGGTAACAGTCAGTAGCACGGCCATCGGATCGTTGCTGCTGGATTCCAACTCAAGCAAAGGTTGCAACTTGCCCTTCAAAACAATGTGACTGGAGCGCAGCACGGAAAACACCGCGGCAGCATCCGTGGAAGAGACAATAGCGGCCAGCAACAGGCCTTGAGTCAGCGTAATGCCATGAACGCCCAGCGAAAAGGTGCTGAATGAGCCGAGGATAAACCAAGCAAAGCTGCCTAACAGCAGCATCGTGATAAACACGCCCAGTGTGGAAAGGCATAACCCCTGCCATAACACCGGGCGAATATTGGGCCAATGCGAGTCCAGGCCGCCGGTAAATAAAATAAAAATCAATGCAAAATCGCCGATAAATTTTGCAATTTCCGGGCTATGCAGTTCCGGTCCGCCGAACTCGCCGATCAGCCAGCCGGTCAAGAGAAAAAACAGCAGCGAAGGAATGCCCACTTTGCTGGCCAGTTTGCTGGAAAACACGCTGATTAATAGCAGGCTGGCGCTAACTAGACTGACCAATTCGATGGAGGGCATGGGCGATTCTCTGTGATCAGGAATTTACGGTAGTTAAGATGTATGGGCAAATGAGCGGTCTTGCAAGCTTGAGCCGGCATGTTCGGTCCAAGCAAATCGTGTCTTACTTCCCACGTCGATTTGTGCCGTGCCGATAAACAGCGGCGATTGCCTCACTTGCCGTGACGCGGTAAAGTCTGAGGCCGGAGTGTAATCGCATGGCCCCGCTGAAAACGGAGTTTTTTGGTACTGGACGCGCATCCGCCGCCAAAGTGGCTTTCGATTGCCCGGACAATATAGCCGGAATCTAAGCATTTCGGCTATTTATACGATCTCAACACCATGGCTATGAACCGATTCAAAAACATCCTGTATGTCGCCGAATTTGCCGTCGACCAGCGGCAGGCTATCGAGCGGGTGATCGCGTTGGCGGCAAACAATCAAGCCAGATTGACGTTTTTACAGGTCGTCGAACAACCGCGTCTGGGCGCTTTGCTTGAGCTTTATACGCCGGAGCAAATCGACAATCAGCTGCGCGAGCAGGAGCGCCAGAAGCTGGAAGCCTTACTGCTTGGCTACAGCAGCGTGAACCCCGTTGATGTGCAAATCCGGGTTGGCAGCCCGTTTATCGAAATTGTGCGCCAGACCCTGGATGGCGACCATGATTTGGTCATTAAATTGGCCGCCGGCGACCATGGTATCCATGACCATTTGTTCGGCAGTACGGACATGCATTTGTTACGCAAATGCCCGCGTCCGGTCTGGTTGATGCGGTCTGAAGAAACGAACAATTATGCCAAAATCATGGCCGCCGTCGATTTCGATCCGTGGTCCGCGGACGGAGCGGACGAAGGATTGAACCGCAGAATTTTGGAGCTCGCCAGTTCCGTAGCGCTCGCCGATTTCGCCGAACTGCATCTGGTACACGTTTGGGACTCGATGTTGAGCGCGTGGGCAGGCGAAATTCCGAGTAAAACCGTCGAAATGCAGATTGAAGCCGAAAGAGCCCGCTATCAGGCCGGGCTCGATGGCTTGGCTGCTAAATTACGGCATTGGATAGGCGATGAGGCTTACAATTACTTATCGCCGAGGCTGCACTTGGTCAGAGGGAGTGCGCGGGACGATATTCCGGCTTTGGCGGCAAGATTGGACGTCAATTTACTGGTGATGGGAACGGTGGCGCGTACCGGCATCAAAGGTTTGATCATCGGCAACACTGCCGAAGTCATCCTTAACGGTATCCAATGTTCAGTGCTCGCAGTCAAGCCGGACGGTTTTGTTTCTCCTTTGGCATGAACAGGGTTTGAGCCAGCTTTTGCCCTAAACCGAAGTTTTGCAGCTTCCGTATTAATCCAAGACATAGAAAATGAATTTTTTAAAATTTAATCCGCGTATTTGTTTTTTCCTGGGCTTTGCCGCTTGCGCTGGGCTGTTGGCGGTTGGCGCCTATTTGCAGTTCGTCGAGGAATTGGAGCCTTGCCCGCTGTGTATTTCGCAGCGCTTGGCCATTTTGGCGACAGGCGTGATTTTTTTAATCGCTGGTTTGCATAATCGCGGCCGCAAAATTTACGCGCTGTGCAGTGCCGCCGCGGCGCTGATTGGCGCCAGCGTCTCGGCCCGGCATGTCTGGTTGCAACATCTGCCGCCCGAAGAGGTGCCGGAATGCAGTCCGGGGCTGGAATACGTGTTTCAGCATTTCCCGTTAGCCGACACCATTAAACTGATGCTGACCGGCACCGGCGAATGCGCGAAAGTCGATTGGACCTTGTTGGGTCTGAGTATTCCGGCCTGGACCTTGTTCGCGTTTTTGTTGTTGGCGGGTTGGGCGGGCCTACAGTTTTTTAACGATGCCGATGCCGTCTAGCTACGGGATTCGCAAATTGGTACAGCCATGTCAAAAGTCGCCGGTGTTAGCGACCTGATTTTTTCGCGGCACCCAATTGTTGCAACTGCAGCAGTTACCGCGTCGAATCGATACAGCTTCGCAACAGGTTATGCACAAAAACGGCGCGTAGCCTGCATGGCATTGCGATAGCGCCTGCGATATTTAACACAGATTAATTTTTTACGTAAGTCATTGATTTATAATTGGCAAATCAGCTGGCTTAAATTTGCACAATTTAACAAATGTGTAATAAAAACCGACACTAAGCGATTCTCTCAAAAGCCTATCCACAGAGTTATCCACAGCTTTTGTGGGTAACTCAGATTCCTCAATCCTGTTAACCACTTAGCGATCTAATATCAAAAAAACATCACGAGACATGCCTAACTGTGATACTTCCGGCAATTTAATTTTGAAAGTTGCCGTGCCAGTTCCGCTGGACCGCTTATTCGATTATTTGCCGCCACTCGGCGTTAATGTGTCGGAATTGCAAGCAGGTGTCAGAGTGTTGGTGCCTTTCGGTAAGCGCCAGCAGGTAGGGATTTTGCTGGCTGTCGCGGACAATTCCAGTGTCCGGATGGATAAACTCAAACCGGCTATCGCCGTTCTGGATACCCAGCCGCTATTGGCGGACACCGACATCCAGTTATTACGCTGGGCCAGCCGCTATTATCACCACCCGATTGGTGAAGTGCTGGCAGCCGCGTTTCCGGTGGCCTTGCGCCAAGGTCGGCCGGCTTTACTGCAACACCAACCCTGTTTCGGCCTCAGCCCGCAGGGTCGGCTGGTTGCCCCGGAACAATTACGCCGCGCACCCAAGCAACAAGCACTATTGGCTTTGTTGCAGGCCACCGGGAGTGCGATGACGGCTGCCGCGCTTAGCGCCTACAAGCCGGCGTTGAAAGCCTTGCTCGACAAGGGCTTGGTCACGGCGCACGAATCCGCTCCGGGCGGCGGATTAGCCGTCACTAAGACCGCGTTACCGGCCAACCCCGACCAGCAGGCGGCTATCGATGCGGTCATCGCCAATCTGGGCCACTTTGCCGTATCCTTGCTGGAAGGCGTGACCGGTAGCGGCAAAACCGAAGTGTATATGCAGATCATCGCCGAGGTGTTGGCGCAGGGCAAACAGGTGCTGGTTTTACTGCCGGAGATCAGCCTGACGCCGCAATTGGAGCAACGTTTTCTAAAGCGTTTTGCCGTGAACCTGGTGTCCACGCATTCCAAGTTAACCGATAACCAGCGTTTGCATGCCTGGCTGAGCATGCAACAAGGCCATGCCGCCATCATGCTCGGCACCCGTTCCGCGCTGTTCACACCAATGCCGCGCCCCGGCCTGATCATTCTCGATGAAGAGCACGACAGCTCGTTCAAACAACAGGAAGGTTTTCGCTTTTCCGCGCGGGACGTTGCCATTGCCAGAGCCAAGGGATTGGGTATCCCGGTGTTGTTGGGTTCGGCGACGCCGTCGCTGGAGAGCATGGCGAACGTTGCCCAGCATCGCTACCAATTACTGCATTTGCCCAATCGGGCCGGCAATGCCACGGCACCGAGCTTTCAGTTATTGGATATTCGCAATAAAAGAATGCAAGCCGGCCTGTCCGAACCGCTGCTGGCGGAAATCCAAGCCACGCTGGCCAAAAAACAACAAGCGCTGATTTTTCTCAACCGCCGCGGCTATGCGCCGGTGCAGATTTGCCATGGCTGCGGCTGGGTCTCGCGCTGCCGGCGCTGCGATGCCAATTTGGTGATTCACGCTGCCGACCGCTTGCTGCGCTGCCATCACTGCGGCAGCGAACAAGCTTTGCTCAAGCAGTGCCCGGCCTGTAAAACCGGCGAATTACAGGCGCTGGGTTTGGGGACCGAACGTATCGAACAGACCCTGGCAAGCTTGTTCCCGGACAAGGTGGTGGTACGTTTGGACCGGGACACCACACAACGTAAAGGTTCGTTGGAACAGTATCTGGAGCAGATTCACGATGGCGGGGTCGATATTATTCTCGGGACGCAAATGCTCGCGAAGGGCCATCATTTTCCGGGCGTGACGCTGGTTGCCATTTTGGATATAGACAGCGGCCTGTTCAGTATCGATTACCACGGTAGCGAAAGACTGGCGCAATTGATCGTGCAGGTTGCCGGCCGGGCCGGGCGGGCCGATCAACCCGGCAAGGTGGTATTGCAAACCCGCCATCCGCAACATCCCTTGCTGGAGACCCTGCTAAGCAAAGGCTATCGGGCTTTCGCACAAAGTGCGCTGCAGGAGCGGCGGCAGGCTGGTTTGCCACCGTTCGGCCATCAGGCCTTGCTGCGGGTGCAAGCCGGCAAAGCCGAGGAGCCGCAACAGTTTTTACAGGCGGTTTGTCAGAAAATCAGCGAGCTAAATCCCGGCGAAGTGCAGGTTCTGGGGCCGGTGACGGCACCGATGGCTAGGCGCGCAGGTTTATTCCGTTACCAGTTGCTGTTGCAGAGTCCGCAGCGCAAAGAATTGCATCATTTGCTGGACAATTTGTTGCCCGCCATTTATGCGTTGAAAGAAGCCAAAAAGGTACGTTGGTCGCTGGATGTCGATCCGGTGGATTTGTACTAGCCTGATCCGCCAAAATCCGGCGATTTAGTCCGGTTTATGTAATAATTCCCGCCCTTTACGACGGACCGTAGCAAAACCCATAGACATCTAAATCAGTAACTTAAGCGCCGTTGGATTGCACGCTTACAAGCTAGGTGTCTATGCCTATAACTAAAATAAAGAAGGTATTTTTCAATGTGTTGGAGTGGAGAAGCGTCAGGCGTATTGGCTGCCGCAGGTTTAACGACCGCCGTTTACGTGGCTTACAAAGGCGAATCCAAGGAACTGTGGATTCCATTAACCTATTTCGCCTTGATGGAACTGTTGCAGGCCGCAACCTACGTGTACATCAACTTGTGCGATAACCCCAATAATCAGGTGCTCACCCTGCTCGGTTATCTGCATATCGCTTTCCAACCGTTTTTTCGTGAACATGGTGGCGATGTACTTCATTCCGGAAAGCGTCAAATTAAAGATTAGGACCACGGTTTACACCTTATGTGCGATCAGTTCCCTGGCGATGCTAATCAAGATGTATCCGTTCGCCTGGGCCGGCGACTGCGTACCCGGTACTGAAGGCTTTTGCGGTGTACAAACCTGCTCGGTGTCCGGTGAGTGGCACATTGCCTGGCAAATGCCTTTGAACGGCTTGATGTCGCAACCCGTGACTTGGTTGTTTGGGTTTAATTGGGGCTTGCATGCGTTTTCGTATATTTTGGCGGCGTTCTATTTGCCGATCATTTATGGTTCGTGGCGCTTTGTAGGGTTCCACTACTTGATCGGACCCTGGATTTCTGACGTTACCACCAACGATCCGAACGAGTATTGCGCGGTATGGTGTTTGTTCTCGATTGCGTTGTGCGTATCGGTAATCAAAACCCCGATCAGAAAACATTTGCATGTGAAGAAATGGCCGTTTTATCACCGCGAAATAGGCGACAGCCTGTAAATTTATGACTATCGATAAACAGGATATTCTCGACGCTTACCAGTTTCGTCACGCCTGTAAGGAATTCGACGCCGAGCGCAAGATCGCCGGCGCGGATTTCGACTTTATTTTGGAAGTTGCCAGACTCTCGCCCAGTTCTTTCGGGCTGGAGCCTTGGCAATTTTTGGTCGTGCAAAACCCGGATTTACGCGAAAAACTGCGGACTGTTACCTGGGGTGGGCAAAAGCAGTTGCCTACCGCCAGCCATGTGGTTTTGACGCTGGTGCGGAAAAGCCATTTCATGCGCTACGACAGCGCCTATCTGCAACACATCATGCGCCAGGTGCAGCAGTTTCCGGAAGACATCATCGAATTGCGCAGCGGCTTGATCGAGAAGTTTCAGCGTAGCGATTTTGACTTGCTGGGTTCCGAACGTACGCTGACCGATTGGGCCACCCGGCAAACCTATCTGCCGTTGGCCAATATGATGACCGCGGCGGCGCTGATCGGGATCGATTCCTGTCCGATAGAAGGTTTTGAGCGTGTGGAAGTGGAGCGGATCTTGGCGGAAGATGCCGACGTGAACTTGGAACACTGGTCCGCGGCATATATGGTGGCCTTCGGTTACCGGAAAAACCCGCCACCACGGCCGAAGACTCGGCAATCGCGCGACGCGGTGGTACGCTGGCTGGCTTAATTCAGACGGCAGCTAATGAAATCGCTGTCGTTCAGCGACAGCGAGTAACTCGCCACAGGACGGCGCACCCCGATAAAGCGTTCCCGCCAATACGGTTGCCTTAAGTCAGACACCATCACCTGGCCGGTCCGGCTACTCGGTGCATGCACGAACCGTTCATCGCCGATATAAATCCCCACATGCGAAAACGGCCGGTCGGTAGTAAAAAACAACAAATCACCCGGCTGTCTTTGTTCCGGTTGCACAGCCGGCAATTGTCTGGCTAAGGATTGGGTATCGCGCGGCAGACGCACCCCCTGGCGGTTATACACGTAATACACCAAACCGCTGCAGTCAAAGCCCTGGCTGGGTGACTCCCCGCCATACACATAAGGCGCACCTTGCAATTGCAGCGCATCATTCGCTGCAATCCGGTTGCCGCCTTCGGGGGCCGGCAATACGGTCAGCGGCGCTTTTTCCTTACTGGCGCAACCGGTAAGCTGGCTGAGCATGGCAACCGCCACTATCTGAACCAGCAGTAATAAAGCGCGGGGGTAAGATAGACAGATGGACATCGGATTTATCGGCAATAAAATCATCAATTTGCATATTATAGACAGGCTATTCGTCATCCGCTCACTGTATATTGCTAACGGGCTATGCATTTGTAAGCCCGATCCAGAGATTGAGAGCCTTGGATAGACCATTAGCTGACCATCGCACTTTGGCTTCATTGACCCCAGTGGAATGCATAGCTGCCTGATAGTGATTATGATTGTACGACCGGCGCTGGTCTTGCGTAGCCTCGATGCAGCGTTAGCGGAATCGAGGGTGTCGACCATCCGTCACCAGACTAACCTCGGCAAATTTTAAGGGTGTTGGCCTTCGAATCCTCGATTCCATCGAGGCTACTTGCTAACCGGCTATGCATTTGTAAGCCCTGTCTAGATATTGAACGCCTTGGATCGGCCACTAGCTGACATCCGAAGCTTTGCGCTCAGTGTCGGCGAGGGTTCAATGAGCTGTCATTCAATGTAAGGTAAAGGCCGCACCGCGTACGCACACCTAGGCGAAGCCGCCAATCCCATGATAAAACCAAAACTTTCCAAACCACCGATGAAGGAGCGCGTCCATTTGACCGACTTGTTGAGCAGAGAAAGATATAGCCTTTCAATCTATACAGGCTCCTTTAATTTGGCCATCTTCAAAATAGTCTTTACAACCAAATTTATTGTTAGTTTTCGCGCACTGCCCTGAAACAGTGTCGTATTCCGATGTGGGGGATTTTGACCGTACAGCCAGACACCCGAATTCACATTCAGAGTATTTTTTACATGGTTTTCCACCATCACGGCTGGCGCGAACGCACCCACTAACAAGAGATTTACCCATTGGCCTCCATTCACCCTTTTCAGCTAAACATTGAATCCTATCTTTCTCAAAGAAACAGTGATCAAAAGACGCCTGATCTTTACCCCAAGTTCCTCCTTGTGCTTTACACTCATCCTTCTGGCTTTTTTTCAGAAGGGTCTAATCGACATCGTTGCTTATGTGGGTCCCAGAATCCATTTTCGCCTTCACAAACCTCCGGCAACCACGAAACATAACAATAGTAATACCAACTTTGACCTCTTGTAGGCTCCCATGTCCCGTTGAGATTTTTACAAATTTGTTCAGAGTCGACCGCTGTTGCAAGAACTTCAAGCGATAAAGAAAATAAGCTCACCAAAATAAACATTAATTTTCCAACCATGATTATTTTGTTTCCACGTGCCCTACAAGGATTTAGATAATTAACTGTAAAGCTACCTAAAAATGATCTTCGACACGATAATTTATTGATCTGCATTTATTTTCCTTCTATGTATATCATCGACGACAGCCATCAATCACGGGTAGCGGTCAAGTCTCTGAGATTGAATCACTTCGGACGACAGACCGCAACGGTCGATTGTGACAATTCATCACTTCCAGAAACCGCAATTCTCTACTGGCATAATCTCAAAGAAATTGGCGGCTGACTGTAAATTTGGAACAGAGATGGTTTGGGTTGGCATATTCAAACTGCAAAACGCCAAATTATTATTTGGCTTTTGCCAACCAGGGACGCGCCAGCAACAGCAAACTAAGTAGGCTGCAAAAAACCATGTAGTGTGAGTAACGAAAATCCGGCGATGGGGCTGCCAACATCAAACCCAACTCATGTAAGATGGCGCTGGAAGTTAGGCAAATGACTTCGATTTTGGCTGTTACTTGGCGAAACACAGCGGCAAAAAATAGACAAATTGTCAGCATAAAATAAGGCCAGGGTTGAAAAAACCAGTATTCGACGTACTTCGACATACCCGCCTCCAGCCACTCCTGTAATTTGGTCGCTTGCGGATGGGAACCATAGACTTGTTCTAAGTCACTGGGAAAATCTTTAGCCATTATCACCGGGCTCCAGCTGTTGTCCGGCACCAAACCCAAGACATATTTCGATACGGCCAATCGGTGACGTAACCATAAAACCGGCTCTGCGAGTAGGGTGTGTATCCACAACTTATGCAGCGTTTGCCGTTGCAGGTCGGAGAGGCTTTCAAAGCCATGGATCTGCGATTCCATCGAATTTTTTGGCAGCTGCAAAGTGGGCGGCTTAGTACGGAAAACCTCCCGCCAATACATCGGCGTATAGGCTTTTAGCAAAGGTTCGACGGAACCCGTTGAATTCAGGCTACCAGCCAATTGATCGAAAATAGCTTGTTGCCGGCTTTTATCTTCAAGCCGTTTGATAACGCCGGCTATATCAAATGAGGCGTTGGCGACCCAGGGGAAGGTATGCCGGTCGGCAAGCCGGTTGTTTATCGCTCCGGTGGCTACAAATAACACCAGCGTAAACGCCGCGCCGGGAACGGCTGCGCGTACCAAGCCGAATAGGCTGTTTTTGGGATATAGGCGATATATCGCAAAGCTGAGTATGGGGATTGTGGCGAAAAAGGCATTGTGTCTGATCAGGATGGCTAACCATAAGACCAAAGCTGTCAGTGCGAACATTAGAAACGCAATGCGCGGGAGTTGTTCGTCATAATTTTTTATATGCCCGGCAATACCGAAAGCGGTGAATAGCGCGCCCCACATCAGCATGTCTTTCAAAATCGCGCCGCTGATACCGAACAAAGGCGGCAAAAATAATATTGCGCAAAGCAATGGCGCTAAGGCCTTGCTTCCAGAGTGCTTAAAAAAGGCTTGAAAGCTCAGGTAGGCGCCGGTCCACACCAAGCTAATTTGCAGAAACAGCATGCCCGCAGGGCCCGGCAGGATGCTATCGGTGAAACGCCAGATAATAGCCATTAACGGCGGATGCCAGTCGGAATAGACGCCTTCGCGAGCCTCAAGGATTTGATTGACCGCGTCATAACACATGAAGCCCGGATACACGATGCCGAGATGGATAAGGAATCCGCAGATAAAAATCCATTCGGCCTGCCGCATTTCCGCCACCGCGCTAATTTTTCGAGCCAATGACATTAAGTTTGACAATATTTGAAACCGCAATGTTGAAACCGAAGTATTTCCGGTGGGTTCAAAGCTTGTTGAGCCGCAAAATCCCCCACCCCGATTAAGACTGTCGTGAAAGCCACTATCTTGAAGAAAGGAACTGCCCCGATGATAGCCTCGTATTATGGCAAATCCGCTTCAGCCCAGGTCGAACAAATCCATCTGCCTATACTGACCCAAGCGCTTATCGCCATTTTCCAACCCGGATAAGGTCACACCCAGTAATCGAACTTTGGCGGTGCCGATGCCGGTATTTTTCAGTAATTCGGTCAATAGCAGTCTAGTGTTCGGGCTATTGCTGATCGGTTCCGCCAAGGTGCGTCCACGGGTAATTTGCACAAAGTTTTGATATTTGATTTTCACGGTCAGCGTATAGGCCGTCATATCTTTTTCGGCCAATCTGATTAGGGCTTTTTCCAGCAAATCCTGCAAATAGCGCAGAATGGTGCTCAGGTCGGCGATGTCGTGATCAAACGTGGTTTCGATACCCACCGATTTGCGGGCTCGATTGGAGTTAACCTGGCGCGGATCAATACCCCGGGCGATATTGTAATAATGTTGGCCGGCTTTGCCGAAATGCCGTTGCAATTCCGCCAATGGCAGTTGCTTTAGATCCTTGCCGGTGACGATGCCCAAGTCGTACATTTTCTGTTCGGTGGCGCGGCCGATGCCATGAAACTTGCCGATAGCCAGATTTTCCACAAACGCCGGGCCTTGTTCGGGCGTAATCAGATACAAGCCGTCCGGTTTGCCCAGGTCGGAGGCGATTTTCGCGAGAAATTTATTGTAGGAAATGCCGGCGGATGCCACTAACTCGGTTTGTCGGCGTATCTCCTGCTTGATGTGCTTGGCCAGCAAAGTCGCCGAGCCTTGGTATAGTTCGCTATCACTAACATCCAGATAGGCTTCGTCCAGCGACAAGGGTTCGAAACGCTCACAGTAACGAGCAAAAATACCCCTGATAATCTCGGAGGCTTCCCGGTAAACATCAAAACGCGGCTTAACGAAAATGGCTTGCGGGCAAAGCCGGTAAGCATGCGCGGAAGGCATGGCGGATCGCACGCCAAATTGGCGGGCTTCGTAACTACAGGTGGCAACTACACCGCGTGAATCGGGCTTGCCGCCGACAATGATGGGTTTATTTCGATAGTGGGGATGGTCGCGTTGTTCAACCGCCGCATAAAATGCATCCATGTCGATGTGGATGATTTTGCGCGGCGCTGCTTCCATTGAGGTTTACTGCTTGCCGAGCAATTCCAGTTTGGCGGTTTCGTTCCAATCGGAAAACGGGAACGGCAGTTGCTCGGTGTTGAACGTCAAAAACAGAAGAATATGATAATGGTAAGTGGACAGGCTACGGCCGAAGTTAAGGATATTCGCGTTAGATCGCCGGTAAACAGCACGGAACCGACCTGCAGCAAGATTACCAACCACAACAACAGTTTAACCAAGCTGTCGATGGCGGCGAACACCAGCATGAAAATGATGCGTTTCCAGGTCTCGATTTTTTTTCAGATTTTCGTTAATTTGTTCCTGCATGATGGCATTAACCTCTGTTCATCACATCCCGCAAGTCCAGCGCAGCCGCGTTGGCGCGGGCTATATAGTTGGCCATCGCCAGCGAGTAGTTAGCGAAGATACCGAAGCCGTCACCGTTCAATACCACCGGACTCAGGGTTGGCGACAAGGCGTTTTCCAGGGCTTGGATCATATTGTCCAGAGTGTTCATCGCCCGCTTGTCCAACAAAATGTCGGAAAAGTCATGCTTGATGGCTTTCAGAATATGTAATAACGCCCAGCAGGAGCCGCGCGCTTCGTAGAATACGTTATCGATTTCCATCCAGGGAGTTTGGCCGATGGTTGGCATGTTGATGTCGATCGGATTGGATGGATCGCCGTGGGTTGCGCCGGAAAATTTGTCGGTACTGGCCGCCAAGCGGGTCGAGAGACCGCCCAGCCGCTTGATTACAACCTCGGTATATTGCCAAAGGTTATCGGCCCTGGAGTGAAATTGCGCGGCTTTTGACGTGGAAGACGGGTTTTGCAGGCGAACCATGTAAGCGTGCAGCGCTTCGATACCTTTCACGTATTCCGATTCGGTGGACGGCAAGGCCCAGGAGTTACGTTCGTAGTAAAAGTAAGGTTCGGCTTTTGCCAAATCAGGGTCTTCCGCGGATTGCGATTGGTCGCGGGCGAAATGGTTACGTAATGCGGTGGTGCCGTCGCGCAACATGACCAGTGCACCGTATTCGAAGTTTTGAATGTTATCGCAAAACAGACCGGGAGGCGCCACGTCGTTGGACAGGTAACCGCCGGATTTGAACAGAATCACGTCGGCGATATGCGCCAGCGTGTTGGCATACACGTAGCCAATCGGCATTTGATCGGTATGCGTGACATTCATCCGTTCGATCGCTTCGTCCTGAACGCTGAATTGCTCGGGCTCGCGGCTCCACCATTCGCCTAACACCAGCATGACAATCAGAACAACGCCTAACAGCGAACCAAAACCCCAAAGTATGCCCTTAGACTTTGCGTCTTCGTAAGCTAATGGATTATCTGACATGTGGTGCGTATCCTGGTCTGACTAAATAAGTGAGCAAAAACCGTGCTTTCCGATAAAGATTTTTTTGTGACCATGTTAGCACGGATATACCAATATGGCGCGCCCGATTTCAGTGCAGTTGCTTGTCCAGCGACGCCGACATGGCACTGATCAATGTCGGTGGTAATTGCACGAAAAAGCCTTTGCTTTGCAGGCTGGCAATGACTTTTTCCGGATTTTCCCGGGCTAATTTGCGATCCGGGCTCAACTGCAACTCCATCACAAATGTTAAGCGGCCAAGGCTTTTGAACAAGGCTTCCGGTACGGCGGAAAAGTCGTCCTTTTTGTCCAGATATAAATAGAGTTCGTCTTTTTTCAGGCTTTTATAGATGAAACATTGCATGATGATGACCTGTGATCGCTAATGCTGCCAATTCTAATGGTTTTTGTTTAGAATTTTCAGTCCCCGTTTGCCTAATGCCCAACATCATGGAAAACCAGCCCGCCGCTTCAAACGCTTTTTTCAGAATTGCCTGTTATTTCGAGGGTTCTTTAGCGGTATTGGCGCTGGCTTTGGGCTGGCTTGCCGACCTCGACCCGTTCGCCAGTCTGGCGTTTTCCGAGGCAGCATTAGGGATTGGCTTATTCGCAACTGGGCCGCTACTGGTATTGTTTTTTGCGATGCAACAGCTTAGCTATCCGCCCATCCAAAAGATTCGCGAATTACTGCTGGAAACCTTGGGTGCTAGGCTGGCATATCGGCA
>Ga0160182_127729_pt1 | contig 18737 bp, 17 predicted proteins | sample met14sa_FD_108561 | JGI IMG/M metagenome (GOLD analysis project Ga0160182, IMG submission 108561) | Synthetic bacterial communities of pure cultures from sediment of Lake Washington, USA, under high oxygen condition - MT... | ecosystem: Engineered > Modeled > Simulated communities (microbial... >... | reverse complement strand
GGTTATGGCTTAAATGGTTGTTCCACAATTCTTCGGCAATCTCTGCCATGCCCATAGGCGCACCCGGGTGACCTGAGTTGGCTTTTTGCACTGCATCCATTGATAACGCACGAATTGCGTTGGCTAAATCTTTACGCGTTGCCATGATTCTCTCCCTAATTAGCTAAACTGAACAGGTTTTTATTAATATTTAAACTAACGAAAAACCTAATAGAAACTGTAAAAAAGCTTGTTTTAAAGCTTGGTTATAAGACACTTTTTGTAAAGTGGTAATTATTCCCTAATTAGGCATTTTCGGCAAGTTTCAAGCAAGGATAATTCAGCATTAATACACCATATTTGCACATTATTTTGTAGCTAAACCGCTATTAAATGTAGCGTATTATTTTCGACTGGATTTTAACCCTGGCTTTAAATCGAAAAATTAAAATCAAAAAGCCAAGTGCCCAACAGCGGCACTTGGCACAAAACTACGAACCGATTACAAATAGACAAGCCAAACTAAATAGGCGAATACTCGGTTAAACCACTTGCCGGCTAGAGCGCATCACAAAACAAAACAGCGCTGTTAATATCAACCATGTTTGCGATGGAATTTCAGATGGCTCTGCAGCCGACCCTAATGTAACATTTTTATTGACAACATTTCTCGTGCTTACTTCTGGCATTTGCACAATATCATTAGAGGCAAGCCTTATAACTGGCATCGCGTTATCCATTTTGACGGTACTAGCAACTTTGGGTATCGAACTGATTTTTGTTGCATCGCTAATCACCGCCAAAACCGACACCGGCATAATTGAAAGTGCTCCCAGCAATACGAGCATCATCATTTTTTTCAACATTTTAATATCCAATTTAATCAAAAAACTTAAAGTACTTAAGCTTTTGCAAATTGAATGCCAATTACGTCTTTAAAAAATATTGATGGAAATCAGCGAGTTAATTTAAACCCATTATTATTTTATGTTGTCATTTTGACACTGTTGTCAATAAAGCCAGCATCTACAAAGCCAACTCAAACCAATCAGAAAAATATCAAAGCAGATATTTTCACTGTAAGAATTGGACGGAAAAATCCTACAGCAATATCAGTCATCGGCTTATTCGATATTTTTTTCAGATGCATAGAATATGTTCTGTGTTCTACACATATCTATTTTATTTATTGAAAAGGAATAATGATGAAAGCAAATCTTAAAACTCTATTAATTGTTGGTGCTTTAGCATTGCCTGTGGCTGCGTTTGCTGCAGAAGGCGATTCTGTTAAAACCAAAGTTGGCGATGCAGTTATTACCACTAAAGTTAAAGCAGAGTTTGCAAAAGATAAAGCTGTTAGTGCATCGGATATTAAAGTGGAGACGGACAGCAGCGGTTTAGTACAATTGTCAGGCATCGCAAAATCTCAAGCCGAAGCTGACAAAGCAGTGGTGCTTGCAAAAAAAGTTAAAGGCGTAACTGGCGTAAAAAATGACATTGTCATAACGCCAGAATCATACTAGTACGTTCAATTTCTCAACTTTACCTAAGCAATTCAACTAAGGCTTATTGTGGTTTTATTGCTGAGAAGATAGAAAACGGGGCGATAGGCCCCGTTTTTTGTGCGCGAATCATTGCGTGTAATCTTTCATCAGCTCCGCCACCCAATCCATAAAAATTTTAACGCGTTTAGATTGATGACGCCTGTTTGGATAAAGCATAGAAACAGGCATAGGTTCAGCTTTGTAATTTTTTAATATTTCTACCAAGCCGTTCGCCTCAGGATAATGCTTACCTGCAACTGGCAATTGGATAATTCCCAATCCAGCCACACAAGCAGCCATATAGGCGTCGCTACTATTTACTGTAATTAAAGACTTCATTTTGAGCGAAGCATATTTTTCACCATCAAAATACTCCCAACTTGCAGACTTCGCCCCCAACACGGTGGCGTAATGAATGATAAAATGGTTTGCCAATTCATCTATATGTGTTGGTTCGCCATGCCCTTGTAAATATGCTGCGCTGGCACAGTTAATAATGCGCAACTGCCCAAGTGATCTTGCAATCAAGCCAGAATCTGACAACGCGCCCACTCGCACCACACAATCAAAACCTTCGGCAATCACATCCACACGCCTATCGGTGCTACTTAACTCAATTTCAATATTAGGATATTCACTTAAAAACCGTGTTAAGTTGGGTATGACCAAATTCTTAGCCACGGCAATCGGCATATCTACGCGAATATGGCCAGTGATATTGGTTTTGCCAGATTGAAACATGGTTTCCAGTTCATCGACATCGACCAGCAAGTCCTTGCAACGCTCATAAAAAATCTGCCCATCCTGCGTCAAACTCACCGTTCGCGTGGTTCTGTGCAATAGTCTTGTACGCATATGACTTTCCAGATTTTGTATAGTCGTCGAGATGCTGCCTTTTGGTACACCCAAACTGTCTGCCGCCTTGGTAAAGCTAGCCAATTCAGCAACTCTTACAAATACTCCCATCGCATTTAATCTATCCATTGCAACCCTTATTGTTCCAAATTATTGAACAGTGAAACTAATTTATGGAAGTTTATCGCATATAAACAAGCTAATACAATATCACTCAACTACTCAGACATTGAGTTTTAAGCCACTAAATTTTAATAAACGAAAAGGATTAAAAATGAGCACAAAGATTGCAATTGTTACAGGTGGTAGCCGCGGTTTAGGTAAAAACACAGCATTAAATCTGGCTAAAAAAGGTAATGACGTCATCATCACCTACCACAGCAAATTAGCTGAAGCGAACGAAGCAGTCAAAGAAATCGAGCAATTAGGGCAAAAAGCTGTTGCACTACAATTGAATGTGACGGATAGCAAATCATTTTCCGCCTTTGCAGCACAGGTGAAAACTGCATTAAAACAGAAATGGAATAGCGACCATTTTGATTTCTTAATCAATAACGCCGGTACTGGTGTGCATGTCAGTTTTGCAGAAACCAGCGAAGTGCAATTTGACCAAATGGTGAACGAACACTTAAAAGGTGTATTTTTCCTGACGCAAAAATTATTGCCACTGATTGCAGATGGCGGTCGCATCGTCAATGTTTCCAGCGGCCTCACACGCTTTGCCTTACCAGGTTACGCAGCTTATGCAACCATGAAAGGCGCAATTGAAACCTTAACTAAATATTTAGCCAAAGAACTTGGTGCACGTGGCATTGCTGTGAACGTGGTCGCACCAGGTGCAATTGAAACTGATTTTAGTGGTGGCGCAGTAAGAGATAACGAGCAATTGAACAGTTTTGTCGCCGGACAAACTGCCTTAGGCCGTGCAGGCTTGCCAGACGACATCGGCGGCATGATTGCATCATTACTTTCAGATGACAACCGTTGGGTGAATGCACAACGCATTGAAGCTTCTGGTGGAATGTTTATCTAAATAAAGCCTTAATTGTGATACGCCGCAAATCTGGCGGCGTACTTTTTTGCTATTTTACCGCCTGCAAAACCATCTCAATCGCCCGACAATTAGCCTTCGCATCCGCAAATGTCAGCAAAGGCTGCTTATTATTTAACACACAATCACTAAAATGCTCGATTTCTAAATTAAAGTGATTGCTTGGTGCAAAGCGTTCTTCTGCGTATTTGCCATCTTCCAGCGCCCAGCTGATGACTGGCACATCATTTTGAAACACCCATGCAGCATGGCATTTAACCCAGCCTTTTGTGCCGATGATTTCGTACTCTGATTTCCGGCTACGCTCGAAACTCACATCAAAATGTCCGAAGCGGGCGCGGCCTTCGCTGTCCGGGCCAAAATCCAATACTCCACTGGTCACAATATCTGCGCCGTGTTCATTCAATTTGGCATGCGCGGTAATTGAAACTGGCTCCGCGGGCTTGCCATCTTTCTGAAAGCACCAACGCAAACTATGAATCGCATACGGCCCGATATCCCACATCGCGCCGCCGCCATCTGCCATGCTGCGGTTAATGCGATACATACGTGCCGACTTCATCAGGAATGAAAAACTGGCACGTACTGATAACACATCGCCGATTAGTCCAGAATCAATGATTTCCTGCACACGTTGATGCTGTGGATGAAAGCGATACATAAAGCCTTCCATCACTTTGACCTTATTTTTAATCGCCGCCGCTTCAATCGCTTCCACATCTTTTAAGGTAATTGCCATGGGCTTTTCAATCAAGATATGTTTGCCTGAATTTATCGCTTTAATCGCCCAGTTCGCATGTTCTTCATTCGCCAGCGGACAGTAGATCGCCTCCACATTTGGATCATTGATTAACGCATCCATGTCGTCATAACACCGTACATCAGAATGTGTTTCAATAAACCCATGCGGCGCATATTTCTCTAAAACCGCTTTAGCAGCGCCTGCACGACGACTGGCAATAGCAACCAACTCTGAATTCGGCGATTCGATAATCGCTGGTAGTAAGCGCTCATTAACCCGCGCCGCACCTAAAATTCCCCACTTAAGTTTTTGTATGCTCATATAACACCTATAGATTCAATTTACTGATGGGTATTGTACTAAGTTAACCAGCACAATGACATCTATGTCATATCAATTGTCTTATATCAAAACTGCGTATTTATTTTATGATACGCTTAAAGTCTACCCGTTTATTGAGGGCATGATATGCAGCAAAATATTCCCATACCCGAACTTAGTCCAGCAAAAAAACAAAGCAAAAAAATTGCTTTATTCGATTTAGGATTTAGGCCATTTTTCCTCGGCGCCAGCATATTTTCAATCGTTTCACTTTCTTTGTGGATGGCAATTTATGCGCTTGGATTTGAATTTAATCTTGAAAATATCCGGCCATCACAGTGGCACGCGCACGAAATGCTCTATGGCTATGCTTTTGCAGTGATTGCGGGCTTTTTACTCACTGCTGTTAAAAATTGGACAGGCATACAAACTCTACATGGCAAACCGTTGCTAGCACTATTTATGCTTTGGGTTTCTGCAAGATTGATTATGCTGATTAATCCAACCCTGATGATATGGGCAGCATTGTTTGATGCGGCATTTATGTTGGGCCTGAGTGCTGCAATTGCTATACCAATTGTAAAAGTCAAACAGTGGCGACAATTGGGGGTACTGACAAAAGTAGCTATGTTAGGCGTTGGCAATATTGCCTTTTATGCTGGCGCATTAGGCTGCTGGGCAAATGGCGCGCAAGTGAGCATTATCATTGGATTATATTTAACGGTCAGCATGATTCTGGTGATTAGCCGCAGAGTACTGCCTATGTTTATTGAGCGTGGCGTACAGGAGCAAGTAAAACTTAAGCAGTTTAAATGGCTGGATATCAGCATTATGTTGCTACTGGTTGGCCTGTTACTGAATGAAGTAGCGCTTCAAAGCACCAGTATCGGCATATTGGCTGGATCACTGCTTTTCTTAACAAATGGTTTTCGCTTATTTAACTGGCACACTAAGGGTATTTGGAAAGTGCCTTTGTTGTGGAGCCTTTACTGTGGTTTATGGCTAATTAATTTAGGCTTCTTATTTACTTCACTCAGCTATTTAACCAGCTCAATCGGCATGATATTTGCCATTCATTTATTGGCCGTAGGCGGTATAGGGCTTATTACCGTGGCAATGATGGCGCGCGTTGCATTAGGCCATACGGGAAGAAACATCCATCAGCCGCCCAGAATGGTGTCTTACGCATTTGGCTTACTTATAGTAGGCGCAATATTGCGTTCCATCTTTCCGGTTTTGGCAAGTGAGCACTATTTATTGTGGGTAGTATGTTCTTATCTTTGCTGGCTACTGGCGTTTGCAATATTTGTAGGAAAATACTGCGCAATTCTTATCAAACCTAGAATTGACGGAATGCTAGGCTAACTAAATAGCTACTCGCCTTTCCATTTGATTGAACAACCGATGCTGGCAATCTGCTCACGCGGCCCTTTGCCTGTTTCTGCAATCAGTTTCATCGCATCAAACAAATCACGCCTGCTGTCTTTTGGTGGCTCGGGGTTACGGCCCGCAGCATCAAAACGGCCGCGATATTGCAGCTCACCCTTGGCATTAAAACCAAAGAAATCAGGCGTACATACTGCGCCATAGGCCTTTGCGACTTCTTGCGTTTCATCCAGCACATATGGAAAGCTAAAGCGATTACGCGCAGCCTCTTCTGTCATACGCGCAAAATTATCTTCCGGATATTTCAGCGTGTCATTGCTTTGAATCGCAATGCTATTAATGCCGTACTGCTCTAGCTCAAGACAAGTGACAACCAATCGCGTTTTAATGGTTTTTACATAAGGACAATGGTTGCAGATAAACATCACCAGCAAACCATTCTTGCCCATCACCATATCGCGCGACACCAAGTTACCTTCGATGCTTCTGAAGTTCACAGCGGGCAAATTAAAATCAGGGGCTTTCCAACCAAAATCGCACATGGGCGGATTTAAACTTGCCATGCTTTACTCCTTAATTAACTTATAATTTTATCTTAACACTTTCGTTTAATACAATCATGTCTAATACCCGTTTTTATAGCGCAGAAAAACTTAATATTGGTGCATTAATTTCACTATCCTCCAGTGCTGCAACGCATGCCACGCGCGCGTTGAGATTGAATGTTGGCGATAAGCTCAAGTTATTTAATGGTGACGGATTAGACTATAACTGTGAGTTAATCAGCATCAAAAAAAATGAGGTGATAGCCAAAGTGCTGGCTAGCCAGACGATTGTAAATGAATCGCCACTTAATATCACTTTGCTACAAGGCATATCCAGCGGTGACCGCATGGATTACACCATTCAAAAAGCCGTGGAATTGGGCGTGAATGCGATTCAGCCAATATCCACTGAACGCAGCGTGGTAAAACTCAACCAGGAACGCGCGCAAAAAAGGCTTGAGCATTGGCAAAACGTCGTCACTTCAGCCTGCGAGCAATCTGGGCGCGCGTTTGTGCCGCAAGTATTATCGCCAATCAGTTTATCTAACTGGCTGGCAGATCATCCATCAGAAAATGCCACCCGCATCTTGCTTAACCCTGTGGGCGCATTAAAACTGGCGGCATTAACCAAGCCCGCCAATCACATTCAATTACTGATTGGTGCAGAAGGTGGATTAAGTCAAAATGAAATTAATGCCGCAACATCGCAAGGCTTCCAATCCATTATTTTGGGCCCGCGCATTTTACGCACCGAAACCGCCGCATTAACTGCCATCGCCAGCATGCAAGTTTTGTGGGGCGATTATTAAATCCACATAATTAAAATTGTATTTTTTACAAAATTATTTATAATAATGTAAATATTACAAATATATGGATTTATGATGGCATCTCTTGGCAGATTTATTCGGCAAATACGTCAATCAAACAACCTGACACTACAGCAACTTGCCAGCAAAATAGGTGCGGATGCTGGTAATTTATCACGCATAGAGCGCGGCGAGTTAGGTGTATCAGAAACTTTATTGCGCAAAATTTCTGCCGCACTGGATACAACGCCTGCACATCTTTATGCCTTAAGCGAAGCAGAAAACAATTTGCCGTTGCAAGTGGAAGAACCGCATCAATCCTATCTATCGACTTTTAACCAATCCACTTCTCGCGCAACCGCTGAAGACTTCGTGCAATGGTTTCGCTCTGCAACACCTTATATTCACGCATTTGGTGGCCGCACCTTTGTTATCGCATTTGGTGGTGAAGTAGTCAATGATGCGCAATTTATTGCCTTATCACACGATTTAAACCTGCTTGCCAGCCTAGAAGTAAGATTAGTTTTGGTGCATGGCGTACGTCCACAGATTGAACAACGTTTAAAGCGCGATAAACTGACACCAGCTTTTCATGATGGATTGCGTGTGACCGATGATGCGGCGATGGAAGCCGTAAAAGAAGCCAACGGTGCTGTGCGAGTGGAGATTGAAGCGTTACTTTCAATGGGCATTGCCAATTCACCAATGGCAGGCGCAGATATTCGCGTGGCGAGCGGCAATTTTGTTACCGCCAAACCACTTGGTGTGCGCGATGGCGTGGATTTACAACACACAGGCGAAGTACGCAAAGTAGATGCTATTGGCATACAAAAACGGCTGGATGATAACGAGCTGGTATTGCTATCACCGCTTGGTTATTCGCCAACTGGCGAAGCTTTTAACTTAAGTCTGGAAGATGTCGCGGTAAGCGCTGCGATTGCGCTGGACGCAGACAAACTGATTTTCTTGATGGATAGTGACGGCGTGCGCAATTTGCGCGGTGATTTATTGCGTGAGATGACGGCAGAAAAAGCCAAGAATCTGTTACGCAATGTACAAAACAATGAAGCCCCCATTCATTTCTCTGAGGACGTTGATTATTATTTGCCTGCCGCAGTACGCGCCTGCAAACATGGTGTCGCGCGCACGCATTTGATTTCACGCCATATCGATGGCGCCATCATCCAAGAGCTTTTCACGCACAGCGGCATTGGTACGATGGTGACAGAAGAAGGTCTGGAAACTATGCGCCAAGCAAATATTGACGATGTTGGCGGCATATTGAAATTGATTGAACCACTGGAAAATGATGGCATTTTAGTACGACGCGGACGTGAGCGCATCGAAATGGAAATTGACCATTTCTATATCATGGAACACGACAATCGCATCATCGGCTGTGCAGCACTTTATCCCTTTGCCGCTGAGCACATGGCAGAATTTGCCTGCTTGGCAATTGATACGGACTATCGCGGCAATGGTCGTGGCGATAGACTGTTCAATTATTGCCAAGCGCAGGCAAAAGAAAATGGCTTTAAAAAACTGTTCTGTTTAACCACACGCACTGAACACTGGTTTTTAGAGCGGGGATTTATTGAACAATCAATTGAAAAACTGCCGCAGGAAAAGCAAAATCTCTACAACTTCCAGCGCAAATCAAAAGTATTCGTTAAGCCGCTTTAAGCGTGTTAACCAAAATATCAACCCGATTTTGCAGTTAATATTTTGGTTTATTTTGCTAATAATTTCGGCAATCTCTTTAATTAGTAGCTTCTTTTTTAGATACAATGAGACAAAATTTAATTTCAGAGAATTAGCATGCAAAACCCTATACAAGATAGCGCGCAAAACACCATTGCACCAGCCCAAAAAGCGAAGATTCTGGCAGAAGCGTTGCCGTACATTAAACGCTTTTTTGATAAAACCATTGTGATTAAATACGGCGGCAACGCTATGACGGATGCGCATCTAAAAGAGTGTTTTGCACAGGATGTCGTATTGCTAAAACTGGTTGGTATGAATCCAGTGGTTGTGCATGGCGGCGGCCCGCAAATTAATGAAATGCTGGATAAGCTGGGCAAAAAAGGCGAGTTTATTCAAGGCATGCGCGTGACTGACGAAGAAACCATGGATGTGGTTGAAATGGTGTTGGGTGGTCAGGTGAATAAAGAAATCGTTAACTTGATTAATCGCCACGGCGGCAAGGCAGTTGGCCTGACTGGGCAAGATGGTAATTTTATCCATGCGCACAAATTGATGATGGCGGATAAAGACGATGCCAACAAAATGATTGATATTGGCCAAGTGGGCGAGATCAGTGCGATTGACCCAAGCATTATCAACTTTTTAGATTCCGGCGATTTTATTCCTGTGGTCGCGCCAATTGGTGTCGGCGAGAATGGCGATACATTCAATATCAATGCAGACGTAGTTGCAGGAAAGTTGGCAGAAATTTTAGGTGCGGAAAAATTAATCCTACTCACCAATACGCCCGGCGTGCTGGATAAATCCGGCACATTACTGACAGGTTTAACACCAAAACAGATTGATGACTTAGTCGCAGACGGCACATTATCCGGCGGCATGTTGCCTAAAATCAGTTCAGCCTTAGATGCAGCCAGAAGCGGCGTAAAAGCTGTGCATATTATCGATGGCCGTGTAGAACATGCACTGTTACTGGAAGTATTAACCGATGAAGGCGTTGGTACGCTGATTAAAGCCAAGTAATTACATTTAACCAGCCCGGCGACAGAAAATAATTTTGCAAGATAAAGCGCTAGAAGCGGCGACACTCCATCAGGCAGGCGAGGAATAAGCGAGCACGCGACGCCGCGATTTGCTTGCAAAAGTTTTATGCACCGAGTTTGGATTTTTGATTTAGACGATACCTTACACAACGCCTCCGCGCACATCTTCCCTGTGATGAATCGCGCCATGACGCAATACATCATGGATGAACTGGATTTAGATGAAGTCGCCGCGCATCAATTGCGCCAGCACTATTGGCAGATTTATGGCGCAACGCTTAAAGGTTTAATGCGCCATCATGGTGTTAATGCGCCGCACTTTTTAAAAACCACACATGCGTTTATGGATCTGCCGAATATGGTGATTCAAGTCAAACAACTACGCCATCTACTGCAAAGTCTGCAAGGGCGAAAATGTGTGTTCACCAATGCGCCGCGGGAATATGCAATGCGTGTGCTCACACTGATGGGCATTGCTGATTGCTTTGAATTGGTCTTTAGTGTGGAGTCCACAAAATTTCATGCCAAGCCATCAATACGTGGCTTTCAATCGCTACTTCAAACCTTAAAAACTCATCCTAAAAACTGCATTATGCTGGAAGACAATCTACCCGCTTTAATGACAGCAAAGCGATTAGGCATGAAAACCATCTGGGTGACTAAAAAACAACAAAAACCTGGTTTTGTTGATTACAGAATTGATTCAGTGTTAGCGCTCACTCACATTCAGCTATAATTAGCCCCTAATTTAAAACAATAATTCAGGGGAGCAATATGGCATCAGACCGTAAACAGCAAATCTTAGAAACACTCGCCAAAATGCTAGAAAATCCTAAGCGCGAGAAAATCACCACAGCCAGCTTAGCTGCCAAACTAGACGTAAGTGAAGCCGCGCTTTATCGCCATTTTGCCAATAAAGCACAAATGTTTGAAAATCTGATTGAATTCATCGAAGCCTCAATTTTTGGTGTGATTAACAAAATCACGACAGACGAAACAGATGGCGCAAAACAGGTGCAATTAATCATCACCATGTTGTTAAAATTCGCTGAAAAAAACCCAGGTATGACACGCGTGCTAATTGGCGACGCTTTAGTGAATGAAGAGGAATGGTTACAAACGCGCATTAACCAGCTTTACGACAGAATCGAAGCCAGCTTAAAACAAAGCATCCGCATCGCAGAAACTAGTACAGGCGTTAAGGGTGATGCTGAAGCGCAGGCGAACTTGATGGTATGTTATGTAGTTGGTCGCTGGCATCAATATGCCAAGAGTGGGTTTAAACGTAAACCAACGGAGTTTGTGCAACAGCATCTAAGCTTACTGTAGCCATAATATCTAGATTTGTTTGCAGAATATTAAGTGTTATATAACAGACTTAATTAACGCCTGCATAAATGCAAAAAGGAAGGGCTAAAACAGCCCTTCCTTTTTGCTTACTGATTTCAATAAAAATAATCACTTCTCAAACATTTCAAAGTAATTTCATATCGATTTAGTGGCGGCCATTACCTCTGCCGTTTCCACCTTTGTTGTTTTTGCCTTTGTTATTACCTTGATGCTTATCTGGTCCATTGCCTCGATGGTTTCCATTGTCCGACCCATCGTTCGAACGACTATCACGCCCATCATAACGCCCTCGTCTATCATCATTTTTGCTCCAATAGTCGTGGTCGTAGCGTCTGCCGTCATCACCGTGCTGACGATATTCTTGATATCTGGGTGCGTAAACATTTTGATACCATGCATCTTGCACAAAATAAACTGGTCTACCGCAGGCGTAATATCTATCGCAATAATTTGACCAGCGTTTTGCATGGCCAGGTGGCACTCTCAAATAAATAGGTTGCGCATCTCGATAAAAAGGCTCTACATAAACCACTCTAGGTTCCAAATAGACTAGTTGTGGTCTTGGATAATAATCACCAATATTAAGTTGCCCATAAAAGCCTGGCTGGCCAATACTAACTGACACACCTACACCTGCTTGAGCTGTAGATATCCCAATAGTAGATATAGCGATTAATGCGCTAAATGCAACAAAATGCTTTTTCATATAAAACCTCTATGTATTCAAAATTTGTATTGCCGCAAAAGCAATACAGTTGAGTTACTAATCAAAACTACTAGCAACTCACATATGATGAATAACGACTGAGGTCTTATCGAGATGACGCCGATAAGCTTGTAAAGCCTATCTGACTAGGTAAATAAATGTAAAGATTCAGACAAAATACGACTAATGAATCCTTCAAATAATTTGTTGAATGACTTTCAATCTTGCCTGGAACACTGCCGCCTTAATCTTTTCAGCTTCACTAAACTCTTGAGCAATCGCACCAGCATCCACACTTACAGCCGCTTTTAAAGCTTTATTAAGCAATTCCGATTCTGGCAAATCACAACTTTCCAAACCTGTCCTACCACGCGAATCGGCTTCGCAAGCTTTTAAAAAATCAGCGAATCTGGCAGGTTGGCGAATCGCATCCAGTTCCATCAAAAACTCAAGCAAAGTATCTGCGCGCATTTTGCTGGTCTGATGTAATTTGCCATGAAACTTGGCAACAATATGCGCAAGCTCTTTACAATCGTTAGGTACACGCAAGCGTTTACTTACATCTTTGAGTAAATCCACACTACGAATCTCATGCCCAATATGGCGTGGCAAAACATCGACAGGCGTGGTGCCCTTGCCAAGATCGTGCGTTAAGGCGGCAAAACGAATGGGCAAGCTGAAATTATGTTTGGCAGCATAGTCAATCACCATCATCACATGCACGCCCGTATCAATCTCAGGGTGATGTTGCGGCGGTTGCGGTATGCCCCAAAGCCTATCCAGCTCGGGCAGAATTTTTTGTAGCGCGCCACAGGCACGCAACACTTCAAACATACGGCTGGGCTTTTGCTCCATTAAGCCTTTGGCTAATTCTTGCCATACGCGCTCAGGCACTAGCGCATCCACTTCGCCAGCGGCGACCATTTGCTGCATCAGTTGATTGGTTTCAGGTGCTACAGTGAAATCGGCAAAGCGTGCGGCAAAACGTGCGGCACGCAGAATACGTACAGGGTCTTCTGCAAAGGCATCACTTACGTGACGCAAGGTTTTAGACTTGATGTCTGCCTTACCATTAAACGGATCAATCAACTGCCCATGCCCATCTTTTGTTTTTGTATTCACGGCTTTTGCAATGGCATTAATAGTTAAGTCACGACGCGCTAAGTCTTCTTCTAATGTGACTTCTGGAGAGGCATGCACGGCAAAGCCCTTATAGCCAACTGCCGTTTTGCGCTCTGTACGAGCCAACGCATATTCTGCTTGAGTTTTGGGGTGTAAAAAGACGGGAAAATCTTTACCTACGGGTCTGTAACCTGCTGCTACCATTTGTTCGGCCGTGCTGCCGACAACGACATAATCTTTATCTTTGACGGGTAAACCCAATAGCTCATCGCGCACGGCTCCACCAACAATATAGATTTGCATTTCAGACATTTTTAGATAAGCCCGTACAACAAAAAACGCCTATCTTCTGGCATTAATGGCACGCCCAGCCGCACTACGAAAACTATCGTAAGCCCCACGTGGTGTGGCATTAGTTAAATACTCCGGCACAACAGCCTCTAATGGCGTTGGGTTAACATTTAATTCCGGCGCTATTGATTGGTGCGTGACGTTATCTAGCGCCATTGATTTCACATTGTCGCGTGTCATCAGCTTAATCGGCAGCAATTCCATCGTAAATGCTTGCATCATGGACAAACGATCATTTAAGCCAATAATAGGGCGTTGCTTACCTAAAATATCCATCACCTTTTGCACTAATTCACGCAATGTATAAACAGTCGGGCCGCCAAGTTCATAGGTTTTATCGTAGGTGGTCGTATTCTCTAAGGCATTTACAAAACAGCTGGCGACATCTTCGACCCAAATCGGTTGAAATCTTGCTTGCGGTTTTGCCAAGGCAATCACTGGCAAATACTTAACCAGATTAGCAAATAGATTTAAAAAACGGTCATTGCGCCCAAAAATGACTGAAGGCCTGAAAATCGTGATATCCAGTTTTTTATTAAATTCCTTAATAGCGATTTCACCTTTGGCCTTACTGATTAAATACTGGCTAGGTGCATGAGTGCTGGCTTGCAGAGCACTCATGTGAATAAAACGATAAATGTCTAAGTTTTCGCATAACTGTGCAACGCGGCGCGGCAATTGATGATGATTCTCTTCAAAGGTATTCCGATTATTTTCATGCAAAATACCGATTAAGTTAATCACCGCATCTGTGCCAGTTAATGCTAGTTTCAGTGCGTGATTATTCATCACATCGCACTCAACCACTTGCACATTCGGCAGCAAAATCAAATGTTTACCAGCCTCGCGGCGGCGTGTTAATACTTTTACCTGATAACCTGCAGCATCTAACTTAGCAACAATGCTACTGCCAACAAACCCCGCCCCGCCTAACACACATACTGATTTAATTGTCATACATACCTTTAAACTACAGAACTTACTTCAACTCTAAACTGCACTTATTAAATAGTCTGCTTAAAATCATTCATCAACAGATTGAGTAGCTTCAATACTACCCTGACTTGCATTGTTTTGATTTAAATTCTCAGCACCCACATTAGCAATCGTCGCGCTGTCAACAGCAGAACTATCGGATACTAACCCTGTATTGCTGGGAATCACGCCTAACCTTTGTTTTAGAGTCATGGGTTTTAAACCCAGCTGATGCGCATATAGATGTGCATTTGCCATCACCCTTTGTACGTATGTGCGCGTCTCATTAAATGGAATCGTTTCTGCATATATAGCACCTTCCAACGGCACATCTGCCTGCCATTTTTTTGCACGACTGGGCCCTGCATTGTAGGCAGCTGTTGCCATCACAGACTGGCCGTTCATTAAATCCAGCGTATAGCGCATGTAATAAGTACCCAGCGCGATATTCGTATCCATTTCGTGAATCATGCCATTATGGTAATTCTCAACCCCAGCTTTACCCGCAATCCACTTGGCGGTAGCTGGCATTAACTGCATCAATCCTGCGGCACCTACACCTGATTTTGCCGCAACCATAAAACGACTTTCTTGACGGGTTATACCGTATATCCAAGCTTCATCAATTTCTTGTTCACTAGCGGCAGATTTAAATAAGTTACGATAGGGCGTAGGGTAGCGCAACGCAAAATCGTGCAATTCGGTAGTTTTATCGGCCGTAACAATGGTTAAATCATGCCATTTCTGCCGTGATGCAAATTCGGCAGCGGCTAATAATTGTGCATCGTCAAATCCGTTAATTGCCATCGCCCATTCAGATTTCGCTTCCCACACAAAATCTAGGCGTTGTAACGATAGCGCACGCTGAATAGCCGGCAACGTAGCGATTGCCTGCACATCATCTTCTGTTGTCTTGTAGGTATTTAATGGCGCGGTAATAAAACCTTCAAGCTCATCCTGTGCCAGCCAACCATAATAATGGCGCTCTGTGGATAGCTTAGCAAACAAGGTGTTGGCTTCTAATAATTGTTTTTGCGTTTTTAATGCACGTGCTTTCCAATAACGCCAAACCGCTTCTTCGGATTGGGCTGCATCCATTTTCGCGATAACTGCGAGCAGGCTTTGCCAATTTTTATCACGCAACGCGGCACGCGCATACCAAGCAATCTGGTCTTTATTAAGACTGTCGCCGGCTAATTTAAACCATTCCAGCGCTTGCGGCTCATGTCTTTGCGCAGCGTGTAAGGCCAATCGTCCATAAAAGAACTTTTTATCATCGGCCTGGATTGCACCTTCAACACCATTAAATAAGCTTAAAGCTTGTTGCGAGTTGGTTCTTGCCACACGGTTCAAGGCCATCAAGTTAAGTTCGCGGCCCAATCTGGTTTTAAAACTAATGGTTTTTTTGGCTAATGCCGTGCTGGGATTTGCATATACTTTATCGATTAACTTGGTTTGGCTTGCTTCAAACGTTTTGCTACGCTGAAGAATGCCTTTGGCAAGACTGATGCGATTATCTGTTAATGCTAAGCGAAATCTTGCCCAAATATCCTCTTCACTCAATACATTTGCCGCCTGCATGCGGTCAAATAAGCTGTTACAACTACTGGGCTGCTCTTTTCCCTGCATCCATAACGTTTTTGCCGCCTCTAGCGATTTGGCATCGCCCAATATCGCATTGGCTTCTGCCGCATAACAAGCAACAGCGGCATCCTCTTGCTTATAATTGGGGAGTTCTGCTGCAAAAGCAGACCAATCTTGCTCTTTAGCTAATTTTTTTAAATATTCACCACGCAGTTTATCTGCAAATGGATAATCGCTGTAAGCATTAATAAAATCGACTACGGTTTTATTATCGGCCTCATTTAAACTCAACAATATGAGCCAATATTCGGTATATGGCGCAAGCAAGTAATGCTGGCTTTGCAATTGCTGCATATATTCAGACAATGCAATGGCGTTTTTTTGGGTATAGGCAGTGCGTGCAAGCAAAAACTCCTCATCGCCACTGGCGGCAAAGCTGGTGCTGGCAGACATTATCAATGTGACGATAATGGTTTTAAAATAATGTAGAGTGCGCATATTAACCGAACCTGTATTGAACGTACTAAAGTCGGATAACCCTAGCTATTAAGTAAAGCAGAAAAACAACGACTAGCATCCAGCCTGTATAAGTAAGGATTTTTTTTACAAGTGTTAAATAACGCTGATTGCGTGTAACCAGATACAACGCCAATAACACTAAACTTGCAAGAAAAACTAAAACAATCGTTAAGCGAATAATGGCCATGGCTTAAGGTTAATTTAATCTAACTAAAATGCGGCATCAGATTAGGCGTAAAAAAAGCGGTTTGATCCTGAAAGCCTTTTGGTGCTTCTTCAATGTTCTCAAAAGTCACATACTCCCAAGCATCGGCATCAGCCAATAATGCGATTAACAAGGCATTATTTAAAGCATGGCCAGATTTAAATGCGGTAAATGCACCTAGTAATGGGTGGCCTAGCATGTATAAATCGCCAATGGCATCCAATACCTTATGTTTGGCAAACTCATCCTGGTAACGCAGACCATCGGTATTTAAAATGCGATATTCATCTAATACAATGGCATTATCTAAACTACCGCCGCGCGCTAACCCATTGGCGCGCAGGTATTCCACTTCATGCATAAAGCCGAACGTTCTGGCGCGGCTGATTTCTTTAATATAACTATTATCTTTGAAATCTATTTTGACATTGCTACCTGAGTTCTCAAGAACAGGATGCGCAAACTCAATAGTGAAATCCATTTTGAAACCGTGATAGGGCTCAAACGTCACCCATTTATCACCGTCTTTTACTTCAATTAATTTTTTGATCTTAATGAATTTTTTAGCTGCTGGCTGCTCAACAATGCCAGCCGATTGCAGCAAATAAATAAAGGGTCCGGCACTGCCATCCATAATCGGAATTTCTGAGGCCGTGATTTCCACGACTACATTATCGACGCCTAAACCGGCTAATGCAGACATTAAGTGCTCGACAGTGGCGACACGCGCACCATTATGTTCTAGGGCAGAACACATGCGTGTATCACGCACTGCGTCAGGTTGTGCTTGTATCGTGGGCGCTCCGGGCAAATCGGCGCGCTTAAATACAATGCCTGTGTCAATTTCAGCTGGTTTCAAAGTCAATGTGACTTTTTCACCATTATGCAAACCAACGCCAGTAGCACTAATCTGTTTTTTTAATGTTCTTTGCTTCAGCACTTAAATATCTAGCTAGAATGTCCTAGCCGGTTCCCTTTATTAACTTACCTTACATTTTAACAAATGTCGCCCAAATTAATCGGCTTGTTTGCGTAAAAATGCCGGGATGTCATATTCTTCAACACCTGACATTTTCATCGCCTCAACCTGTGCGCGACGATTGTTTTGACTAAACACCGCAGGTGCTTCTTCTTCCACATCGCCAACAAACACTGGCTGACTATTCGTACCTGTCATCAATGTTGTCATCACACGTAACTCTGGTTTTTGCTGGCGACGTGCAATTGAACCATTTAAACCTGTTGCTACCATCGTCACGCGCAATTTATCACCCATCGTTTCGTCAACCACATTACCCACAATCACGGTTGCATCATCTGCAGTAAACGCTTTAATGGTGTTCATCACATCATAGTACTCTTTCATTTTAAAGCTAGTACTTGCGGTGATATTCACTAAAACGCCACGCGCATTGGCTAAGTTGACGTCTTCTAACAATGGGCTTGCAACGGCTTGTTCCGCTGCAATCATAGCGCGATTTACGCCGCTCGCTTCAGCAGAACCCATCATCGCCATACCCATTTCACTCATTACTGTGCGTACATCGGCAAAGTCAACGTTAACCAAACCTGGGCAATTAATAATCTCTGCAATACCTGAGACAGCATTATGCAGTACGTCGTTCGCGGCATTGAATGCTTCTGTAAAAGGCACATCCTCGCCAAGTACTTCCATTAATTTTTCATTTGGAATCACGATTAATGAATCCACATGTTGTGACAACTCTTCTAAGCCGTCTGTTGCGACTTTAGTACGTTTACCTTCAAATGCAAACGGTTTAGTTACAACAGCCACTGTCAAAATACCCATTTCTTTGGCTACTTCAGCAATAATCGGCGCTGCGCCTGTACCTGTACCGCCACCCATACCGGCAGTGATAAACAGCATATCTGCGCCATCAATCATTTCCGCAATACGATCACGATCTTCCAATGCAGCTTCACGG
>Ga0160182_119888_pt1 | contig 18832 bp, 18 predicted proteins | sample met14sa_FD_108561 | JGI IMG/M metagenome (GOLD analysis project Ga0160182, IMG submission 108561) | Synthetic bacterial communities of pure cultures from sediment of Lake Washington, USA, under high oxygen condition - MT... | ecosystem: Engineered > Modeled > Simulated communities (microbial... >... | reverse complement strand
TCTGTATTGTAGATATGAGGATGTATGAAATATACCTTAAGGCAACTAGAGATTTTTGTGGCAATCAGTCGTACGGAGAGTGTTTCGCGTGCGGCCGAGGCGTTGTCGTTATCACAATCAGCAACCAGCACTGCGTTGAGTGAGTTTGAGCGGCAATTCGACCTGCAGCTTTTTGATCGTGTAGGTAAAACGCTACGCATTAATGAAACAGGGCGCCAATTGTTGCCAAAAGCTGTCGATTTATTAGACCGTGCCAATGAAATAGAAAATCTTTTGCGCGGACATGCTGGCTTTGGTTATATGAAAATTGGTGCGACATTAACCGTTGGCAATTATCTTGCCACGATACTTGTTGCCAAGTTCTTGCAAGAGCATCCTGAAAGTAGTATTCAACTACAAGTGCACAATACAAGCACAGTGGTACAACAGATTGCAAATCATGAACTGGACTTAGGGTTGATTGAGGGAGATTGTAATCATCCTGATATAGAGGTGCAGCAGTGGGTGGCAGATGAACTTGTGGTGTTTGCTTCCCCTCATCATCCATTAGCGGCAGTAAAGAAAATTACTATGGAACAGCTCTTACAAGAACAGTGGATTTTAAGAGAAAAAGGTTCTGGTACTCGGGCAACTTTTGATCGCGCTTTTCAGAACAATCATGCAAAACTGCATATCAGGCTTGAATTAGAGCATACCGAGGCGATTAAACGCGCAGTTGAGTCTGGACTTGGCATCGGATGCATATCGCGTCTGGCCCTTAAAGATGCCTTTCGTCGTGGTAGCCTAGTGCAATTGGCTACGCCATCCCTGAACTTAGGAAGGTATTTCTATTTTCTTTGGCATAAACAGAAGTATCAAACAACGGGAATGCGTGAATTTATCGCTTTATGTAAAGCAATGGTCATTGGCGCCGAGCGCAGTGACCAAGTTAATTTGCCAGAAATACCTTAAAGGACCGACTTTAAATGATAAATGTGCAACGTGATGTAATGAATTATGATGTGTTGATTGTAGGCGCAGGGCCGTCTGGCTTGGCCGCAGCAATTAAACTTAAACAACTTGCTAATGACCAAGGTCAAGAAATCAGCGTATGTGTGCTTGAAAAGGCGGCAGAGGTTGGCGCACACATTTTGTCAGGTGCAGTAATAGACCCCATCGCCTTGAATGAGCTTATTCCTGATTGGCGAGATAAAGGTGCGCCACTCAAGACCCATGTGACTAAAGATGAGTTCTTGATTCTAGGGCAAGCTAAAGCTTGGTCAATTCCACATTGGCTGATGCCACCTTTAATGAATAATCAAGGTAACTATATCGCGAGCCTAGGTGATGTTTGCCGTTGGCTAGGTGAGCAGGCAGAAGCATTGGGTGTTGAGATTTATGCTGGCTTTTCCGCACAAGAGATGCTTTATGATGAGCATCAACAAGTAGTGGGTGTCATCACGGGGGATATGGGGCGTGATGCGCAAGGCGGGGAAACCGTACAGTTTACGCAGGGCATTGAAATAAGGGCGCAATATACATTGGTGGCAGAAGGTACGCGTGGGTCATTAACGCGCGAGCTGGAAAATAAATTTAGTCTGCGTAAACAATCTTCACCCCAGAAATATGGCTTAGGCTTCAAAGAAGTATGGCGAGTGCCAACTGAGCAGCACCAAATAGGCTTGGTGCAACATAGTATTGGCTGGCCATTGACTGCTGATACTGGGGGTGGCTCTTTTATTTATCATTATGGTGAGCAATTGGTTTCTATCGGATTTGTGGTGCATTTAGATTATGCCAACCCACACCTTTCTCCTTTTGATGAGTTCCAACGTTTCAAGACTCATCCACAGCTTAAATCTTTACTGAAAGGCGCTAAGCGCTTGAGTTATGGTGCAAGGGCCATTAGTGAAGGAGGCTTACAGTCTTTACCTGATTTGGTGTTTCCTGGTGGTGCATTGATTGGTTGTAGTGCGGGCATGGTGAATGTGCCACGTATCAAAGGCAGCCATAACGCGATGAAGTCTGGCATGTTGGCGGCTGAGACTGTATTTCACGCATTAATACAATCAGGCACGCAGAGAATACCTGTGCTACTAGATTATCCGAATGCGTTAAAAAACTCATGGGTTTGGAAAGATTTAGACGCTGTGCGCAATGTGAAACCGCTTCTATCAATGTTTGGTAGCTGGGGTGGCACACTGTTAGGTGGTGTTGAGATGTGGCTGAGTGCTTTTAAAATTCGTCTGCCATGGACTTTGGTGCATAAAAAGGCAGACCACGACTGCACAAAATCTGCATCGGAAATGCCCGTAATCGATTACCCTAAACCAGACGGTGTTTATAGCTTTGATCGTTTAAGTTCAATCAGCCTAAGCAATATTGCACATGATGCAAATCAGCCTTGCCATTTGAAGTTGATAGACAAAAATGTACCTATCAGTATTAATTTAGCAAACTATGATGCACCTGAGCAGCGTTATTGCCCAGCAGGTGTGTATGAGATTATTAGGCAGCAGGAGGTGAGCTATTTACAAATCAATGCTCAAAACTGCATTCATTGCAAAACATGCGATATTAAAGATCCAACTCAGAATATTGTTTGGGTACCGCCAGAGGGTGGCAGTGGGCCAACTTACTTAGGCATGTAAGTGCTAAGTAAGATTGCTTTTTGCTATTGGCTTAATCCATATTGCGCAAATAGCTCAATAAAAATATCCTGTAGTTCGTATAAATAGTTTTTCATTTCAGTCTCCATTCAGATTGCTACTTCAGAATATTGGAAAAACAATTTAGTGTAGCAAGTTAGAGCAGTGTATAGCGTGAATATTGATTTGTATAATTGAATATCGAAATGCCATTGATATGCTAAACTTATCAATGGTAGGTAATTAGTAGATAAGTGGAGTATCAATCATGACTTTAAGTGAACTGCGTTTTGTTGTTGCCGTAGCGAAAGAGCGTAATTTCAGACGCGCGTCTGAGAAATGCTATGTCAGCCAACCGGCCTTGAGCTTAGCGATTAAAAAGCTAGAAGAGGATTTGGGCGTACAAATTTTTGAGCGTAGTCGAACTGATATCAATCCAACACCCATCGGTGAGAAAATAATCGAGCAGGCAATTAAAGCGATAGAAGAAGTTAACTATATTCGAGAGCTAGCTAAGCAAGGCAATAATCAATTAAGTGGCTCTTTCCGACTAGGCTTGATTTACTCTGTAGGACCGTATTTACTGCCAGAGATCATTCCAATACTCCGCCAGAGCGCACCAGAAATGCCACTGGATATTGAAGAGAATTTGACGGTTCAATTAGAAGCTCAATTGAAAAACGGGATAATCGATGCGGCAGTGGTTGCACTGCCTTTTGATGTGCCAGGAATTAATACCTTACCTTTATATGATGAAAAATATTTGGTGATGGTGCCAGTGAGCCACCCATGGGCAAGCCGCAAGTCAGTAAGTGCAGACGAGCTTGCAGATGAAAATGTCCTATTGCTCAATAGCGGGCATTGTTATAGTCATCAAGTGTTACAGGCCTGTCCAGATTTGTCTCGTAAAGGTCAGGTGTTACAAGGAAACTCATTAGAAACTATTCGCAATATGGTAGCTTCCAATTTAGGCATTACCGTGTTGCCATGTAGTGCCGCAACAGACCGGTATTTAAACCCACTAGTAAAAGTCATTCCATTTTCTGAGCCTGTTCCTGTGCGTAGGGTGGCGATTGCATGGCGCAAGAGTTATGCAAGAGAGCTTGCTGTGATGTGTGTAGCCGATGCAATTAAGGCGATTGCGTCGGACTGTCTAGAGATGATTGATTAGTGGTCTCATCTGTATAAAATCTAAAGCATCCTCTGCCGGCACGTTTTGCTTCATACATTGCTTGGTCTGCAACACGCATCAGTGAGACTACATCACTGCCATGAAGAGGGTATATACCAATGCCTATGCTACAAGAAATATGAATCTTATGTTGCTCAATCAGAAAAGGCTGTGTCAAAGCAAATACCACTTCGTTAGCGACCATCGCAGCATCTTGGTTTGACTCAATTTGCGAGAGTACAATGACAAACTCATCACCACCTATACGGGCAACAGTGTCGGTTTGTCTTTTTATGCGCGCAGTCAGACGTTCTGCAACTGCTTTGAGTAATAAATCTCCAATGTCATGACCTAGTAAGTCGTTGACTGGTTTGAACTTGTCTAAGTCTAAAAACATGAGCGCCAGTTTCGTTTTCTCTCTCCGAACTTGTGCTAATGCCTGATGCAAGCGGTCTGTCAGTAATGTCCGATTTGGCAGGTCTGTGAGCGGGTCGTAATGTGCAAGATGGTGGACTCGTTCTTCAATCGACTTTCTCGCAGTAATATCAATCATCGTACCAACATAATGCGTGACAATATTGTCCCTATTTTTCACTGCAGTAATTGTCAGCCACTCTGGATAGATCTCACCGCATTTACGTTTGTTCCAGATTTCGCCTTGCCAAGAGCCTTGGCTTTGGATGCTATCCCACATTTCTTTATAGAAAGCTGCATCGTGTACGCCAGATTTTAACAATTTCATTTTTTTACCGACAGCTTCGTCTGCCGTAAAGCCTGTAATTCTAGTGAAAGAATGATTAATTTTTAATATATTGGCATTTGCATCCGTCACTATCATGCCTTCTTGTGATTCGAAAGCAGTCGCGGCAATTTGAAGTTCGGTTTCAATTTTCTTTCGGTCTGAAATATCCCGTGCGAAGCCAACAGTTCCCAATAAGTTACCATCCTGATCAGTCACTGGTGCTTTAAAAGTTTCAATCCAGTGTTGATTACCTTTGGTATCAACATAAGTTTCTTCAACGGATTTTGGTTGCCTTGTCTGTAATACGGATAAGTCATCCTTACGATAGTTTTCAGCAATCTCTATTGGCGAGTAGTCAAAGTCTGTCTTGCCAACCAAGCTCTCAGGGTTATTTTCACCAAAGTTATTGGCGTGTACTTTATTAACTGATAAAAAGCGACTTTCCAGGTCTTTAAGCCAGACCATGAAAGGAAAGTTATCTAACAATGCACGTTGATAGCCCTCTTTTTTCCGTAACTCTGACTCGACACTTTTTAAATGACTGATATCGACATGAGTGCCAATGAGTCTTTTTGGTTTAAGTACTACTCCATTTACATCGAGGGCTAACTTTGCGCGAGAAAGTATATCAACCCAATGTCCATCCTTATGCTTCATACGAAACTCTGTTTCAAAGCTCACACAATCACCATTGATATAAGACTGCGCATGCGCTAATGTAGCTGCACTGTCTTTAGGGTCGACTAGTGAGGACCATGTGTCGAGGGTGTTACCTAATTCGTCATCACGATAGCCAAGCATTGACTTCCAACGAGGGGAATAATACACCTCGTTAGTGTCTAGATTCCAATCCCATAAGCCATCGTTGGCACCTTTTAATGCAAAGTTTAAGCGTTCACGATTGATGATTTGTTCAGCTTCAGATTTCTTTATTTGGGTAATATCTTCGTAAATCCCCAATACGCCGATTACTTCTCCAGAATCTTGACGTAGCGGAATTTTAGAGGATTTAAGAATCATTTCATAGCCATCTACTGATTTCTCAAGCTCTTCATAAGAGGCTTTCGGTACTGCACGTTGCATCACCTCAAGATCAATTGCACGATAGTAGTCTGCGCGTGCTTGCCAAGCTAAATCATCATCGTATTTTCCGATAATTTCGTTAACATTATTGAAGCCGGCATCCCTTGCAAAATTGCTATTGCAGCCGATATATCTTGAGTTTTTATCCTTCCAAAAGATTCGCATAGGAATCGTTTCAATAATAGATTGCAAGATATTGCTAGATTCTGTGAGCGCATCAAATAGATTAGCTTTTTCAGAAACATCAAATAGCACGAGTAGTTGAGAGCCTGAAAGTCCTTTGTCTAGTGGGGTAGTGGTGGCGATGATTGATTTCACTGCTTGATTTTTACAATGAATTTTTAGATCTAAAGGTACAAACGAACTTTGATTAATTGCACAATCATTTAAATGATTGTTCCATGATGCTATGACTGAAGCTCTATAGTGCTCCTCAGGGTATGCCTTCAGCCACCAATCGCTGATTGTCGTTATATCTGCATGCGTATAACCAAATGATTTAGTGAATTGTGGATTAAGCCTGATTAGTTGGCCTGTATCTTTAAAAACAGCAATTGGCACCGGACATACATCGATAATTGCATTTAGATGTTCATTGTGCTGATGGAGTTGATGAAGGGTTTTTAACAGATAGATCAAAAGCCCACTCACAATAGAAGCGGCTAACACAGCACTTACAAACCCAGTAATGAGATAATTTGTGGTTACTTTACCTTCTAGCAGAAATTGCATTGTTGCTACAGTAGGTAAAGTAAGTGCAATGGCTGATATGACAGATATCAGCCATAAATGCCATTTCTTCTTACCGAGCAATATTGGGATTAAAGTATGTTTCAAGTGAGTCCTAGCTTTCAATACTTTGTATTCATATCCTATACCTAAGACTACAAAATCTTTTGATTAAAATCAAAAGGGCTGGCGGTATAGCAACATAAACAGAATGTCTACTTTGACAAGTCTACATCTATAACACAGATTTTAATGTGCAGGCTTGCAGGCTAATAAGTAACGTAAAGCCGGTATCCAGCAACGCTCACATCTTGCGTGGTAATGGCAAGTTTAATCTTAATTTCTCTACCAGCGCTGAATCCTGCAGCGATATCTGTCTTTGGTGGTAAATACTCTGCTGGTTTAAATATACGTCTTAACACAGCACTGTCATTGGTGTCTGTTAGTGTGAGCTCTACGTTTGGGTAAGCCTGTACAAAGCTAGCCTTGTTAAAAAGGCTGCTGCTAAGATGCATGACGCCTGTATGTTCTAAATCTTCCTGCATATCAGAGTCATCAATGATAATCCATTCTATTTGCTTAGGAAGCTCAATACTGCAATGTAGCTGTTGGCAAGCGGCTAGCAAATGCGGTTTTAAATTTGGATAATAAATGGCAATCGTATTGCGTAAAAAGTAGACGCTCTGGCTCGCAGCAATTAATAGTAGAAGAAGCACACCCAAAATCCATAGCCAGCGAAGACGCTTATTGGCAATCTTTTTTCCGTCAAGCTTTGCGTGTTTTGCAAGATCATTAAAGTAGTGAGATTGATTTCCAGGGATGAAGCTCAGATTTGTCACGTCATTGACTGGCTGTTCTTCTAGATGAGCAAGACTGTCTGACTTGTCAGTAATCGTGTCAGCATCAGTACTAAGCTGATTCAAATCTGCTTGTATCGCTTCTGAACGTTCTAAGCCATGGGAGACCGCTTCTTGTTGCGCTGTCGTTGACTCAATCGCTTCTACCGTCTGATTTTGCGTACTAGAGAAGGATTGTTGCACCTTCTCTGGTGTATGGTTTTGGTTTTGAATATCATTTGATGACGCGACCTCTGCGATGGTGCTATGGTCAAGGGTAGGCCAAGAGGATGAATGCGGTGTGTTAGATTGTTCGGTAATGAATGGTGCTGATGAAGTGCTCGTATCTTCTGTGACTGTGCTACTTTCGTGTATTGGTTGATCAGCTTGTGCTTGAGCGATAAATTGCTCTTTAGCATTAAATACATGCAGACATTGGCCGCAACGTACTAGCCCACCATGCTGATTGAGCTGTGCTTCACTAACAAAGAATTGAGTTTGACAATTAGGGCAATGGGTTATGTCGCGCATTTTTTCGTGCCTGTGAGCAATACCCAAGCATCCATATGCTGTGGTGTGCCCATATCAAACCATTCAGAATAAATGGCAGAAACAGCGGATTCTTGTTCACGTAAAATACCAGAAAGTGCAATTTTTCCCCCAGCCTTGCATGACTTTGCTAATGCAGGCGCCAGAACACTCAATGCACTGGATAAAATATTGGCAACTACAATATCAAACTCTTTAGATTGATATTGGTTCGCATCATAGAACTTAGCTTCTACTTGATTTTGCTCAGCGTTGTATAGGCTAGATTGAATAGCTTGCGTGTCGATGTCAGTACCCACAACTTCTTCCGCACCTAGTTTTTTAGCCGCAATTGCTAAAATGCCTGATCCACAACCGTAATCGAGCACGGAGTTTCCTGCGTTCACAGTCTGTGTCAGCCAGCCCAAGCATAAGTGTGTGGTTGGGTGGCTACCAGTACCAAAGGCAAGACCAGGGTCTAATACGATATTGATTGCCTCAGGATTTGGCGATACATGCCATGTAGGTACAATCCATAGGTTATCTGTAATTTTGATTGGCTCGAATTGTGATTGGGTAGCGCGCTCCCAATCTTGTTCTTGAATCGTTTCGGTGGTGTAGTTAAGTTTGCTAAGTTTCGCGAGTTGCTCTAACTCTTTAACCACTGCCGTGACATCAACACCTTCGTCAAACAAAGCACTTACCAGATTTTGCTGCCAAATACCTGGAGGAGGGTCGCCTGGCTCACCAAAAATCGGCTGCTCATCAATGGTCTCAGCATTTGCATCTTCAATAATGGCTGACAGCGCGCCTAGCTCCATGAGTGTATCGCTAATTAAATCAGCATTATTATCCTGTGCTTCAATTTTTAATGATACCCAAGCCATACTCAACCTATCTGTTACTTATCTTATTTAAACAATATTAATGCAAATACGCGTTAACCGTACAAAACTTACGGTAACGCGTATCTGAGATTGCTACTTTAAAGTGATAATTATTTGTTATAAATACCAAGCTTTTGCTCTAGGTAGTGAATGCTTGTACCACCTAAATGAAAAGCTGCATCTGCCATTAAATCAGCATGTAATGCAATGTTGGTGCTAATGCCATCAATCATCATTTCAGACAATGCAATACGCATACGAGCAATGGCTTGTTCGCGGGTATCGCCGTAAGTAATTAACTTACCGATCATTGAGTCGTAATGTGGTGGAACCGTGTAGCCAGCATACGCGTGCGTATCGATACGTACACCAGGGCCACCTGGCATATGGAATTTAGTGATTTTGCCTGGAGAAGGTACAAAGTTATAAGGATCTTCTGCATTTTGGCGACATTCAATCGCATGTCCGCGTAATTGAATGTCTTTTTGGCGGAACTTCAGCTTTTCACCTGCTGCTACAAAAATCTGTTGTTGCACTAAATCAATACCGGTGACCATTTCTGTCACCGTATGTTCTACTTGCAGGCGCGTGTTCATTTCAATGAAATAGAACTCATTGTTTTCATATAAGAACTCAAAAGTACCTGCACCGCGATATTTGATTTTACGGCAGGCTTCAGCACAGCGTTCACCAATTTTGTCGCGTAAGCGAGCATTGAGTAATGGGGCTGGCGCTTCTTCGAGAATTTTTTTGATGACGACGTTGCATAGAGCAATCGCGCTCACCCAAGAACACTGCATTACCATGTTGATCAGCTAGTACCTGAATCTCAATATGACGAGGCTTTTCTAGGTATTTTTCCATGTAAACCATGGGGTTGCTAAACGCTGCTTGTGCTTCAGCTTTGGTCATGTTGACTGACGTCAGTAACGCAGCTTCGGTATGCACTACACGCATACCACGACCGCCGCCGCCGCCAGCCGCCTTAATAATCACTGGGTAGCCAATTTGTTTGGCGATTTTAATGATTTCGCTAGGGTCATCTGGTAACGCACCTTCTGAGCCAGGTACGCAAGGAACACCAGCTTTTCGCATCGCATCTTTAGCAGATACTTTGTCGCCCATTAAGCGGATAGTCTCAGCGCGTGGGCCAATAAACACAAAGCCGCTTTGTTCTACACGTTCTGCGAAGTCAGCGTTTTCTGATAAGAAACCATAACCAGGGTGAATTGCCTGTGCATCTGTGACTTCAGCAGCACTGATGACCGCAGGCACATTTAAGTAACTTTGGCTGGAAGGAGCAGGGCCGATACAAACTGACTCATCTGCTAACTTTACGTATTTAGCTTCACGGTCAGCTTCTGAGTGAACAGCAACCGTTCTGATACCGAGTTCGCGACATGCGCGCTGTACGCGTAACGCTATTTCGCCGCGATTGGCGATTAAAATTTTGTCAAACATTGCCATGAAAGTGAGATCCTAGTATTTAGGCCTTAGTAATTGATATCTTAGTATTGAAGTAAGACCTAATTAATTAAGCGGTAATTTAATAAGCTAAAACGATTAGCCGATAATAAACAGTGGCTCACCATATTCAATGGCTTGGCCGTTATCAACTAAGATTTTTTTGATGACGCCAGCTTTATCTGATTCAATCTCGTTTAATAACTTCATCGCTTCGATAATACATAGTGTGTCGCCTACAGCAACCGTATCGCCGACTTCAACAAAAGATTTGGCATCTGGAGATGGTGAGCGGTAGAACGTACCTACCATTGGTGATTTAACTGCATGACCTTCTTCGGCAACAGGTGCTGCTTCAACTGCTACAGCAGGTGTTGCTTGAGGTGCTGGCGCATGTTGCGGCATGTAGTGATTGTAATTTTGCGCAGGCATACTGGCAGTGAAGTTGCGGCTGATACGTACTTTTTCGCCGTCTTCTGTGAGTTCTAATTCTGAAATGCCTGATTCTTCTACTAGATCAATAAGCTTTTTAAGTTTACGTAAATCCATGACGACCCCTAACTAATTCGATATAAATTATTATTTTAAGAATGATTAATTTTTTCAATAGCGAAATCTAGAGCAAGCTCATAACCTTTTGCACCTAGTCCGCTAATAATGCCAACAGCGATATCTGTAAAATATGAATGATGACGAAATGATTCTCGCGCAAACACATTTGACAAGTGTACTTCTATAAATGGAACTTTGACCGCGCTCAACGCATCGCGCATTGCAACGGATGTGTGAGTGAACGCTGCCGGATTGATGATGACAAAATCTACACTTTTAGTGGCAATAGACTGAATTTTATCGACAAGATCAGCCTCCGCATTGCTCTGAAAAGCTTCTAATGTGATATTGGCAGATTTTGCCTTATTAACGAGTGTTTGATTAATGCTATCAAGTGTAGCGTTACCATAATGCTGTGGCTCACGCAGTCCTAATAGGTTCAGGTTAGGGCCATGTAATACCAAAATGTGCTTAGTAGCCATGACGACTCACCTGATTTAAACGATTTTTGCATAAATTACGATAATTCATAAACGCGAGTTTGCCGAAGTTAAAGGGTTTTGTCCAGCAACTTTAGAGAATTTAAGCGAATTTACCTTGCTCAATTCTACTAATCCCATCACTAAAGTATGGTCTTGAATTCGCTTGCAAATGACTAGATGGCATTTGTGCCTAGAGCGATTAAAGTGAGAGTAAGGGGGTGATCGCTGCTTCTAAGATTGTTTTGTTAATGCGCCCAAAGTGCGTATTAACTACTTTACCATCTGCATTAATGATGACGGTGTAGGGTAAAACGCCCTTATCATTACCTAACTGCTCTCCTAACAAACTGCCTTTGCTTTCGTCTGCAAAAACAGGGTAATTAACTGGCGATGTTTTTAAATATTCGGCAACCATTGCTGGATCATCAATGGCGATACCTAATACGATGACATTTTTATCTTTATAAGATTGCTGCAGTGCAATTAATTCAGGCATTTCCTCTTTGCAAGGAGGGCACCAAGTTGCCCAAAAGTTAACAATAATGATTTTGTTTTGATATTCCCCGAAGTTTTGCATTTTTCCAGAGATATCTGGCAAGTTAGATGCATACAGCGGCGAGCTGCTAATTTTGCTATCAGCGTCGGCGTTCGAAAATTGCCCTTTCACTAATACCAGCGTTGTGGCTACTACACTAACAATTAGAGCAATAAAGAAAAGTGGTTTTAGTATCTTGTTTAGCATTGAATGGTTTCTGGTAGGCAACTACCACGTTGATCTAGAATTTGTAGAAAGGCGTCTGCATTTTTATAGCCGACCACTTTTAAGTGAGTTTCTTCGGTCGCTTTTGCGCTAAAAAACAGAATACCTGGCGGGCCAAATAGGTTAAATCTCTGCATGAGTGCTTTGTCATCATCTGTATTATTAGTGACATCTACTTGCAATAATAATGTGTCTTTTAGTGCTGATTGGACGCGCGCATCGCTAAACGTAAATTGTTCCATCTCTTTGCAAGCCACGCACCAGTCTGCATAAAAATCGAGCATGACGGGTTTCCCTAGTGCATTTTGAAGCGCATTGTCTAACTCACTAATGTTTTTGATGGATCGGAAGTTCAGGTTTTTATGCTGCTGTTGAGCATTAGATGCACTAGCAACTAATCCACTGAGTGGTTGTAATGGTGATTTTGCATTAGAGAGCGCGCCAATCAGCATGGCTAAACCGATGACGACCATCATTACTCCGATGCCTTTCCAGAACTTGAGTGCTGGTTTTGCATCAGTAGGCAGGCTATCTAGTGCATGCATATAAATGGCTGGCACAATTAACAGCGCAGCCCATAGCGCCAGTTGCACTTGCATGGGAATGACCGGTGCAATCAGCCATATCGCTACCGCTAGCATGAGTACGCCGAATAAATTACGGACCGCATTCATCCAACTGCCTACTTTGGGCAGAAGTGTGCCTGCCGATGCGCCAATGAGCAGTAGTGGGGTACCCATCCCTACGGATAGTGAAAATAAAGCGACTCCACCTAGTAAAACGTCGTTAGTTTTGCTGATGTAAAGTAATGCGCCAGCCAATGGCGCTGCCACACAGGGGCTAATAATAAGTGCAGATAGTACGCCCATGAGAAAATCACTAAAAAAGCGTCCGCCCTTAATACGACGGCTTAAGTTCATTAGGCCATTTTCTATACCACTTGGTAGCTTAAGTTCGTAGAAACCAAACATAGAAAGTGCCAGCAGGGCAAAGATAAGTGCACCAAATCCCAATGCCCATGGCGTTTGTAATGCACTACTGAGCATTTGCCCTGAAAGTCCTGCTGCGATGCCTGCTAGCGTGTAGGTTAAGCACATCCCCAAGGTGTAAGCGAGGGATAAGTTAAACGCGTGTAAGCGCGAAACGTGCGCATTTTTGCCGATGATGATGGAAGATAGGATTGGAATCATGGGAAATACGCATGGTGTGAATGCGAGCAATAACCCAGCTGTAAAGAAGCCTAGAATAATCAGCCACCATTTTCCACTTTTCAGCAAATTGGCTGCTTGGCTGTCACTTTCTGAGGCATTGTTATTCGCTGCTATGTTGTTAGCGGTTGTCGTTGCTTGACTTGGGCTGGTGCTAGTGTCTGGCGTAACAGTGAAGTTTTTTTGTTGAGGCGCATAGCAAAGACCTTTCTCGCTACAGCCCTGATAGGTGATTTTAATATCAACAGGCGTGCTAATTTTATCTTTTATCAGCAAAGTGGCGGTAAAGTCTGTATGGTAGACCTCCATTTCGCCAAAGTTTGGGTCATTCTTAATGTCTGCTTTTGGTAATTTTATTTCGAACGTTTGCGTGGGGGTGAGCTCAAACTTTGTACGTGTTTTATAAAGGTAATATCCTGGTGCGACAGTAAAACTAGCGTCAACGCTTTGCCCATTTTGTTTGATAGACAAACCAAAAGCGGCATCTGGTGATAAAAACTCATCTTCTGCAGATTCATCTGTGAACAAGTTCTTGATACCACTGGTGACATTGCCTGCATTGCTGACAGATGCAGATAATATGAAGAAGCCGAATAGTAAGAAGTACGAAAATCTTTTAAACATTGTGTTCCTTAAGCAGATAATTGCGTAGTTACCCATTGTAAATATTGAGGTAAGCCACCATCTACGTTGATAGAGATTATTTCAGGAAGTTCATAAGGATGCACTTTTATAATCGCCGCTTGAAGTGCATCATACTGTAATTGAGTTGTTTTAATAAGCATTGGTATTTCGTTCGTGTGTTCTAACTTGCCTTCCCACATATATACGGATAGGCATGGGCTTAAGATGTTGACACACGCCGCTAATTTTTGTGTGACCAATGTTTCGGCCAACTGGCTTGCAGTCGTAGTATCCGGTACGTTGGTGAGTACTAGTAAAATATTTTCTGGATTCGACATTATTTTAGGATAGCAATACATGCGTTTATTGATAGGTTTGATTTTACTCGCTTTTCCAATCGCTGAGATATGGCTATTGATTGAGCTTGGCCAAGAGTATGGTTGGTGGTTGTTAGTTTACTTAGTCGGGATTGCCCTGTTAGGCTTACGACTGATTCGGGATGAAAAGTCGTTATTTACTGGTCGTATGTTGCAAAGTATGCGCACAGGAGATCATCCGATTAAGGCGATATTTGGCAGTGCACGTAATATTATTGCGGGCGTGTTGCTGATATTGCCGGGTGTGATTACTGATATGATTGCAGTGATTCTGTTGCTGGTTCCGATTAAAAACAATCAAGCGTCAAACACGCAGTCACCATACCAAGCCAGACAAGCTGCGAATGATGACGTAATTGAAGGCGAATTCCGCCGAGAAGACTAAGTTGCACAAGATTTAAAAATAATTTATTGAAAATAAACAGAAATATACGACATGACTTATCAAATTACTATTCAGCCTAGTGGCCATACTTATCAAGCAAAAGCTTATGAAACAGTTCTTGAGTCAGCCATAGAGGCTGGTTTTAATATTCCTTACGGCTGTCGAAATGGTGCTTGTGGTAGCTGTAAAGGTACAGTATTAAGCGGTGATGTGGACCATGGTGATTATGCTAGTAGCGCATTGACTGAGGCTGATAAAGCCGCAGGTAAAGCATTGTTTTGTTGTGCCAGGCCGTTGACCGACTTGACCATCGAGTGTCGAGAAATTAATGCAGGGGTGATTCCGCCACGTATTCTCCCTACACGTGTAGAGCGTAAAGAGCAGTTGTCGCATGATGTAATGGCGTTATTTCTAAAACTGCCGAGCAGTGAGCGTTTGCAGTTTATGGCTGGGCAATACGTTGAGTTTCTACTTAAAGATGGTAAGCGCCGTGCCTTCTCATTGGCAAATGCACCACATGCAGATAGCTTATTAGAGATACATTTACGGTTGATCCCGGGTGGACAGTTTACTGAGTATGTCTTTAATGAGATGCCAGATAAAGCTATTTTGCGTATCGAAGCACCATTTGGCAGCTTTTATTACAGAAGCGACTCAGAAAAGCCGATGGTGATGGTGGCTGGCGGTACTGGCTTTGCGCCAATTAAAGCGATTATTGAGCATATGATACACAATGATATTAAGCGTAAAGTAACTTTGTATTGGGGAGCTAGAACCTTAGAGGGTTTATATATGCCAGCACTCCCTGAGGCATGGGCTGAAGCGCACTCAAATATTGAGTTTATCCCTGTGCTGTCAGACGCGTTGCCAGAGAATAATTGGCAAGGTCGTGCTGGTCTGGTGCATCAGGCCGTGTTGGATGACTTTAGTGATTTAAGCGATGTTGAAGTCTATTGCTGTGGCGCACCCGCCATGGTGGAGGTGGCACATGCCAGCTTCGCGCAGGCTGGTTTACCTGAAGGTGCATTCTATTCAGATGCTTTTAATTATGCGAAACCAGTGCCAAGCGTTGCGACAAGTGTATAGATACGCTTGAGTTTTTTAGCGTAGTACCTATAAATTAAAAATTAAACGCCACTTTTATAGTGGCGTTTAATTTTATAAAGCGTATTTTAATATGCAGATAGTTAGCTTATTTGAAAAGTAGCGATTGTTTATTCTTTTCAGCAGCAAGTTTCTGTATCAGCGTTTCAAGATCTGAATTTTGAATCAAGTCCTGAGCTAACTTGGCAGCAGCCTCTGCTTTCTCAAAGTCTCCCTCTGCAAGTGCATGCATACCCTCTAAAAGGGCAGTGTTGCCTGCTTTTAGGCGCAGGGATTCTTTTTTATTTTTTCTGATCGCCGGTAAGTGCCTTAAAAACCTTAAAAATCTGAGAAGGTGATGTAAGCCAAAAACACTTAGCACGAAGACAACTAAAAAGAAGTTAAACGAGATTTGAATGCGGTAAGGTGAGCGAATAATCAGCACATATCCTTGATTATTACTGGCTAACCACAGGATTAGGATAATGCCGAATAATGTTAAAGCCCACCAAAAAAATCTGTTTTTAAGCATGACGCTTACTCGCTCTTCTCAAGCATGAGTTTGTAACTACTTACCGCCGCTAAGCTATCGCTTAACTGTGGAAGCTCTAGGCTAATGTTGTTACTAGAGAGCTTTTTCAACAATACGAGGGCTTTGATGGTATCTGGGTGTTTTGTATCAAAATATTGATTAAGCCAAGTGTTCACCATGTTGAGGTCGGCTTTGTAGGTGCTTTCATCATGTTGTAGTAAGGCGATTCGGGCAGTGAGTAGCCTCAGTTTAAGGTTTTCACGTAAATATAATGCGTGCTCTGCAGCAAGCAGAGGTGGCTCTGGTTTATCAATACGCTCTACTGTGACCAAGTTCTTAATGTCATCCCAGATTGCCCACCAGAATTTTTGGACGCCTTGTAACGATTGAACTGGCGCTGGATTGAGATTGGCGTTCACGTTGAGTGTTGGTTGGCGCTCGCTAATGAGTGGGATGGTATTGCATAGCTCAGCAAGATAAGTGAGTTGCGTACTCATTGCAATCATATCTATTTGTGGCAGGTCGCGCAAAGTTTCGATTTCAACTTGTAAGATTTCGCGTAGTTGCACGGCTCTTGGTAAGTCTAGCGGCTGTAATCGATGGTCTGCTGCTTCAAGTGCAAGGAGTGCAGATTTAACATTGCTAGCTAGTTGTAACTGTTGTTTTGCAATCGTTAGCAATTGTTCTACTTCTGCAACAGCAGTGGCTTCACGGTTCTCTGCGAGTTGAGTGTAAAGCGTTTGTAATGCCTCTTGCTGGTCGCGTGATTCTGCCAACTTTTGTTCTAGAATCACGGTGCGCGCATTAGCTTGCGTGCTACGCTCTTCTGCTTGCTTGGCCAATGCTAAGCTTTGTTGGTTGAGCGTATGGTATTCCTCTAGTTTAAAACTAAGTGATTTTTCAATTTCATTGAATCGATGGCGCGTGTTTAGCCATTGCCAAGCTAGTGTCAAAATGGCGATAACCACTAGTACCATCGTGCCGATGGTGAGCATCGAGGGTTTTTGTCTGGCTACAAATTCTGAATCTGTTGAATTAGTCATGATGTTTTACAAGTTGTGATAAGCATTGCAGCATAGCTTCATCCCCTGGTGCTTTTGCTACTAGCACTTTTAAACCAAGCTGTTGTGGTTCTTCTGCGATTCTCTCATGATTTACACATAATGTAACATGGCGTAACCATTCTGCATGTTCAGACATCTGTAACAAATGACGCATGGCTTCACTGCTGGTCACGATCACTGCATCCAGTTTGTTTTGTTGCCATTGCATTTCGAGCAACTCAGCATTTTTTTGCGGGTTAATGCGACGGTAGCTTTCTGCAAAGTAGACATTTGCACCCCTTGCTTTAAGGGTTTCTGCCATCAGTTCCCGTCCGCCAACCCCACGAAATATGGCGATAGTTTTTGCGGACACATCCTGCATCTCAGGCAGTGCAAGTAGTGTTTCACTATCAAAACGGGTGTGCGGAACCAGTACCTCATGTACGCCATAAACTGCTAGCGCTTTGGCTGTTTGATGACCAATCGCCGCGAACTTTAAATGATCTGGAATCCTGCCAAACTTCTTGATTAAAAGCGGCATTGAGTAATCAACCGCATTTGAGCTGATAAAGATTGCCCAGTCGGTGGTATCAATACGGTTAAGTTGTTGCTGAAATGGTTGATAATCATCTAACGCGGAGATGGCGATTAAAGGGAACGGAATTGTGGTACCGCCATGCTGCGTAATGGCAAGATTCAGGCTTGTTGCCTGATCGACTGGCCGAGTGACCGCAATACATAAGTTGCTAAGTAGATGGTCGGCGCGCATGGGTAAGCCTAAGGTAATGTGATTACAAAGCAGCGAGAATCTTATCCGCACCTTTTGAGATCAGTTGATTAGCTAGCGCTTTGCCTAACGCCTCAGCGTTTACTCTACTGCCAACCGCAGTTTCTACCAACATTTGTTTACCATCAACACTCGCAACAAATCCTGTCATGCGGATGCTATCAGCTTCGCACACGGCATAAGCACCAAGTGGAACCGTACAACTGCCAGCCAGCGTGCGGCTCATGCCGCGTTCGGCCTCTACACATACTTGTGTGTCTGGGTGGTTCAGTGGTGCGAGTATCGCAATTAGGTCTGGGCGGTCTGCGCTGATTTCTATGCCTAAAGCACCTTGCCCTACGGCTGGAATGCTATGTTCTGGTGCGATAAATTGGCGAATTCTGTCGCCAAGCTCCAACCTAATAAGTCCTGCCGCTGCGAGAATAATCGCCGCATACTGGCCTTCATCTAATTTGCGCAAGCGTGTTTGTAGATTGCCACGTAGCGATTCAATTTTAAGATGAGGGAAGCGTGCTTGTAACTGGCTCTGGCGACGTAAGCTTGAAGTACCAACGATGCTGTTTGCAGGCAAGTCTTCCAGTGAGGCGTGGTCGTTTGAAACAAAGGCATCGCGAGGGTCTTCACGCTCACCTGTGGCTGCCAAAATAAAGCCTTCTGGCAGATTCATTGGTACATCTTTCATGCTGTGTACAGCCAGATCAGCTCTGCCATCGGCCAGCGCTGTTTCCAGCTCTTTCACAAACAAACCTTTGCCGCCCACTTTGGCTAAAGGCGTATCTAGTATCTGGTCGCCTGTCGTCGTCATGCCCAGAATCGTGACTTCAGTATCCGGGTAGAGTGATTGCAAACGGCTTTGAATATGGCGAGCCTGCCACATAGCAAGCGCGCTTTCACGCGATGCGATGACGAGTTTTTTAGGGCTGGTGTGTTGG
>Ga0160182_135136_pt1 | contig 19566 bp, 3 predicted proteins | sample met14sa_FD_108561 | JGI IMG/M metagenome (GOLD analysis project Ga0160182, IMG submission 108561) | Synthetic bacterial communities of pure cultures from sediment of Lake Washington, USA, under high oxygen condition - MT... | ecosystem: Engineered > Modeled > Simulated communities (microbial... >... | reverse complement strand
CAAATTATGAAAGGGAAAATTATTTTTTTCAGTGTGTTTTTTTTGTTAGCGACAGGCGTGGTTTCAGCACAGGATAAAAATGCTCCTAAAAGTATTATTAGTACAAATGCGATAATAAAAAAATACCACGTTAAGGAAGAGTTGGAAGGAATGAAAAAAGGGGAATTATTAGAACTTTATATTGAACGTATAAAAGTTTTGGTAAAAACATTACCCTACATTGCCTTGGCTACAAAACCAGGAGTTACTATGAATGATCTAGGAATTCCTAATGATGCCGATAATAGAAAAATATTAGCGGGACAAGATGAAAGTACTACAAATTTCCTGGATGTAACTGTTGCGTTTCAAAGAAGAATGGTGCCTTATTCAGATACAGACAATTTAGTAAAAGCAATTTTATTTTATGAAAACACATTGAAATCATTACATGAGTTCAATGACATGTAATAATTTGTGAGGCTTAGTTTAATTTCTTTTCTAATTTTTATTAACAAGTAATTTTATAAGAGTATTGTAGCGATAATCGAATATTAATTTAGAAAAAACTCGTTATCGATACATTCTGAAATAATTCAGAAAAATCGTAATGAGTTTTTTTATTAGTACCAAAGCATTTTTAATATAAATTTTATATCTTTTTATCTCATGAAAACAATTACTCAAATTGTATGGATTCTCTTTTTTGGAGTTTTCAGTGTAAATGCACAGCAAGAAAAAGGAATAACAGGTTCAAACAACTGGCTAAACAACTGGACGGAATTTAAACCTAATAAAGTTGATTATGGTCAAGCCAATCAAATATTGGCGGGAAATATTACCGTAAACACAAAATTGTTCAAGAAAAATGTCTACATATTGCAAGGCAGTGTTTTTGTTACTAATAATGCAACGCTGACCATTGAACCCGGAACAGTAATAATAGGCGATTATGAATCCAGTGCTTCTCTTGTAATCACAAAAGGTGCTACGATAATAGCCGAAGGTTTAGAGACTGACCCTATCGTTTTTACTTCAAACAGAAGCTCCAGAAAAGCGGGAGATTGGGGAGGAATTGTAATACTGGGCGATGCACCTACGAATAAATTTGGGAATGCTTCCTCTGTAAATTTTGATTTGGATACTTCGTTAACATCGTATGGAGGTAATAATGTAAGCAGCAATTCAGGTATTTTAAAATTTGTAAGAATAGAATTTGCAGGAAAAAAAATTAAAGGTTTAGGGAATTTCAATGCATTGTTACTGGCAGGTGTTGGAAACAAAACAGTTTTAGAAAACATAATGATCAGTTATGCTGCAGGTGATTCTTTTGAAATATATGGCGGAGAACTTACTTTGAATAAACTGGTTTCTTTTAAGTCAAGCAGCGATGATTTTAAATTCAACTTTGGGACGCAATGTCGAATTGATAATTCTCTTGCCATTCGATCTTCTTATTTAACCAGCAATTTAGGTTCAAGATGTATAGATGTGGCTTCTTATGACAAAAAAGAAGAGGTTGATTTCACTAAAAAACAAACCTCAGTGATTGCAACAAATCTAACGTTGATTAATAATAGCGAAAACATAAATGTTGATATTCAATCAGGTTTAGTAAAAGAGGCAGTATATGTCTCTCAGAATACGTCTCTCGATCTTAAAAGAACGGTAATTTCTGGTTTTAATCCCGCAGTTTTATTGGATAATAAGATTGAAATTAATGGTGAAAATCTTAAGAAAATAAAATTCGAACAGATGTATTTCAATTTCTGTAAGGGAAATATTTTTACGGAACATAACTCAGACAATGAGGATTTAGAAAATTGGTATGGGAATAGTGCCTTTTCTAATGTGTATTCTCAAAGTGATAATAAGGAAACATTCATAGACCTTTTCAATGAAAAAAAACCTGATTTTAGATTGCGAATAGCTAAAATTACAGCATCAAATGATCACTAAAAGAATCATTTGTTGTAACTGATTTTGATTTCAGGTGTGAAAATGTAACGATATACAATTGTAAATTATTTTTATGAATTGGATAAATAAAGATTGAATGCGGAATGACTACTATTATAAATAAATATTTTTATTTTCTTTTATTACTGGTTTTTCCTTTAACTAATAGTGTTTATGCTCAAATAGTTATAGGAACACCTACATTATCTTTTAGTCAAATTTGCGCGAATCCATCTTTTAATACTTTTAATGTAACGTTTCCCTTTTCACCGGTTTCCGGCTTAAATGCCACCAATCAGTTCATTGTAGAATTATCAGATCCAAATGGAAGTTTTGCTACTCCAACCACAGTTTTTACTTCTACTGCAGGAGCTATAACAGTCTCACCGGCAACAGTAACTTTTTCAGTGCCTGTTACCACTGCGGGAGAACAATACAGGTTAAGGGTAAAAAGTACAAGTCCATCAGCGACAAGTCCTAATTCTATCGCTTTTGCTGCTTATTATAAAGTGCAAGACACTCCGTTTTCAATCAATAATTTTATCCCAACGGCTACCTATTGTACTGGCGGAAGTTATGTTTTAAACATAGATAATCCCGGAGCGGCAACTAATGATTCTCCTTTAAAATATCCTTCGTTAACCTACAAATGGTTTAAAGAACCAAGTTTAACTCCTATTGCTACCGGAAAAAGTTTAACGGTAAATCAACCTGGAAAATACTATGTAGAGACAAATTATGGTACTTGTACCTCAAATTCATACTCTAACCGAGTTACAGTAAGTGAGTCTAATTCTTCGGCTGCTACGACAATCACATCCAGCCTTGGAAATCCTTTTTGTTCGAGCGCCAGTGCAACAACTTTAAGTACAGTGGCGGGTAATAGTTATCAATGGTCTAAGGATAATGTTGCTATAGCCGGAGCTACGAGCCAAACTTACGTTACTAACCAACCCGGACAATATTCAGTAACTGTAAGCTTTGGAAGTTGTGTGGCCAATGCCTCTATCAACTTACAAGGATATCAATTTGCAAGCACTATCAATGTCCCGGATACTAACACCATTGCTCCAGATGAAACTCTGGAAGTAATTGTAACAACAGCGGCTTCGAGTCCGGAATACAAATGGTATTTAAACGGAACAATTATTTCGGGCGCTACAACAAGTACGTATGATATACAAACAAAAGGGAATTATAAAGTTGTAATCACTCAAACTACAGGTTGTGTCGCATCAAAAGAATATTCTTTTGTAGTTAATTCGTCAATTGATCCCAATCCATTTCCTAATGTTACAAACATACCTAATTTAGTAAGCCCTAACGGTGACGGTATCAATGATACTTGGATTATTCCGCAAGAATATGTAAGCGGAACAAATACAAAAGTACAATTGATAAGTTCCTTGGGGGAAATAGTGCTCGACACAAATGACTATCAAAATAACTGGCCCGAAAACGGAAACGATTTCAAGAATATAAACCCGGTTTATTATTATATTATCACTACTCAGGATCAAAAAGTGAATAAGGGATCGATAACTATAGTGAAATAACATGAAAAATATTTTTATAGTTATAGCTCTTTTTTTCGGTACACAACACCTGCTTTATGCTCAAGAAGATGGAGTGGTTTCATTTAATCTACCCGTCCGAAATTCCTTAAAGTTTAATAGATTCCTGATCAATCCTACCTTTAGTTTTGTTAGAGAACAAAGCACTATTGTCAGTTTTTATAACAAAAGGCAATGGGTTCAATTTGACAATGCGCCTCAGACCTACTTAGTGAGCTATTCTGGAAGATTCAGAGAAAATGAAGGGATTTCTGTTGGATTATTCCAGCAGAATTATGGTGTGCTTACCACCTTTGGGGCTGTGGCAAACTTTGCTCATAATGTCATGCTTCAAGAGGATAGTAATCTAACTTTTGGAATGAATGTAGGATTTTATAAAAGTGGCTTAGATAAAGGCAAGGTTATTACAAACTATCCTGATCCATCATTAGAAAGTATACCTTCAAATGCTTTAATAACGGTAAATCCGGGTATCAACTATGGAACTGCCTTTCTTGATTTTGGACTTTCTGTAAATAATCTGATTTTATACAATCTTAAAACTTCTAAAGTAGTCGAAGACGATCCTGAACAAAGCATTCAAGCTCACATTATGCACACGGGATATTTAGATACTTATGGTTTTTTTGACAAAAGTAAATTTTCGGCTTTGCTTAAAACAGAGGTTAAAAAAGATAAAACTATTGTTTCAGGATTAATGATGTTTGCTATTCCCAAAGGAATTTGGGCTCAAGCGGGTTATAATAGCGTATACGGGATGTCCGGCGGAATAGGGTTGAATATTACTCCAAAAATTTCTTTAGAGTACAATTATGAAAAAGGTATAGGGAATTTATCCAATTTTGGCTCTTCCCACGAAGTTGTTTTTGCTTATAAATTTAAGAGTAATTCATACTATTATGGCGACGATGAGGAAGAAGGAGCTATTATTCCTCCCGCAGAGGTAAGAAAATCAGTTCCGGCACAACCAAAAGAATCTAGCATTTTATCTCCTGAGGATGCTCAAAAGTTAAAGGAACTTAAACTTGCTTTGGCAGCTCAAAAAGAGGAAAGAAGATTGCAAAAATTAAAAGAAATTGCTGATGCTGCAGCTAAAGCCAAAGCGGATTCACTTAACCAAACCAAATTGGCAGCAGATGCCAAGGCTAAAGCGGATGCACTTGCTCAAGCAAAACTTGCTGCTGATGCCAAGGCTAAAGCAGATGCGCTTGCTAAAGCAAAAATAGCAACAGATACTAAACCTAAACCTGATGCAGTTGCTCAAGCGAAACTCGCCGCAGATGCAAAAGCCAAAGCAGATGCACTAACTCAGGCAAAAATCGCTGCTGATGCAAAAGCTAAAGCTGATGCTCTTGCTCTTGCTCAAGCAAAACTTGCTGCTGATGCAAAAGCCAAAGCCGATGCACTAGCTCAGGCAAAACTGGATACTGATAATAAAGCCAAAGCAGACGCACTTGCTCAAGCAAAACTTACTGCGGATGCTAAAGCTAAAGCTGATGCCCTTGCTCAAGCGAAACTTGCTGCGGATAATAAAGCTAAAGCTGATGCTCTTGCTCAAGCAAAACTTGCTGCCGATGCAAAAGTCAAAGCTGATGCACTTGCTCAGGCAAAACTTGATGCAGATAATAAAGCTAAAGCTGATGCACTCGCTCAGGCAAAACTTGCTGCCGATGCAAAAGTCAAAGCTGATGCCCTTGCTCAGGCAAAACTCGATGCAGATAATAAAGCTAAAGCTGATGCACTTGCTCAAGCAAAACTTGCTGTAGATAATAAAGCCAAAGCAGACGCAATTGCCCAAGCGAAACTAGATGCGGATAATAAAGCCAAAGCTGATGCCCTTGCTCAGGCAAAACTTGCTGCGGATACTAAAGCCAAAGACGATGCACTAGCGCAGGCAAAATTGGATACTGATAATAAAGCTAAAGCAGATGCACTTGCGCAGGCAAAACTGGATACTGATAATAAAGCTAAAGCCGATGCACTTGCACAGGCAAAACTTGCTGCTGATGCTAAAGCCAAAGCCGATGCACTAGCTCAAGCAAAACTCGATGCTGATAATAAAGCGAAAGCAGACGCTCTTGCTCAAGCGAAACTCGATGCGGAGAATAAAGCTAAATTAGCAGCAACACCAAAGGATGCCACTACAAAATCGATGGATGATTTAAGCAAATTAGTAGAAGAATCTAAAAACACACAGCAACAATTATTAATGCGATTAGGTGAAACGGTTGCCAATAAAGAAAAAGACCTTAAAGAATTAAAAGAAGAGAATGATTTAAGTGAGAAAGGTATTTTCAAAGAGCCGAAGCCTTTCAAAAGCGTGTCTGCGGAAAATAATGCATTAGAAGCTTTAAAATTAGAATTAGTTGAGGTGAATAAAACTCAAACCGTAAAAATTAGAGAGTTAGAGAATTTATACAAAGAAAGGCTGAAAAAAGTGCCGAATAAAGAGGATGAAACGAATCAATATTATTTGAAAGCCATAGAAACATTAAAACAAGAACAATTAAAAGTATTGCAGTCAAATACGAATCTGATTGCATCATTAGAAAAAATTAAAACAGATACTGAAATTGAGAAAAAAAGAAGAATTAAACGCGCTGGTTTTGAGAATGATCAAAGTAGGTATTTGAAAGATAAAGCGACATTAAGCTTAATAAAAGAGAAGACTGCTTTCAGTTCAGTTCCTTTAAAAGCAGAAGATTTTGACTCAGGTGATGAGCAGTCTAATATGCAAATTTTGAAAAATATTAAAAATGTGGAAAGTGGTTATTATTTAGTGGTTGCAGTACATGATAATGTTGCTAAAAGAGATGAATTTTTAACAAAAGCAGTTGCTGCAGGACAAACAAACATAGATTTCTTCTACGATATTAATACCAGTAAATATTTCATTTACTATAACAAATTTGATAACATAGAAGAAGCCAAAAAAGCATTAGAGTCAAAAGGCAGTAAACCTTATAACGGTAAAATGTCTCTTGCTAAAATTGAAAATTAATTAATAAAATCAGTTATGGAAAAACAGTAATAATTTGTTCTAAATATTAAATTCAGTTTTGCACATTTTTGGATTAATTCCCAAGGCCCCTAAGAGTTAATCCGGAAAAATAAAAACCATCAGGCAATGTTGCCTGGTACAATAATTTTACCCCAATGAAATTAAAAAACTACCTACTAATTGCTGCATTATTTGTGGCAAATAATTATATTGTATTAAGGCAATCTGCCCTTTCTTTTGCGTCTCTATTTTTCACTCATACGATTAAATCAGAAAGGATTTCATTATTGAATGTGTTCAAAAAGTCTGTTGTTTTAAAAACAGGTTTTGTACTGCTAATGTTTTTGCTGAGTGAGGCATCCTATGCTCAAACCTACAAGACATTTGCTATACGAAAAAAGATAGATATCAGAGGAAGTATGGTTGTGGCGGGAAATAATATTTTGGGCCAAGACAATCTTCCTTTTAACGATAATACAAAATCCAATCAGGATATATCGATGAAGTATATCGATATTGATTCTGATACCAGTACTTTCAGTTCCAGTAGTGCAGACCTTTCAGTTCCTACACAAATAAACGGGACGTTAAGCACCTGTTATAGGGTTTCCTATGCTGCTTTGTATTGGGGAGCAATGCTTCAAAGTGGTAGTAGGACAGACATCAATAAGGTAAAGCTAAAATTGCCGGGGGCTTCCACATATAGCGATATTAATGGGACACTCATTTATGATGCCAACAGTTCTCCCATAATTCCAGATGCGAATAAACCGTATGCCTGTTATGCTGATGTGACCAGTTTATTGAGTGGTTTGTCAAGTGCAGGGGGAACGTATACGGTGGCTAATGTAATTGCCGGTGAGGGTTCTAATGGCTCCACCGGATTATCAGCCGGATGGACTCTTTTTGTGGTTTATGAAGACCCAAGCCTTCACATGAAATCATTTAATGTTTTTGATGGATTTAGCCATATTTATGATTCACATTTTGAAAAAATTCCGGTTACAGGTTTTATAACTCCTCCATCAGGTCCTGTAGATTTACAGTTTGCCTATGCTGCTTTGGATGGAGATAAACCTAAAGGGGGAACAAAACTGGAGTTTGGCACTAAGGAAGTTACGACTCCCTTAAGATCTGCCAATAAGTTTTTTAGCTCTACGATTGAAAATACCAATGGAGTTCAAACGCCAAGAAATCCTTCCGGATCCAATACCTTGGGATATGATACCGGTGTATTGGAAGTGGTAGGAGCAAATCCGGAGTATATAAAAAATAACCAAACATCAACCGATTTTACATTGCAAGTGGCCAGAGGTCAAGCGGATCCGGTATTTCTATTTTTCTCTGCTTATGCTGTAGATATCATTGCGCCAAAAATAGACCTGACTAAACTGGTAAAGAATACTTCGGGAGTTGACATTGGTGGAACCAATGTTACTTTAGGACAGTCTTTAACGTATGAAATTAGTTATCAAAATGTTGGTAATGATAATGTGAATAATTTCACGATAAAAGATGTACTGCCAGAGAATATAGTCTTTAATCCTCTAACCAATATCGATTATACTAATTCAGGAGGAGCAACATTACAATCCTATGATCCAGCTACAAGGACCATTATTTTTACAATCCCAAACAGTTCCGTATTAGTCAATGGAGCCCTTTATACCATACGCTTAAACATACAGGTCGTACCCAATTGTAACATGTTGAGTGATGCTTGTTCGAATGTGATCATGAACCAGGCGTTTGCAACTTATAGCGGTATTATTAATACCAATACATTTGAAGAAGAGGGGAGTTTTGCTTCGACCGCTTGTAAATTAGGTTCGCCTGAATCAACTAATTTTTTAGTAGATATTTCCAATTGTACCTTTGAGAGAACCGAAGTCTTGTGTGGAGCCAGTGTAGTATTATCCGCCTCAGATGGATATGCCAGCTATTCTTGGTCAACAAGTCCAACAGGAATACCGGTTATTGGAACCGCTCAAACCTATACAGCCACTCAAACCGGGGTTTATTATGTAAAAAACACCCCTTCGGGTACCTGTTTGCCAATTAATGAAAAGATTACCGTTGTTCCTTATGGTAATACCATTACGAATCCAGTTATCCCTTTTGCAGATTTATTGCCTATTTGTCCGAACAACGGAAAAGTACTGCCTAATATTTTCCTGTGTGGTGCCAATGCTACCCGTGCAATTACTACTGGGATTAGTGATGCGGCATCGATTGTTTGGCAAAAATTAAACGAGGCAAGCTGTCCAGCCGTTACTGTTGATAATTGTGCGAATGAAAGTTCAGCATGTACCTGGAACCAAGTTGGTACGGGTCCGGATTATACGGCAAATACTGCCGGACAATATAGGGTTACCATAAATTATGTAGGAGGCTGTTACAGTGTTTTTTATTTTAATGTGTATCAAAACCTTTTAAGCCCAACAGTTACCACCAGAGATATTATCTGTAGCACCCTTGGAGAAATAACCGTTGGAGGTGTTCCTGCAGGATATGAATATAGTTTGAATGCTGCCGGTCCTTATCAAACCTCAAACGTGTTTTCTATTGCTACGCCCAATTCCTATACGGTATATATTAAACAAGTTGGGGTAGTTACCAATCCATGTATTTTTACTGTTCCTGATATTCTTATCCGAAATAGAGTTTTTACGGTTTCAAAATTTGTCAGTCAGCCACTTTGTAATGGAGATAAAGGAGCGATAAAATTGGCGGCTAATGACGCACGTCCACAATATTATTTTAGCATTCACCAAGGGGGAACATTGGTCAACAGTGTAGGTCCAATAATGGCTAGTGAATATGAATTTTCGGGTTTAAATCCGGGAATCTATACTGTGAGGGTTCGGACTGAAGATGGTTGTGATTATTCGGAAAATATTGAAATAATAGAACCACCTTTATTAACAGCAACTTCGGCACTGACTAAACCATTGACTTGTACAGATGGGCAAATTACAGTATATCCTGTTGGAGGAACGCCACCATATACGTATTATGTAAATAGCACAACCGATTTCCAAAACACGCCACAAATTACGGTTACAAATCCATTGCCTCCGGGAGGTATTTATACTATAGACATTTTTGACAGTAAAAACTGCAAGACCACAACTACAATTACGGTAGCTGCTATTCCGCCGCCAGTTTATACGGTTAGTCAAACTAATATTCTATGTTACAATGACACTACGGGAGAAATTAAATTTAATGTTACAAATGCCAATGGGTATACTTTAGCCTATAGTATTGATAATGGCGTTACCTATGTGGCAAATCCAACTTTTTCTAACCTTAGTGCAGGAACTTATACGGCGATTCTTAAATATTCATTGTTGGGTGCAGACTGTTTTTCTACAGCTGAAGTTATCACGATAACACAACCAACAACAGCTTTAACGGCTTCTGCGGGAGTTTCTGAATTAGCCGGTTGCGGACCTTTGGGGGAAGGGAAAATAAGAATCACCAACCCACAAGGCGGGACACCTTTTCCAGCACCAAATTATTATTTATATAGTTTTGACAATCAAGCTACTTGGATAACCACTAATGAAGCGTACTTGGCTCCGGGAACGTACACGGTGTATATAAAAGATGCTAATGGTTGTATTTATGCCATGCCAAATATCATCATTGACCCAAAACCGGTTGAACCAACTATTGAGGTTGAAGATGCTGTTTTCAATTGTGATGGTACTGCAACCAGTACCGTGACTGTAACAAATAATGGAGGAGCCAATTATAGTTATCAATATCTGTTGGATGGTACTCTGAATGCGAACATACCGTCAAATGTTTTTACAAATGTGCCTTCTGGAACGCATACAGTAAGTGTTTCCTATACATTATTAAGTGTTCCAACTTATAGTAATTTATTGAAAGAAGATTTTGGATCTGGAGCACCAACTACAACTTCGGGGATTGCTAGTGCTTATTGTTTTAATGATCAACATGTGTTAGCACCTTATGCTTGTGGTACTAGATCAGTCGAAGACAATCAGTATTCTGTAGCCAGCTTTTTTTGGAGATCTGATGACCCAACAAGTAATAATACAGGGGCTTGGTATCACTTTAAAGATCATACAAGTAATGGAACGAATGTAAATGGAAGGTATTTATTGGTTAATATCGGCTCTGCTGCAGGACCTTATGGGGTTCTATACAGTAAACCTATTGTTGATATTATTCCAAATCAAGACGTAAAAGTTGATTTGTATCTTGCTAACTTAATAAGGACTTCTAGAACTGGAGCTAAACCGGATTTCATTATAGAGTTAGTCGATGGTTCAGGAGCAGTAGTAGCTTCACAAGCAACTGGTGAAATTGCTAATAATGAGATTTGGAATCTAAAATCGTTGTCTCTAAATCCGGGTAATAATACTAATTTGACATTTAAAATACGTTCTGGAAGTATACTATATTCCGGGAATGATGCTTTAATTGATGATATCACGGTATATCAATTACCAAAATCATGTATTACTACCAAAGATTTTACTGTAATAATTCCTACTGATGAAGCTTTTACTGCTTCAATCACAGGATTTAAGAATGTAACTTGTGCCGGTGCTAATAATGGAGAAATCACAATCGCTGCCCAAAATTTTGATACTACAAAAGGGTTTCAATATTCTATTAATAATGGCGTGACTTGGTTTACCCAAATGACCTCTCCTTATACAATCACAGGATTAGCAGATGCCACATATAATTTACAAATTCGTTATGATGCTACCTCAACTGGAACGTGTGTAAAACCATTTACACAAATTATAACTGCGCCAACGGCATTAATCACTACAGCAACTGTAACTAAAGTTGCAACCTGTATTTCGGGTGCAACCATTACGGCCAGTTCGACAGGAGGAACTTTAGCATATAGATATGAATTATGGGATGCAACAGGAAGCAATAATGTTCAACCATCTCAGAATACCGGTATTTTTACAAATGTTGCACCGGGAACCTACATTGTTCGTGGGTATGATGCTAATAATTGTACCGATGATGCTGATGCACTTGTTGTTTTGGCTCCGCCAACTTTAACCGCATCACTGGACGCAAGCTCCGATTTATGTTTTGATAGTTTAAATCAGGCTTCATTAGTAGTAAATGCTTTAGGAGGAACTGCACCATATACCTATAGTTTAGATGGTGCTCCGGCTCAAAACAGCAATACATTCAATACTGTAAGTGCAGGGAATCATTCGGTATTGGTAACAGACAGTTTTGGTTGTACTGCGCCGGCTATTACTGTTAGTATTGCACCTCAACTGACTACTGTAGCTACCACTACTAAGACATTAGATTGTACAGGTAATCCAAATGCTGTAATATCAGGAACCATTTCTGGAGGGAATGCTCCATTTGTAATAACGGTACTTTCAGGAACTGGACCAGGAACAATAGCCCAACCAACAGCAACTACTTTTACATACACAACAGCAGTTGCAAGCACGTATCAATTTCAAATACAAGATGCTCAAGGATGTATTACTACTGCTACTGCAACGGTAAATTCTTTAACTCCGATAACAGCGACAACTACAAATAGTAACCCTTCTTGTAATGGTGCATTTGATGGTTCAGTACAAATAGTTCCATCAGGAGGAGTAGGTCCTTATACTTACAGCAGCGATGGAATTACGTATGTTTCGAGTTCATTATTCTCAGGTTTAGGCAACGGAACACATACTTTTTATATCAAAGACAGTAAAGAATGTTTTATTACAAAAACGGTTACTTTAACACAACCTACTGCTTTAGTAACGTCAGCAAGTGCAACCGCATTTAGTTGTAGTGCGACCAATACGAAACAATCAGCAACAATAACCATAGCGGTTCCTACTTCAGGAACAGCTCCATATCAATACAGTTTTAATGGTGGCGGTTATACCAATGTCAATACCTTAACGATAAATGATAACGGAACAGATCAAGTAATTTCGTATTCCGTAAAAGATGCAAAAGGGTGTGTGTACTCAAACACGATTACAGTTTTAAAGTTAAATCCACCAACTGATTTAAGTTTTGCGGCTGCACCAATAACATGTACGGCGCCAACAACGACAGTTAAAGTTACAGCCACAAATGGAGTAGGAATATTGACTTATGCCATTACTTCGCCGGCAGCTTCAGTAGCTTCAAATACTACTGGTGTTTTTGCTGGATTATTGCCGGGAACTTATATTTTTAAAGTTACCGATGCAAATGGATGTTATTTCTCAGAATCTTATGTTGTAAATTCAGTTACGCCAATCACTGTTATTGGAAGTAAATTGAGCGATGTATTGTGTAATGCTGGAAATACAGGATCAGTTCGATATACTGTCTCTGGATTTTCAGGAACGTATAGTTATAGTATTAATGGAGGTTCAACTATTACGGGACAAACGGCAACAACGATTAATTTGACCAATCAATTTGCAGGAACATACGCAATTTTGATAACCGATGAGGTTACGGGTTGTACGGCGAATGCTTCTGTTACAATACTAGAACCGACAGTTCTAACCATACCTTCAACAAGTGCCACTAATGTGCATTGTAACAATGACAATTCACAAATTACGGTAATGGTCTCAGGAGGTACCGCTAATTATTTATACGCAGCGGTAATTGCAGGCTCTACGGCTCCAATAGCTTCAGTGTACAACAGCAGTAATATCATAACTGTTGACACGAACTCAGCGACAAATTTAAGCTGGGATGTTTATGTAAAAGACGCTAAAGGCTGTATCGTAATCACTACAGTAGATGTGATTACAGATGATTTACCAATTGTTACGGCCAGTGTAAACAATCAGTGTACAAGTTCAGGAAGTAATTTTACAATTACTGCTTCGGGCACTGGATTAGCACCTTTAACATATAGTATCAATGGAACTACTTTCCAAACCGGTTCAACTTTTACAGTTACTCCAGGTTCATATACGGTTACTGTTAAAGATAAGAATGGTTGTACCGCTCAAGCAGCTGCACCTACTGTTGTTTATCCGGCTATGATTGTAACGGCTGTTTTAACCAAAGACAACACTTGTTTTCCTGCGCCTACGGATGCTAGTATGACTATTTCGGTAACTGGAGGAGAAGCTCCATTTGGATATCGTGTAAAAGTTGGAGCGGGTTCTTATATTGGTTCGCCAATTCCTTTTGGAGGAACCTCGTTTACATTTAGCACATCAACCGCAAATACATATCAATTTGAAATTACGGATGCTAATGGATGTACCAAAGAAAGTAATGTAATTTCAACAACAGCCATTGTACCTGTAACGGCCTCTTTTGTAAAAGTAGACCCAACATGTAATGGGTTTTCAGATGGTTCTATTCGATTAACAGCCCTAACCGGTGAAGCGCCTTTTACGTATAGTATTGACGGAGGAACTACTTTTGTTGCTACTAATGTATTTGGAGGACTAGCTTCGGGAAGTTATCCTTATGTTGTCAGAGATAAAAAAGGTTGCGATGCGACAGGAACAATTATACTTGATAATCCAGCACCAATTGATGTTTCGATTGCAATAACAGACATACTTTGTAACGCAAATACTCCGGGTAGCTTACTTGCAACAATTAATTCAGGTGGGATCGCTCCATTTACATATACTCTGTATAGTAATACTTTTACACAATTAGCAACATCTGGAACAACAGCAGCGACAAGTTATAATTTCGCCGGATTAACTTTTGGGGATTACTATATTACAATAGTCGATGCTAAAGGATGCGAATATGAAAGCTTAAAACAAAGAATTAAAACACCACCATTTCTTAGCTTGGCTGCGCCTGTAATTGTAGGTAGTGATTGTGTTAATGGTGCCACGGTTCAACTGGAAGTTATTTCTGGAGGAGTTGCTCCTTATAAATTTTCAATTTTTGGACAACCGACAACAACCTCACCAGCCATAAATACTCCTCCGTATCAATGGACGTTTACTAATTTATTACAAGGAACCACTTATTATTTTCAAGTTGAAGATGCTAATCTTTGTACATCAATATTAGAGGTTATTATACCGCCAATATCTACTATTGCAGTAAATATAGATAGCATAAAAAATGTTACTTGTAAAGGTTCCAATAATGGTATTTTAGATTTCACAGTTAGTAGTTTTGATACTTCAGTAACAACTATAAATTACGAAATATTAGACGCATTGACTAATGCTCCGGTTTCCCCAGTTATTAGTGGGGCTATAACAGGAACTGCGGGAGGACCAATATCAGGGACTATTACTTCGTTACCTCCAGGGGATTATTTGTTGAAAGTAACAGAATCCACCGGTACACTTTGTTCTGCAATTATACCATTTAGCATAACTCAGCCTCTTCAAGTACTTGCTTCAAGCATTACGGCTCAAGTAAATGCTAATTGTGATTTGGGTTCTCAAATAACGCTAACTACAACAGGAGGAACCGGGCCTTATGAATATGCTGCTGGTGCGCCTGGATTTACACCAATAGCAGGTGATTTTGGAACAAGTAATGTGTTGACTTTAAATTATGTTGCTCCCGGAAATTGGGATATAGTAGTAAGGGATGCCAATGATTGTAGGGTTACAATTCCTGTAACAATCTCTAAAGATGATGATCCAACCATAAATACACCAGCTGCTATTTGTTATGATGGGAATCCGTTTACAATTACTATTTCAGGAACTGTTGATCTGGATTTAGCCGGTACAGAAATGTATAGCGTAAACGGTAGCGCTTTCCAAGTAAGTCCTAGTTTTACTTTTAATGCATCTGGAACTTATAATTTAGTAATTAAAGATGGAAATGGTTGTACGGCTACAGTACCGTATGAAGTAAAAGACCAATTGGAGTTAAGTGCAACTCTTACCAAAGAATTGGATTGTACAGCAACACCAAATGCACAAATTACTTTGACTACAACAGGTGGATATACAACGCCGTCTGCAAATTATACTTATGAAGTTTCTACAAATGGCGGTGGAACATGGACAGCTATGGCTACCAATGTATATCCTGCAGTAATAGCGGGAACGTATGATTTCAGAGTTACGGATGCGAATAATTCAATAATTTGTCAAACAACTACAACTTTTATTTTAGATCCAATACCAACCACAGTATTTAACACTACAGTAACTAATGTAAGTTGTAACGGTGGGAATGACGGATCGATTACGGTGAATGTAACTTCTGGAGTTGGGCCTTTTGAATACCAATTGGGTGCAGGAATCTTTCAATCTTCGAATTCATTTACAGGTTTAACAGCTGGTACAGCTTATGTTATTACCGTCCGTAACGCTAAGAATTGTACGCTGGCTTCATTGCCAATCACCATTACAGAGCCAGACGATTTAACGGCAACTTCATCCATTACTACAGCATTAGTATGCGGTGCGGGGAATGCAGCACAACCAGCAACAGTGACTGTAAGTGGAATTGATGGTACTGCTCCGTATACTTATAGTTTTGATGGAGGTGCAAATTATACAGCAACACCTACCTATCAATCATATACAGGAATCACATTTGATGTTTATGTAAAAGATGCTAACGGTTGTATTTTTATTTTAGATAATGGTGTTGATATTCCGGCTTTGGATGCTCCAAGAGATTTAAATTTTGCAGCACCTGCTGTTACTTGTTCTGTACTAACAACTACGGTAACAGTAACAGTTCCTGCGGGACAAGGAGGGATAGCACCTTTTACATATAATAACCTAACATCAGGTACATCAAGTGGTACTGGAGTATTTGCGGGACTTTTACCGGGAACCTATTTATTCCAGATAACGGATGCTAATTTCTGTACCTACCAAGAGTCACACACTGTTAATCCGGTAACGAATATCACTGTTTCGGGTCAATTAATTAGTGATGTGACTTGTAATCCGGGAGCCAATGGAGAAGTATTGTTTACAGTAGGAAACTTTGCAGGAATGTACAGTTATTCATTAGACGGAGGAACGACAGTTATTACCGGACAAACAAATCCAACGATAACAGTATCAGGATTAAGTGCTGCAAGTACACAAACGATTATCGTAACTGATGAAACAACAGGATGTACGGCTACAACTTTTATTGATGTTTCGCAACCTGCTCCATTAGCTTTGACAGCAAACCCATTTATTAATGCCAATTGTAATTTTGGCGCTCAAGTAAGTGTGACTGCTTCAGGAGGTGTTGCTCCATACAGTTATTCGTATGTAATAAGCGGAGATCCGGCAGGAACTTATTCTGCTTCGGCTTCAGCTGTTTTAAACCCGGCTACAGCAACATCATGGGATGTGTATGTGAAAGATGCTAATAATTGTGTAATTACAACGCCATTAACAATCGCTATTGCAACTGATCCACTTCCAACAGGAATAACGGTTACTGGTTTAAGTCAATGTCCAAGCGTAACAGGCGATTATACTTTTACCGTAAATGTAGCAACAGGTGTAGGTCCGTATGAATTTAGTATAGGAAGCGGATTCCAAACGAGTCCAACCTTTATCGTAAATATACCAGGAACCTATGATGTAATTGTAAAAGATGCTAATGGCTGTTCGACAACAGCGACAGGTTTAGTTGTTATCTTGCCTGCTTTACAATTACAGGCTACTATTACGGCTTTACCAACTTGTATTGATGGCGATGGAACAGCAACGCTTTTAGCTACTGGAGGTTCGGGTAATTATGAATACAGTATAGACTCAGGAACATATCAAGCTTCCGCAAACTTTACTAACATTTTTGCAGGAACACATACAGTAACCGTTAGAGATATTACAACAAATTGTACCAAGTCTATTTCGGTAATTTTGGCAGCGGCAACTCCAATCACTGGTTTTGCGCTTTCAAAAGTTGATGTGACTTGTAACGGAGGAAACGATGGAAGTATAACTGCTTCTATGACTACTCCTGCGGTAGGAGTAAATGACAATCCAACATACACATATAGTATTGATGGAGGTGCTACCACTCAAACTTCAACTGTTTTTAGTGGTTTGATTGCCGGAACATATACAATTGATGTGACTTCAGGAAGAGGTTGTGAGGCCACTCAAACCATAACTGTTGACGAGCCGGCTATTATAACAGTTCCTGCTCCAACGGTTTCTCAATATGGTTGTAATACAGGCTCAGATGCAACTAATTATGCTACGATTACTGTAACTGGGGTAACTGGAGGTTCTGGGACTTACGCCAATTATGAATTTATAAAAGGCGGAATAGTAGTTCAGTTTGGTGCGAACAATACGTATACCGAATCTGATTTATTGGGCGGTAGTTACACCGTAAATGTTTACGATAATAAAGGTTGTATTGGCACTGCGCCATCTGTAATTACGATTGCGCCATTTATTGCTTTAGACAAAGCGAATGTAGCGGTTAACAATGCAATTACTTGTACCAATTTAGAAGACATTACGGTTACGGTAAGCAGCATCGGAGGAACACCAACGAATCTGCAATATACTGTAGCTGATTCTAATGCGACAACAGGAGTAATTGGAGCTAATTATAATTTCACCAATGCGACTGGAATTTTCACTGGACTAAATATTGGGAATTACCTGATTATAGTTGAAAATTTAGATACAGGATGTAGCATACAAAGTGTGCATTATGTAAATGATCCAAATACTTTCGAACTTACAATAGACACTATTGTTGATGTGACTTGTTTCAATGGAAATAACGGTAGTGTTAATGTCACTTTTGTGGACAGAGTAATTACAGCCACTAATCCGAATCAATCCGGGCCTTTCAATTATACGATAGTTGATGCCCTTGGTAATTCGGTTACTGCAGGGACAGCAGCAACTGCGGGACCAATAACCATTAATACTTTGGCAGCTGGCACATACACTATTACAGCTACATTGACGAATAGTCCGTTTTGTACAGTAAGTAAAAACTTTACCATTATGCAACCTACAGCAGCTTTGGCCATAGCCGAAACCCATACTGCAATAACATGTGTTACAGGTAATAATGATGGAAGTATTTCCGCATCAGCTGTTGGCGGATGGCCGGGAGGTTATCAGTTTGAATTAACAGGACCAATGACTGTAGCGTATTCTTCTCAAAGTAATTTTGCCAATTTAACAGCAGGAACGTATACAGTAAATGTCAGAGATAGTAAAGGATGTGTGGCTACAACAACTGTAACACTTGTGGTTCCAACACCAATTACCGTAACAGCAAGTTCAGATATTACTATACTAAACTGTAAAGGAGATAAAAATGCTACGATTACTGTTGATTTGCCTACAGGCGGTCAAGGATCTAATTATTTATACACCTTGAATACGACATCTGTTACTCCGCCAACGGCATCAGGACCACAAATTTCTCCTGTGTTTAGTGGCTTAGGAGCAGGAACGTACACGATTACGGTAACAGATGGATACAGTTGTTCAGCAACTTCAGCTGCTATTGTTATCACTGAGCCAACAGAGGTGAAATCTAATTTAGTAGTGGCAACAACACAAACGTGTTTAACACAAACAACACTTACCTTGAGTGCAACGGGTGGAACAGGACTTTATACCTATAGCGACTCTGCGGCGTTTACCACAATTTTAGGTTCGTTTGTGTCATCGGTAACCTTTCCGGTGCCAGTAGGAACGTATGTTTATTATGTTAGGGATGCCAATGGTTGTGTTGCTACTGTTTCTAATCAAATCAAGATTGATCCATTGCCAGCATTAATAATCAATTTAGATAAGACAAATGCGGTTATTAATTGTGCAGGAGACAATACGGGTGTTATTGTTGCAACTGCGCAAGGAGGACTTGGAAATTATATCTATACACTACAGGACGCATCTGGAAACACTCTTACTGCTGTTCAAGCCAGTCCAGGTGTTTTCACCCAGCTTTTTGCTGGAAATTATCAAGTAAAAGTAGATAGTGGTGATTGTACAACAACGTCATCTATTATTACGATTACCCAGCCGTTGGCACCATTAGCTGCACCTTTCACAGTTAGTGATGTAACCTGTAATGGAGCAAATAACGGATCAATTGAAATCAATGCTTCTGGAGGAACCGGTATTATCAAAT
>Ga0160182_134466_pt1 | contig 19575 bp, 18 predicted proteins | sample met14sa_FD_108561 | JGI IMG/M metagenome (GOLD analysis project Ga0160182, IMG submission 108561) | Synthetic bacterial communities of pure cultures from sediment of Lake Washington, USA, under high oxygen condition - MT... | ecosystem: Engineered > Modeled > Simulated communities (microbial... >... | reverse complement strand
CCTTGTAAAGTAAAGGCAGGAAGATTACGCCAATCGGCAGTATACTCTCGCCCGAAACGACTTATTTCCGCAACCTGCCTATACGCTATCCGGCACAACCATGACTTCGAAAATACCTATATTACAACTCGGAGCCGAGGTATTGCGGCAGCAGGCGCATCCTGTTGACGACTTTGCCTGCCCGGAGTTCCATAAGCTGATTGAAACCCTGCATGAGACTATGCTGGAGGCTAATGGTGTCGGCATAGCCGCCCCGCAGTTGGGTGCTTCCCGGCAAATTTTGATCATCGCTTCCCGGCCGACAGCCCGTTATCCCCATGCTCCGGAAATGCCGCCGATTCTGATGGTCAATCCAAGTTTTAAGATTGTCGATAACTCATTACATAAAGACTGGGAAGGCTGTTTAAGCGTGCCGGGTATCCGGGCGCTGGTGCCGCGTTACCGGGCTATCGAAGTGCAATATCAAGATCAGCAAGGTGAACCCCACCGTTTGGCATTGCAGGATTTTCCAGCCCGCGTCTTCCAACACGAGTTCGATCATCTATTGGGATTGGTGTATCTGGATAGGGTGGAAAATAACCAAGATATTATCGCCGAAACCGAATTTTTCAAACGCATTGCCGCATAGGAGCCAACTGAATGAAGTTTGTGTTGTTGTTAATGGGCCTATTGACCAGTTACAGCAGTGTGGCTGCGCCGCCGTTGTCTTTCAGCCAAGTGGCGCCTGGCATCTATCTGCATACCTCCGCGCACCATTGGCCGGATCGAGGTAATCACGGCGAGATTGCCAATATCGGCTTTATTGTTGGTGAGCGCTGCGTAGCGGTGATCGATAGCGGCGGCAGTCCACAGCAGGGTGCCGCGTTGCGAAATACCATCAAGCAAGTGACCACCAAACCGGTTTGCTATGTGATCAACACCCATGTGCATCCCGACCATATCTACGGCAATATCGCTTTCAAGGAACCGGGCGTCCAGTTTGTCGGCCATTATAAGCTGGCGCGAGCCATGGCCACGCGCGGCGACCATTATCTCGGTCGCGCAGCGGAATTGCTGGATATTCAAGTCAATCACGACAACATCATTCCACCCGATATAGAGGTGAATGACAGCATGACCCTGAACATCGGTAATCGTGAACTGCTGCTGACCGCCCATCCCAGTGCGCATACCGATAACGATTTAAGCGTCTACGACAAGACCACCGATACTATGTGGCTAGCGGATCTGTTGTTTTTAGAGCATATCCCGGTGATAGACGGCAGCATCAAAGGCTGGTTGTCTGAGATGGAGCGCTTGGAGAAAAATCACTACAAACTGGTCGTCCCCGGTCACGGTCTTTTAGTTAAAGATTGGCCGGCAAGTCTGCAGCCGCAAAAAGCCTATTTGAACAGTCTGGCTACCGAAGTAAGGGCTATGATCAAACAGGGCAAAACCCTCGAGCAGGCTGTGAAAACCGTCGGCTTGCCTGCTAAAAAAAATTGGCAGCTATTTGAACAATTCCACCGCAAAAACGTGACCATCGCGTTTGCCGAGCTGGAATGGGAAGATTAAACAAAGGAGATTAAAAGCATGCACAAACCTTATAACGCTATTTTTCTGCTGGCTTTAATGATTTTGCCGGCCATCGCGGTTGCCGAAGGTGACGACATTACTTGGAACACGGTTTTGAAAAGCCAGTTTTTCGCCGGTAAAAATATCGACGAATCCAATGCGGTTATCGAATTGGATGCCCCTTATCGGGCGGAAGATCCGGCGATTGTACCGGTTAAAGTCACCAGCAAATTTGCGCAAAGCAAAGATAAATACATCAAAAAAATCTGGCTGTTCGTCGATAAAAACCCCTTCCCGTTTGTCGGTGAATTCGAGTTCTTTCCAGAGAGCGGCAAAGCCGATTTGGCTCTGCGTGTACGGGTCAATACCTACAGCGATATTCGCGCGGTTGCCGAAACCAATGACGGCAAGTTCAGCATGACCAAAAAATTTGTCAAAGCCAGTGGCGGCTGCTCGGCACCGATTGGTGCGGATCTGGATGAAGCCATGAAGCGGCTGGGCAAAGTTAAGTTTCGGCTTGACGACGGCATTCAAAGCGGCCAACCGGCCTTGACGCAATTGATGATCAGCCACCCCAACCTGACGGGCATGCAGATGGATCAAATGACCCGATTCATCCGAAAATCGCACTTTATCGATCAACTAAAAGTGACTTTTAACGACAAGCCCGTGCTTAACGCCAAAATCGATATTGCGATCAGCGCCGATCCTAATTTCCGCTTCTACTTTGTGCCGGATAAAGCCGGCGAGTTAAAAGCCGAATTTACCGATGTATCCTGTGAATCGCCCACCAGCCGAAACGTTTGCAATAAAGGCGGTAGCTACTCGCAAAGTTACACGGTAAGCCCTTAATGACCCGTTCGCCAATCAGAGGCATTTTGTTGGGATTGGGCATGCTGGTATTTGCCGGCGATGCGCTTGCGCTGCGCTGCGGACATAAACTGGTCCAGGTGGGTGATTATAAAGCCGAAGTCTTGGACAAATGCGGGGAACCGGATTCGGTCGAACAGCGCAGAGCAATCCGCGGCAGCCGCTTACGGCATCCCTACGGCGCCTTGGAGATAGATCAATTTGAAGAGGTACTCATCGAAGAATGGATTTACAACTTTGGGCCGCGCAAGTTTCAGCAGCTGCTGGAGTTTGAAGATGGGGAGTTGAAAAAAATCAGCAATTTGAGTTACGGATACTAAAGCGCAAGGTTTTCAGCCCTGACCCAACCTCAAAAAACCCCCCGCCGAGAAGGCGGGGTTAGCAGGATTGCCACAGGAGAGCACATTTCACCGGTTTTCGGTCAATCATCAAACTATCTTGCAGTCGTCGCACACTACATACCATGCTGGGCCGGCACACTGAAACTACCGAAATGCTGCGGTGCGACAGGCATTAACGGATTCTCTTGCACGACCAGCTTTGGTTTTTGCCAGTGTCCGGCCGCAGCAGGCCGGCCCAGGAAATAACCTTGCAGCAATTTGCTGCCGGCATCCAAGGCAATATCCAGTTGCACCTCGTTTTCAATGCCTTCGATAATCGCTTGCGCGCCCAGGGCCTGGATGATTTCGATTAATTTCGGCAGCACCCGGCGAATCTTTGTATCGGTTTGCGCCTGATGGATGATGCTTAAATCCAGCTTCACAAAGCTGGGCGATAAGCGCCACAAGCGGTCCAGATTGGAATGCCGGCTGCCGAAGTTATCGATAGCCACCTGGAAGCCGCGGTCGCGGTAATTGTCCACCGCTTCCAGCAACTGTTGATCGGCTTCCACCGCGTTTTCCATGATCTCCAGCACCACCCTGGTGGTCGGCACCGAATGCAGATGCAAAATGTGCTCGAACACCTTGCCGTGCGTATTCACGCTAACCAGCAATTTGGGGTGCACGTTTAAAAACAGCAAGCCCTTGTCCGCCGGCAGATTCAGATAATTCAGCATGTGCAGGGTTCTAGCCACCCTATCCAGCTTCACCAATTTGCCTTGGTTATCCGCCCAACTAAACGCAAAATCCGGATCCACGGCTTCCAAGCCGGTGGAGGTGCGCAGCAAGGCTTCGTAGCCAAGCAATCCCTGGGATTTGCCGGCATCGAATATCGGTTGAAACTCGCTGCGCAATTTCAGGCCAATGAACCGGCTCAGTACTTCCTGTTGCTCGATTTCCAGTTTGAATTCGTCCAGATCGAGATACAAGGCCCGTTCCAGATCGTCACGGAGCAATTCGATGGTATTTTCCACCATGGCTACATCCTCCTCTGCCTAAACGTTCTTAGCGCCCGTAAATTTTGTCAAACACGCCGTTATCGTCGAAGTGTTCTTTTTGAATCAAGCCCCAGCCACCCAATTGACCTACGCTAACCAATTCCAAAGTCGGGAATTGTTTGGCGTATTTAGCTGCGATGTCTTTGTCGGTGGGCCGGTAGAAATTTTTGGCGATAATCTCTTGGGCTTCTTTGGTGTATAGATATTTCAGGTATTCGATCGCCAGATCCTGGTTACCATTCTTTTTCGCCACTGCTTCGATCACCGCGACCGGCGGTTCGGCCAGGATACTGAACGGCGGGGTGACGACTTCGAATTTATCGGCGCCGAATTCTTTGAGCACCAAATATGCTTCGTTTTCCCAGGTAATTAAAACATCGCCGATTTCGCGTTCGGCAAAAGTAGTGGTGGAGCCGCGCGCACCGGAGTCGAGTACCGGCACGTTTTTAAACAGCTTCTCCACGAAAGCCTTGGCGGCGTCCTTGCTGCCGTTTTTCTTTTCCGCGAACGCCCAAGCCGCCAGGTAGTTGTAGCGGGCACCGCCGGAGGTTTTCGGGTTGGGGGTGACGACGGACACGCCGTCCTTAATTAAATCGTCCCAGTTTTTGATAGCTTTGGGATTGCCCTTGCGCACCAAGAATACGATAGTCGAGGTGTACGGCAGGCTGTTGTTGGGCAGTTTGCTTTGCCAATCTTTGGGTAACAGATTGGCTTTCTCGTGAATTTGATCGATGTCGCCGGACAGAGCCAAGGTCACCACGTCGGCTTCCAGGCCGTCGATCACGGCGCGGGTTTGCTTGCCGCCGCCGCCGTGTGATTGCTGGACACTGACGTCTTCGCCGGTTTTGGTTTTCCAATATAGGGTAAACAGTTGGTTATATTCTTTATACAACTCGCGGGTCGGGTCGTAAGACACGTTCAGCAGGGTGCGTTCGGCCAGCGCATTGCCGCTGAGGGCCAGGGCGATGCCGAAGAGTAAGGGCTTGAAGGTATGGGTGAATCTCATGGGTACTCCTGAAAAAAAGTTATCGATCTGCTTGCGGCAAGCTGAATGTTGGTTGACCACGGGGCTTATGCTACGCAAAGCCGATAACCAACAAAAACGATATAATTAGAATTAAATATCTTATATTGCGATATTTAATTCCGGATACAGGCAACCCTGACGCATGGCCAGGTTCGCCGTAAACCAAGGTTTTCAGGAAAATTCCGGCAAAGCGGCGAGTAAGGCGTTCGCCGGCTTTGGTGCCATACCAGAACAAAAAAGCAGCGGGAAGCCCTAGCCTCCCGCCGATGAGCAAGGTCAAACCCCAGCTATCTTACGCCGCCCTACCGTCGCCAATCCGGCCAGCGCGCTGCCGAATAGCCATACAGCGCCGAGAATAGGCACTTGCGAGACAGTGATGGTATTGCCCACCAAGGAAAAATTCAGGGTATCGGAGCTCAAGGTGAGCCGATAGTCGCCGTGATCGCGGGCGGCAAGCCCGGTTGGTAAGGTCAAGTTATCGTTAGTATTGATACCGGCGACAGCTTCACTGGTCGATAAGGTGTAATCGGCCACCAGATATAAATAATTACCGGCCTGCAAGGTTACGTTAAATGCCGGATCGCGCAAGAAAAGGGAACCGTCCGCCGAACCGTCGGTGTTAGTCAAAATCGGCTGATTGCTGCTATCGGGGCAGTGATTGCCGTCGGAATCGTCGCAACGCGCCAACATATCGCCGGCATCCAGTAAGCCGTCATCGCGGTAGATATAAGTATCCGGATCCAGAAATGTAATTTCACCGTCGTTGTTCAGGTCGATTTCCTGGTAACCGGCGGTGGATGTTTGCTTTTGCGTAGCCTCATAAGCCAACACATCGACTTTGAAAGTACCTCCACTCAGCATATTGATTTTCCAAGTATCGTAAGTAGTGCCGCCGCTTACTTTATAAATGGTGCCTGACACTTGCAGTGTATTTGCTTGGGCCTCGGCAAAGAGCGCACACCCCGCCAATCCGGCGACACCGATTGATTTTATTAGTTTATTCACGATTACAACCTTTATGTTGATTGAAGTTAGAGCGCGTAGGGATCTTGATTTTAGGAGCCTCTAAAAATTCGCCGTTCCCACGTCTTTGAAAGCAGGTAGGCCGCGGCGTACTTAGTTTGCTAAGTCGCCTATAGAAACGAGTATGAATTATTGGAAGTCCTTCATCGTGTTAGCCGTTTCCACGCCTATGGCTAAGCACGGCGATCCCTATACAATATTCAGACCACAAAATATTTTTGTTTAAATACATAAAGATACGTAGATGACCAGTATTAATACGCGGTGAATTTTCCGTGAAATAACTTACGCACAAAGTTATTTGCCACAATTTATGCCCTTTGGGTATTTGCATAGGCATGACGGATATTCTGGTTTAGCTGAAGCCGCTTTTTAACCCGGCCCTCAAATATCGTCGCTACCGCCAACGCGGGAATAGCGGAACCCGGTATTTTAAGGGTCTACTGAATAAGGCAAAGAGAGGGAGCGCAGCCGCTGATGAAAACTGCTTGGGCAGAGGTTCATTCAATCAGAAAACTTCGGTATTACATCGTTTCCCGCGCACCAGCCAGCCAAACCCGCCGAGTACGGAAAGAAACAGGGAAAACGCCCCCGGCAAAGGCACAGGTGCCGATTGCAGCGGGCTCATATGCCAAGCCAACGCATAATCCCAACTGAACGGACTGGCTTCGCCGGATTTGACCCGCAATTCGTAGTCATGACCGGTGACCAATCTAAGCCACAGGTTCTCGCTGTTGTCGGCGCTGCTCGCCGAGAAAGCGGCGATATTTTGCGCCGTGGCGTCGAATAACTCCAGATTCAGATCGTATAAAGTGGTTGTTAGATTCAGATCGTTCGATACCCCAAGATTCCAAACCAAAGACGCCTGCAAATTCAAAGCCGTCGCGGCGGCGAATTTGTATGTCGCCAAACTATTACTAGCCAAGCCGCCGAACGCCGTATCGACATCGAATCCAGCCAAGCCGATGCCGTTTGCAGCACCGCCATCTTCCAGGCTATCTTGTTCGCCACCGGCGATGATTTGGTAACTATGCAAAATATTCAGTTGGCCGGCACCGAATCTATCGTCCAGGCCGTTCAGTGTTTGATGCCCGCTGCTACGATAGTCGACGATGTTGTCCGTGGTTGAAGTATTCTGCGTCGCTCTGTCGGCACCCGCCAGCAACGCAGCTTTAACGGTTTCGGCGCGTTCAGCGTTGTAAACGGTTCCCACGCCCTCGATATTAATCGATCCCTGCGATAAATTAGCCCCACCCTTATGGCCGGTCTCAACTAATAACGCGGCAGCAGCGGCTACTATGGGTGTGGCTCCGCTAGTGGTGGTTTGCGGCGCCACTAAATCGGGGCGCGTCCGCCCCGATATATATAACGAGTCGACCGCATCGGATCCTCTATCCTGCCTACCGTCCGTGCGCCCTACCGCAATTGCATTGTAAGCGCTGCCCAACAGCGGCGAGTCGCTGAGGCTATTGTGCATACCAACCACTTGGATGAATTGGTTGCGCTGCACCTGTCGATCAACCAAACGCAGAATCATCGCCGTTTCCGGCACGGTATCGCCTTTGCCGACCCAGCTATGGTTGGCAATCCGACTGGCGTTGAAGGGAGCCAAGGCCGTCGGACTAATCAGACTATCGATCCAGGCGTTGGCATCATAACTGGCAATGTTGCCGATGCCGTTGGCAATGGAATCCTTACCGTAAAATCTGGCACCGACGCTGTCAGCATGTCCCGATGGTGCGGTACTGGCTTTTTTTCCCGGAAAACTGAACGTCTTACCGGCGAATTGGGTGTTACGAATATTCGGCGCATAGATGGGGTAATCCGAGTGATCCCTCGATTCGACTAATGATGCTTCGGCGTGAACCACATTGACACCAGCGCCGGTCGGCGTGTTTGCACCTAATTGCGTGAGCAAGGCTTGATAGCCGATGTCGGCTTTGTAATCAGCGGCGGCAGCGGATGTGAAAAACAACATCGGAAACAGATAAAACCCAGGCTTTTTAGTCATTGTTATCACCCTTTTAATCGCTTGAACTGCGGTCAACGCTATCCGGTCGCTCCGAAAATTACCGCGCAGCAAGCGGGATAAAACTGGCCATCCGACTCGAGGCGATACCGGAATGAGGCGCCACACTGAGCGCATCTAACGTCCCAGCACTGGATATGCCGGTCAATCGCAACTATAGACCAGATACCAAGTCTTGCCGGATGCGCGTTGTTCGTTGATTTTGGTGATTACAGCATTCCGGAAGGGAAGGCTCTGAAAGCCCGGTGTAGATTATTCCTAACCGTGGAGTTTGCAGCGGCCGCATGAAGAATGGGACTCCCGCCTGCGCGGGAGCGACGATGTTTGACGGCCGAATTAATTAGCGATTAATGAATGCGAATCAGATAGCCGTCGGTTTTTTCACAACCAGGTTTGCTGTGGGCGGTAATACTCAAGCGCGCAAATCCACCTTCTATAGGGCTATCCACTTTGCCCTTTATCTCCAAGCGGCCGCTAGGTTGTTGGGTGATTTGCAGTTGCTTTGAGGTGAAATGGTATTTGGTTTCGCCGGCACTCACGTTAACCACCACCGATGTCAGTGTGGTGTTCGCGGAAGCCATCAACGAAAACTCGCTGAACGATTGCAAATATTTATTGGTTGCCGGCTGAAACTCCGAAAACACCGGTTTATCGCAGTGCTGAGAACTCTGGCTGCTGCCGTAGGCATGTGCCGCAGTGCCGCTCAAACTCAACAAAGTGGCAGCAGCAATTTTTAATACCATGATCATTATTTTCTCCGAGGCGTGGTTATAAGAATAGTTATACCCTTAGCTTACCAATAAAACCGCACATTGCTGGCGTTCAATTCAATCAAGCAAACGCCAGTGCCCCCTTTACGGCTGGCAAGCTTATGCATACTCAATTATAAACCCGGCCCTATTTCACACGGGTACACCGTTCAGACTGAGCGCGTCGAAGCCTTATGCCGAGCGTCCTTCGACACACTCAGCCCGAACAATATTTAAGGTCCGGGCCAATAAAAAGTGTGACGAAAAGCACACATATAGTTCTTATGAAAACAAATTAAGTTCTAATAAGAACCATAGTCTGATAAACTTTACCCACACTATCAATTGAAACGAAGCTTTCGAAACATAAGTTCGTTTTGATCCTGAAGTGCCGAGGCGCAAGCCGCTATCGATTTATTTTTTCTGGTTTACCGAGGCTAACATCATGATTTCATGCAAAAAATTCATAACTTTTTCTATCGCAATCTCACTTATCAGCGCGCTGAGTTTTCCGGTCTCCGCGGCGACTTTTAGCCACGAAGAAGTAAGAGCCGCTCTGGAAAGCACCATTTCCAAAGTCAAAGCGTCCATCTCCGCAGTAGAAAACGGCGCAGACAAAGAAACCGTAGCCGAGCTGGTCAGCCATGCCAAGCAACAGCAAAAAGACATCGAGAACAACGATCTCGAAGTCAAACGCCAGCATGCCGGCAAACGCCTGAATACCGCATGGAAAGCAGCCCGCGGCGGCGATTTGCAATTGGCCGGCGAATCCTTGAAAGACGCTTTAAGTCGCTACGAGGAAATGCACACGCTTTATATTTCCAGCCATTAAGCCGCGTAAAACCGCCGGTTGAGCCACGCCTCAAAGGGCCGAGCGGCGCACAAAATCGGGGCGTTTTGTGTACAAATTGGACACAGGCTAGAGCATTGTAGGGCTAAAGCTGTATGTAAAGACTGCCATTTACGACCCGCATTGCGGATAACGCCGGCGCATTTGATGCGCGTGCGTCGGCCTTGGACCTATGGACCAAGCGTTTTCTTACCTCCGAAAAGAAAAACGTGACAGTTAACTTGTTCGCCAACTGGCGAAGCGGTGATGCGGGTCTTTTTTATATCGAATTAATGGCGCAAAAGTTGCTGATTTTTTTATGTCGAACCAGGGTTCTCTATTCTCGCCTGGCTCGATGCGGCAAACGTCCGTGCACCAACCCAAGTCTTGCCGAAGCGTATCACTTGAACCTTGCATCCTAAACAGGAGATCGCAATCATGAAAAAGCTCTTCATCGCCCTGTCCATAACCGTTGGCATTGCTATCTTGATGTTCGCGGTATTCAATCCCAGACTGTCTTCCTACAATTCGCAAAACGACATTTCCTATTCCGATTTCATCAAGGATGTGCGCAGCAAATCCGTTGCCGAAGTAGTGATCGACGGCAGATCCATCGACGGCCGCCGCCATAACGGCACCCGCTTTGCCACTTACAACCCTGGTGATGCGCGGATCATAGACGATCTTTTGGAATATGACGTCAAGATCAAAGTCGAGCGGCCTGAGACGCAGTCCACCCTGACGCAACTGTTATTCTCTTGGGCCCCCACTTTGCTGCTGATCGGGGTATTGATCTATTTCATGCGTAAGCAGCAACAGGGTGCCGGCGCGCAAAACGGCTTTGGTAAAAGTCGGGCCAAATTGATGACTGAAGATCAAGTTAAGATACGTTTCAATGATGTGGCCGGCGCCGAGGAAGCCAAACAGGACGTGGCTGAAATGGTCGATTTCCTGAAAGATCCGGGCAAATACGAAGCTTTGGGCGGCAAAATTCCGCGCGGCGTGTTGATGGTGGGCCCTCCCGGTACCGGTAAAACCCTACTGGCTCGAGCGATTGCCGGCGAGGCTGGCGTACCGTTCTTTTCCATCTCGGGTTCCGACTTCGTGGAAATGTTCGTCGGTGTCGGCGCCTCCAGGGTGCGCGACATGTTTGAGCAAGCTAAAAAGCGCGCGCCCTGCATTATCTTTATCGATGAAATCGACGCCGTCGGTCGCCAGCGCAGTAGCGGCGGTAATATCGGCGGCGGCGAAGAACGCGAACAAACTCTTAACCAGTTATTAGTGGAAATGGACGGCTTCAGCGGCAACGAAGGGATTATCGTCATCGCCGCGACCAACCGGGTCGATGTGCTGGACAAAGCTTTGCTGAGGCCGGGCCGTTTTGATCGCCAAGTGCAAATCGGCTTGCCCGACATCAAAGGCCGCGAACAAATTCTCAAAGTCCACGCCACCCGCGTTCCCTTGGCGGACGATGTGAATATCACCGACCTGGCGCGCGGCACACCGGGTTTTTCTGGCGCCGAACTGGCCAATCTGATTAACGAAGGCGCCTTGTTCGCTGCCCGTAACAACCAACGGGAAGTGACGATGCACAACCTGGACAGCGCCCGCGACAAAGCCATCATGGGTGCCGAGAAACGCACCATGATCATGAGTCGCGAGGATTTGCTGATGACGGCCTACCATGAAGCCGGCCACGCCATCGTCGGCCGCTTGATGCCGGAACACGACCCGGTTTATAAGGTCAGTATCATGCCGCGCGGCGGCGCTTTGGGCATCACCATGTTCCTGCCGGAACACGACCAATACAGCGCCTGCAAAGATAAACTGGAGGGCCAGATTTCCAGCCTGTTCGGCGGCCGGATTGCCGAGGCTCTGATTTACGGCAAAAACAAAGTTACCACCGGCGCCTCAAACGACATTCAGCGTGCTACTCAATTGGCCCGGAATATGGTGACCAAGTGGGGCTTATCCGATCGCCTGGGCCCCATGGATTGCGGCGACAACGACAGCGGATTTATGGGTTCAACCAAACCGATGTCCGAGCAAATGGCCCGCCTGATCGATCATGAAATCAGACAAACCCTGGCGAATAACTACAGACGCGCCGAAGCCATCCTGAAATCGCATATGGATATTCTGCACAATATGGCGCAAGCCTTGCTGGATTGGGAGACGCTGGACAAATATCAGATCGACGAATTAATGCAGGGCCGCAAGATCGCACCGCCCAAGGCAGCCCAGCCGGCAAAACGGCACTCCGACAACGGCAAATTGCCCAGGCCGACGACTGAAACGGTAGCTCCTATCGGCAAAATAGCGGCTTTGTCGTGATCTCAAGATCTGACATACCCTTCGCACAGCAAATTTCGGCAGATTCTCTCCCTCCCCGCCGGCAGGGGGTGGGCGAGGGATTAAAAAGCCGAAATTTGACGTGCGACGACTTTATAAAACTTAACTAAACAAATGAACTGTTTCTCGCCGGCCCCCAATAAATGATAGAGTCGGGTTTAAAGAATACAGCAATGGCCAGGGGATTTTTTCCAAATTAGAGTGATTCGACAACCCAATAAACGCTTGAAAAAATTCGTTTCCAATTCGGCAATATTGGCGTACTTAGCGCCAAGCTATCGCAACGCGGCGATTGCAACATTGACAGTGTTGACAGCCTGCAGCGTGCCGACGCCGCTACCGCATGCAGAAAACACTCCGCCAGTCCCTGCCCAGTCGGCTGTATCTTGGCGCGCTTATCAAACCCAAAACCGGCCGCCAGCACCTGATACATCCAGTCCCAGCGCTGTGGACGCCGGAATCGATACCCAACAAACCTACGATTTACCGGCCTTGGTGGATTTGGCTTTACGCACCCATCCGGAAACCCGGATTAGCTGGGAGGAAGCAAAAGCCGCTGCCGCGCGCCTGGAAAGAAATCGCAGTACCTGGTATCCAACGCTAACGGCAATGGCCTTTGGTCAGCATTTTACCAGCAGCTTTCCCATCCCCGGCAGCGCGCTGGTCAGCAACGGCTACGCGGCTCTCGCCAGCCTGGATTTGGCATGGACCTTATTCGATTTCGGGCGCCGGGAGGCACTGGTCGATGCCGGTACGGAGCGTCTGAGCGCGGCGAATTTTGCCTTCGACCGTAAACACCAGGAAATTGCCTATCGGGTGGCCAGCAGTTTTTTTGCCTATCAGGCCGCCTTGGCCAAGGTGACGGCGGCGCAGCAAACGTTCGAGTCGGCCAAGACCAACGCCGATTCAGTGCAAGCCAAACTCAAACAAGGCCTGGCCACCAAACCCGATCTGTTGTTGGCCTTACAAGAGCAGGCAAAATCCAGTTATGACTTGCAAGATGCGCGCGGCTCGGTGACTCAGGCACGCGCCGATTTGACCAATAATTTGGGTATTTCGCCGGCATACAGCCTGCATCTGGTTGACCTGAGCCAGTTGCCCTTACCCGCCGAACTGGCGCAATCGGTGGAAAAAATCGTCGATCAGGCCTTGGAACAGCGTCCGGATTTGCTGGCGCGCCTCGCCGAATTGCGCGCTCGCGAAGCGGAAGTTAAAAAAGCCAGAGCGGAATTCTGGCCGAAAATATCGTTACGCGGCATGGTCGGTAATCAATATTGGGGCGACGTGCATACCAAGCCGAGCGGCGGAGAGAATTATTCCGCCAACGCCATGGTCGATACGGCCATGTTGAATGTGGAATGGACCTTGTTCGACGGTTTTGAACGCAGCAATGCGGTGCGGGAAGCCGAGGCCAAAAGGTCGGCATCCCAAGCCCAGTTGGAGGCCTTGCGTCTGGAAATCATGCGCGACATCTGGAAAGCCTACGCCGACACCAAAACCGCGCTGGAAAAGCGCGAGTTTGCGTTGGCGCTGTTGAAAGCCGCCAAAGAGTCCTATGCCGCCACCCAGGAATCCTATACACACGGCTTTTCGACGGTAATCGAACTGTTATCGGCGCAAAAAGATCTGGCGCGGGCCCGCTTTACCGAAATCGACAGTCGTGCGGGCTTATTGCGGTCCGCCGCGACACTGGTTTATGTGTCAGGCAAGCAAAACCAGGACGTGTCAAATGAGCCTTAAACGGCCGTCTTTCATGACCACACAGCCAGTAACCCCAAACCCATGCGCCGGGATGGTCTTGAGCATGAATGAGCTTACGGTTATCATCGAATCCTAATTAGAACAATTATTTTCACATTATGTCCTCCGACTCTACCTTTCCAACCGTTTTGCGCCAGTTACTCCGCACCCACCAGGCCTTTTTGTCTTATGCGGCCCGCCACGTTCACCGGCTCGAATTAACCTTGCCGCAATACGATGTCATCATCACGCTAGGCAAAACCGCCGGCATGCAGCCCAAGAAACTTGGCGAAGAAACCTTGATTACCAAAGGCACCCTCACCGGCGTGGTCAGCCGCTTAGAGGACAAGGGCCTGGTGGAAAGGTCGGCGTCAAAAAAAGACGGCCGCAGCCAGATCATCCGCCTGACCGATGCGGGCCGCGCCGTCTACGAACAGACTTTCCCCGAGCATCTGGCCCATATCGGTCGCCTGTTCGACGATTATGCGCCCGAGGAAATCTCGAAGCTGGAGGCGGATTTACATAGACTGCATGAAGCGGTCATCACCGCGCGCGGCAATCATATTGAACAAGTCGATGATGAATTCTAGCGAGTGCCGAAATATTCATACGTTTGAGGTGAAGCGCACAATGATCTCCGGGCGATTACTTAAGTGGGCCTCTAAAAATAAAAACACCTCCTTCTCCTCACGGGAGAAGGTTGGGATGAGGGAATTAAAATCAATTACTTACCCCCCTCACCCTAGCCCTCTCCCTGACGGCGAGGGAATGTTTAGAGGTTCCCTTAAAACGTTTTTCCCGGCGAGTCTTTCGATTTTCCTGACCGCGTGCGATCCGCTGCTCAGTCTGCAAGGTTCTTTCTGGCCGGCCTGGATCATCTGCATCCTCGGCGGGCTGGCAACCAGCATGCTGCTGATGTGGCAACTGGTGCGCTACCGGCTGGCGCCCCATTTGGGACCGCCGCTGTTGATCGCGCCCAGCCTTTGGGCCTTATGCACCTTTGTCATCTGGTTGGTGTTTTATGCAGCATGAAAACGGCGAAGCCTGATGGAAAACAGTCAAAACGATAGCCCAGGGTTAAGCCTGAAAAACCGGATATTGCTCGGCCGCATCATTGGCATAGCCATCGTGCTGGGTGCGGCGGCGACCGGCGCGCTGGTTTGGCATATCAATTATCAAAATCCGCGCACCAACGACGCGATGGTGCGGGCCAATATCGTCGGCATCGCCCCGGAAGTCAGCGGCCGTATAGTGGAATTGCATGTCGAGGATAACCAATACGTCAAACAGGGCGACTTGCTGTATGTGATCGACCCGCGCCCGTATCAGGCCAGACTGGACAAAGCCAAGGCCGAATTGCTGCTGGCGGAAAAAGACGTGGATTCCCGGCGCGCCTCCAGCGGTTCCGCGGAAATGGCTATCGAACGCCTGGAACACCAGCGCGCTGCCGCCAGTGCCGAAGTGAAAAAAATCGAGGCGGAAGACGAATATCTGCATAACTATCTGGAACGGCTGGAACCGTTGGCGGATAAGCAATACGTCACCGCCGACCAGCTCAAACAGGCGCGCTCGCGTTATGCGGCTTCGCGCGCCGAACTGGCGGATGCGAAAGCTAAAGAACTGTCGGCTCGCAGTGCCATCGAGGAAGCCAAGAGCGATAGCCGGCGAGCGGTATCGTTAGTCGCCCAGGTCGGCGACGTCAATGCCCGTATCGAAGCCGCCAGCGCCCTGGTCACCGCCGCCGAGCTCGATCTGGAATACTGTTACGTGCGAGCGCCTTTCAATGCCTACGTCACCAATTTGAATACCCGCGAAGGCGAATACGCCAAGGCCGGTACGCAAATGTTCGCTTTGGTCGATGACCGCCAGTGGTATGTGATCGCCGACTTCAAGGAAACTTATTTGCAGTCGATCAAACCCGGCCAGGAAGCCGAGGTGTTTCTGGTTGCTTATCCGGGCAAGCGCTTTCGCGGCGTGGTGACCGGGATCGGCTGGGCCAATTCGCCCGACAATATCAAACAGCATGGCGTGTTGCCGGAGATAGATCGCACGCTGAACTGGGTCATTCTGGCTTCGCGTTTTCCGGTAAGAATCGAGATTAAACAGCATGACCCCGCGCATCCGCTCCGTATGGGCATGACCGCGTTTGTGACGGTACGGAAAGTCACTGCCGACGCAACCGGTACAGCTCTGCCGCCGTCATGACCCGAGGCGACAGCCGGACTGGTTCAAGCACACAGTCAAAACCCAACCGGCTTTGGTTTGGCACCAGCCTGGGGCAATTCCTAACCGCCGAACTCAAAGATACACCGGCACGGCGCGTCGCCGCCCTGCGTTTATTCGTCGTCACCCTGACAATCGCACTCGTCAGCCAAACCTTGCATATCCCGCCGCTAGGGGCAATTTCCATCTTGATTTGCCTAAGCTACGACGCTTACGCCAACGCCGGCCAATCCCTGGCGTTTGGAATACGCCAGCTCGGTTACCTGATGGTCACGACCTTGGTATCGGTATTGACGCTGATGCTGGCCGGCAACGACCCTTGGTTACTGCTGCCGCTATCGTTCGTCATCTTGGCCTTGTCCCTGTTTCACGCCCGCCTGATCGCCTGGCCCACGGGCATTGCTTTATGGTATTCGGTGGCGGTGCTGTACAGCCCCAGCACGCCCGATGAAAACATTTACCATGCCTTATGGAACATCCCCATTATTGGCGTACTGGCGCTGGGAACATGGACGGTAGTGCATTTAACCATCAAACCGCAAGATCCGCTAAAACTGTTAAAAGCGGAGATCGCCATGCAATTGGCGACGGTGGAATACATTTTCAGCGCGCGTCTGGCCGATGCCGGTGCGTATAGCCCCAGACCTGAAGCAGCCATGCACGCCGCTGCCGGCAGCCTTGGCAAACTGCTGGGTTTACTGGCCAACGCCGAATTGATCCATCCTGCTTTACACGAACGCCACCTGACTTATCGGGCGCTGTTGCTGGAAATAGACGGTTTGCGCCAGTTGGCGGACTGGCTTAATCAAGTGTTGGCTGCGGAATATAGGGCCCAGCCGCTGACGCCGGAAAAACTGCATGTATATCGGGCTTTACAAAGCGCCTGTGCCAGATTACGGCAAGGCGTGGCGGAATCGCGCGACGTGTCCGTAGAAATCACCAGCTTGCTAAGCGATGAGGTATTGCAAAACTATGCGCGGGAAGCTAATCCCTCGCTGTTAACCGCCTTGTGGCGGGCTCTGCAACGCATTGCCGGCTTGATGCATGATTTGCATCAACCGATAGCCGCCAAAGACAGTAAAAACATCAACGCTGAATCCGACGACAACCCTGAACATGGCTGGCTGCCAGCCTGGTTTGCTTACGAGTTTTGGGCAAGCTATGCCGACAGTTTGCAATTCGGCATTAAATTTTCCCTGGGCGCGATCCTGTGCATGCTGATCGTGGAAAGCCTGGGCTGGCCGGACATCAACACCGCGATTCCCACCTGTCTGGTCGCGGCACAAACCAGTCTCGGCGCCGACTACCGGCTCTCGCTGTTACGGGTGTCGGGCGCCGCCGTCGGCGGGATCTGCGCTTATTTTTACGTATTGGTCTTTCAATCTCAGCTCGATACCATCGTCGGCTTTGCGTTTGCCACAGCGCCATTCTGGGCGCTGGCAGCCTGGATTACCGCCGGCAGCGAACGCATCGCTTATCTGGGCCGGCAACTTGGTTTTTCATTTGCGTTGTTTGTGCTGCATGATTTTGGTCAAGTCACCGACCTATATCTGCCGCGCGACCGGGTCATAGGTATTTTGCTCGGACTTATCGTGATGGGCGTTATCGATTACGCGCTGTGGCCGCGGCGCTCGATTGCACTGGCCCGCCACCACAGCGTAGCGGCGTTGCGCACACTCGCTAACTTCACTAGCCGCTTACCCGATGTCAGCCACTTGCTGACTTACACCTTACCGCTGCGTTTGTCGGCGGAAAAAGAGCTGGCCGCCGCTCAAGACTTGTTGGCACACGCGGTATTGGAACCCGATGCGCGCTTGGCCGAGAAAGTGCATGAACGAGCGGCGCTGCGGACGATTGTGAAGGACGCCGGCCATTTATCCGGCTTGTTACAAGTCCGCAAACGCTATCGCTTACTCAGCGGCCAGCGCTTCAGCCACTTTCCTGATGAATTGCAACAGCTCAGCCGGGCGTTCGATGCCGAGCTGGCAACCGCCCTGGAATATGCCGCCAGCCTCCTGCAAGGCAAACAAGCCGGCAACCGGATCGAGCTTGCCAATCATCAAGCGCGTCTAAAGCAAAGTTATATCGATCATCATCGTATCGACAATCTGGCCGACGATTTGGCCGTAGAGTGGGAGCTACGCTTTATGCTGGACCAACAAATTGTGGAGCTGATAGCCCACATCGAAAAAGCAGTGCTGGCTGCCAGGTCATATCCGCAACAATCCGGCCCGGACCTTGATCTGCAATAAGGCCGCGCAGTGCATCCAATATAGCCCCTGGGCTCCCGCCGGCGCGGGAGCGACGATATTTACTAATCCGGCCTGTTTATCACTGGCATTCCGTTGAGGTTGAGGTTGAGTGTGGCGAAGCCCAGGCTGGTGTGCCCTTAGACAGGCGAAGGGTAGTTAAGGGCCGGGTTAATAATCAGCAGCACCGATATACGCCAAGTTGCTCAAAATATGTTCATCTGAAAATCCAGACTTCGTTCCGCTAACCAGACTAAAGCCACGGCGACGATGGATGCTGAGCCGGTTTTCATCACGACTAGCGGATAATAGCGATAGCGGCTAAAGCCGACTATCAACGGTAAAACCGCACCGACAATCGCCAACTGCCCTGCTTCCACACCCAAATTAAAGCCCAATAGTGGTAACAGCCGCTGCGTGTCCGGCAAGCCCATGTCCAACAACACACTGGCGATGCCCATGCCGTGGATCAAGCCGAAAGCAAAGGCAAACCAGGTGCGGCGTTTTACCAACACCGGATAAATATTGTTCAACGCTGCCAACACCACGGACACGGCAATGGCCGATTCTACCCAGCGGGACGGCAGACAAATGTATTGCAGCACCGTAAGGCTCAGGGTGAATGAATGTGCCAACGTGAAGGCGGTAACCACACCTAGCACGTCGAAAAATACCGGTCTAAAGCCTGGTTTTGGCTGCCAAGCACCCCGCTCCCACGCCAAAGCCGCCGGCAGCAACAGACTTAACAAAAATAGAATATGGTCAAAGCCGATCCAGATATGCCATAGCCCGGCGTAGCCGAATCGCGCCACGGTCCGCCACCCGGAATAATCAGCGTCCCGCACAAATTCGCTACGTTGGTGGTCAGGACTAAAGATCGCGGTATCGGTTTTAGCGGCATGAATGACGCTTATCAGCCCGCGATGCTGCGGGTCGAGATCGAAAAGCAAGCGATAATCTATCGACAACGGCGCGGACGCGGACGGACAAATCGCCTGGAAATCTAATACGGCATAATGGCCATCGCTGTGTTCGTCCACCCGTAAATCTCCTGCTTGCAGCGAACAGACTTGCTTAGCCGTCGTCATTTGCAAACGGCTCAGCGCATAGGCATACACAACATCCCGACTATTTCGCAACTCGGCCCAGGTAATATTACCGTCGTCGTTGCCATCCAAACCCAAGGCATAATCCAGGTCGCGCAAGGCAATATCCCATTGCCCGGAGATTTGCTGCCCGTCAACCTGCACCGTCATGTAACTATCGCTGGCCTTATGGGCAAAAGCGCTAAAACTTGCTGTCAGCAGCAAGACCATGATCAAACCGGCCCAAATCATCACGTTCGAGCTTAATCTTTCAAAGCTTGGCGGGGCCGAACCGTCGACGGGCCTGCCTTGAGTGCAGCCTGGAGATTCAGGGCAAAAAGTATCTAAAAGGGCGATGAATTTCGCTGATCCGTTCATATTCTGCCCCCGCCAATTTGCGCGAGCAGCGTTTGCAGTCGCGCATCTTGCAATTTGGACTCACTTAAAAAAGTCAGCAGCGGTTGAGG
>Ga0160182_106152_pt1 | contig 19789 bp, 18 predicted proteins | sample met14sa_FD_108561 | JGI IMG/M metagenome (GOLD analysis project Ga0160182, IMG submission 108561) | Synthetic bacterial communities of pure cultures from sediment of Lake Washington, USA, under high oxygen condition - MT... | ecosystem: Engineered > Modeled > Simulated communities (microbial... >... | reverse complement strand
GGTGAATTGATAGTTAATGCGTTACGCGCGAAGTGTCTGAATTTTCAACAATACGTACTCTATCACCAGGTTTAAACTCTTCGTCAGCTTCTTGCACAATAGCCACCATAGAGCCGCCATCTAATTTAACCGTGATTTCAAGGCCGTCTTTGCGGGTAACGCCTTCTTCAAGAGCTGAGCCAGCAAGTCCACCTGCAATAGCGCCAATGACAGCAGCAATTGCACTGCCACGGCCACCACCAATCGAACTGCCTGCTATACCGCCGACCGCGCCACCGCCAATCGTACCCACCGGGCTTTTTGTACCTTCTAATTTAACCGTGCGTACACTTTCTACCACGCCGGTTTTAACTGTTTGTACTTTACGGGCATCGTCACGTTTGTATACGCTGCCGGAATTAGAGCTCGCGCAAGCGACTGTTAAAATAGATAAGATTGCCACAATCAATAGTTTTGAGAATTGCATAATGGGTTCCTTTTAATTATTAAGATTTTATTCGTTATTTAGATACTATCTTCTTAGTCCATTTAACCAGTATTTGGTTTTACTAGCGACTACTTTTTACTTATTTGAAGCGGCTTGCTCAGTACTTACTTCTGCTAATAATGCTTGTGTATAAATATTCTCAATTTCAATACGCGTTGGTTTATGATTTTGTCCACCACGGCTTGCGATTTTAATTGCGCCCATGGTCGAGGCTAATCGTCCACAAGTGAGCCAATCCCAGCCGTTAGCAATGCCATATAATAAACCAGCGCGATACGCATCACCACAACCAGTCGGATCGACAATCTTTTCAGCCTTAACGCACGGCACGTCATAACGTTGACCATCTGCATAAATATGTGAGCCATTGGCGCCCAAAGTTACGACCAATGCTTTCACTTTGCTGGCTAATTGCTCAAGGCTTAAGCCGGTTTTGTCTTGAAGCACTTGTGCTTCGTAATCATTTACTGCCAAATAAGTTGCCATTTCAATGAAGTGGAGCAACTCTTCACCATTAAACATAGGTAGGCCTTGGCCAGGATCAAACATGAAAGGAATGCCAGCCTCAAAACACTCTTTAGCATGTTGGAACATGCCGTCGCGACCATCCGGTGCAATAATCGCTAAACTGACTTCTTGGGCATTTTTTACGCTGTTTTGGTGTGACTCCACCATTGCACCTGGGTGAAATGCCGTGATTTGGTTGTCATCAATATCTGTTGTGATAAAGGCCTGTGCGGTAAAGCTCGCCTCAATTTTTTAATGTGCTGGGTGTTGATGTTGTTTTGATTTAGCCAACTGGTATAGCTGCTAAAATCCTCACCTACTGTCCCCATAATTAATGGTTTGCCTTCGAGCAGTTGTAGATTGTAGGCAATATTGCCTGCAGTGCCGCCAAATTCGCGTCGCATCTCTGGCACATAAAAAGACACGCTTAAAGAGTGAATTTTGTCAGGCAGGATATGGTTTTTAAATTGATCCTGAAACACCATGATAGTGTCGAAAGCGAGAGAGCCACAAATGAGCGTATGCATAGTAATACCGTTTTTTGAAAACGGTATTATCTTAGAGCAAGTATAGAGTGGCAAGGGAAGTTTTGACTGCAGTGAATGCGGTAAGGTAAAGCGCAGGCAGAATGAAAGTCAAAAGTGAAAATTAACCATTGATTGTTACGATTAATTACTTATGATGCTTTGAATGTTTGAACTTAACTCTATGGCTGTTTAATTGCGCCGTCAATTAAAATTTTAGCCGCTTTCTTTGCGTATTTTATGGCGCCAGAACCACGCTTCATTTGTTCAGCTTGCGCTGCGCCTTCAAACAGCAGTGATAGCTGTAACGCTAAACCATCGGCATCTTTAATATTGGCATCAGCGGCTAATTTGCTGATAAATTGTCTAAATTCACGCGATTGCAATGAAGATAGTTTATGAATGGCATTTTCTTCGTTGGGGAACTCTGCAGAAGCCTTAATAAAGCCCACACCGATAAATGCAGAGGAGTTGACCCATTCTTCAATATAGTCAAACAACAGTTGAATTTTTTCAGCAGGCTTTTTAGTGCCAGCATTCAATTTTTCATTTAACCAGCTTTGAAAGTCTTGCTGGCTTTTTTGCAGTACTTCAATGATTAATTGTTCTTTTGTATGGAAGTATTTGTAAAGCGTCATTTTTGTGGTGCCAGCAACGGCAACAATCGTATCTACACCAGTAGAGTTGATTCCTCTAGTATGGAATAAATCAGTCGCGACTAATAAAATCTTGTCTTTTAAAACACTCATAAAATGAGTATAGCATGAGATTAATTGGCTTTGTCAAATATACCTTTGAGTAATGTTTTTTCGATAAATATATTTAAGTGTTAATTTAAGTAACTAATATTAAAAGTAAAAATAAATTAACTATTTATTTGATGTGTTTAATTATACTTAGTGGTATATCTTATACATAGGGCTGATTTGAAGGTGGCTGTTGTGAGGTGTGTGTGAAAAAAGATGATTGGGTTACAGTTCGAAGTTGTACATTTGGTATGCGCTAAAGATTTCAGGACCTGAAATCTAGAGGGGGAAGTGAAGTGTGGATTGTCAGCCTTTGGAGTTGGCCATTAACATGGGTGTGTAGTTGCAGCGAACCATATCTAATAAGTGCTGCACCAATTTTTGGTCTTCGATATTGGTTGAAATCTGCCCTAAGACAACATTCTCAAAATATACTTTTTTAGAGGAGTCGGGCAATTGTATTGCCTCAATCAGTTGGCAGTTCCCTTTGCGCATTTGATCAAGCTGCGCAAGCAATGCGGCGGTTTGTTGCGGGCTGGCTATTTGGCTTGCATTAACTGCAGTGTATGGGGTTGTTTGCGCGACTTGTTGGCTGGAAGGTAAATCAGTTTTGTTATGTATAAACAAGCTGCCTGTAACGATTAATGCGCCTAAAAAGCTGGCCGCAATTGCATAGGCAGAGGTTTTTGCGATACGAAATTCCTTTTCAGTTTGCGCTGCAATAAGTGCGCTGGCTGCATTTTTGGCATGGCTCAAGCTCAGTTGGTTGTTGGTCTGAAGTTTTTCTTGCGCGGCTGCAACAGCCATAAAATACAGTTGGCTTGCCAGCATTTCCGGTAGCGCCGCACCTGCTTTAGTAGCTTCTATGGCTAAAAAATCTTGTAAATGATGATTGGTCGGCAATGTGGAGTGAGAGGTTGATGCTACAGGCTGCTGGGCATAAGGCGCATCAAGCCAGTCTTCCAGGATATCAAAAAGACTTAACAGTCTTGCTTGTGGTTTGTTGCTCGATTTTTTGAGCATGCGAATGAACCAGTCTGAATTGATTAAGTCTAGATTGTCCATATTTAAGCTTACTTAACCTTGAGTCGCTTATTTTAAAAAGGTTTTACTACTGCCAGAATGACAATGGCAAATAATACCAATACAGGCATTTCATTAAACCAGCGATACCACACGTGGCTATGCGTATTTTTCCCGGCGGCGAAAGCGCGCATCAATTTTCCGCAATACATATGATAAGCGATTAAGCCAGCAACCAATAGTAGTTTGGCATGCAGCCAGCCACCTTTAATGCCATAACCCAGCCAAAGCCACAGGCCAAAGACAATTGCCAGTACCGCCAATGGCAACGTGAAACGATATAGCTTATGCTCCATTAAGCTGAGTCGTTCTTGCGTGGCAGCGTCTTGAGTCATGGCGTGATTGACAAATAATCGCGGCAAATAAAATAAGCCGGCAAACCAGCTTATGACGAAAATAATATGCAATGCTTTAATCCAAAGCATTATTTCGCCAGTTCGATATTCAATAAGTGGTGTAGTTTAACAAAATCCAGCTCGCCAATTGTGCGCTGTAAGCGATTACCTTGTTTATCAAAAATGAACGCGGTGGGCGTTAGGTTAACGCCGCCAAACGCTTGAGTAATTTCAGACAAGCCATCATGCATCACGGGGAAGGGCAGTGATTTTTGACGCGTGTAGTTAAGCACCTGAGCCGGTGGATCGTAAGGCATTGCAACAGAAATAATTTCAAGGCCTTTGGTTTTGTAGTTGTTATAAGTTTTTATTAAGTCGGGCATTTCTTTAATGCAGCCAGGACAGTCGGTGGCCCAGAAGTTAACCAGCACGACTTTGCCTTTTAAATCAGCCATGCTGATTTTCTTGCCTTCAATAGTGGTAAATGTGACTGCAGGCGCTTGTGATTTATTGCTGAGGTTTAAGCCCAAAAATAATAATAAAGCCAGAATGGCAGCGGGAATGATTAATTTTTTAATGATTGGCATCGTATAATTTTAACGCTTTTTATGCATAATTTGTTATCAATAACCATAGAACGCTTGTAGTTATTTGGCGGTCTACAGCATGTTATAATTAACTATTAAATTTAGCCCATTTTTATCCAAAAGATAAACACAAACATAGATGAATGCACCTATTCCCGCTGAAATTTTACAATCAGAGCCTGCTCCTGCGGTGCGTCTGCGCGAAATTCCCTATAACTACACCTCATTCTCCGACCGCGAAATCGTTATTCGGTTCTTGGGCGAAGAGATTTGGGATGTTTTAAATGCGCTGAGAGGCGAACGCAAAACAGGTCGCAGTGCGCGCATGCTGTTCGAAGTGCTGGGTGATTTGTGGGTGGTGAGCCGTAATCCCTATTTGCAAGATGATTTGCTGGATAACCCTAAGCGTCGAAAAGCGTTGATTGATGCACTTTATCATCGCATTAAGGCTATTGATGAGCGTAATGTTAATGGCAATAGCAGTGGCAACGAAAAAGTACAGAAACTGGTCAGCGCTGTTACAAAAGCCGTTGAAAAATTTGCTGAAGACTTTCGCCAAACATATGACTTGCGCAAAAAAGCATTAGCCAAATATAGCAAAATCACACGCAAGGATAATATTCAGTTTGATGGACTTGCGCGTGTTTCACACGTGACGGATGCTACCGACTGGCGTGTTGAATATCCATTCGTGGTGCTTAATCCGGATATTGAGATTGAAATTGCCGCGTTAGTTAAAGCCAGTATTGAATTGGGTTTAACGGTTATCCCACGCGGAGGCGGCACGGGTTATACGGGTGGTGCAATCCCACTGACACCGTTATCTGTGGTAATTAATACGGAAAAACTGGATCGTCATACGGGCGTGCAAATGCGCACTTTACCTGGCGTAGCGCGCCAAGTTGCAACTATTGAATGTGGCGCAGGCGTAGTCACGCGGCGCGCGATGGAGGCGGCAACTGAGGCGGGGCTAGAGTTTGCTTGCGATCCGACCAGTGCAGACGCGAGTTGTATCGGCGGTAATGTGGCCATGAACGCCGGCGGCAAGAAGGCTGTGCTATGGGGTACTGCGCTGGATAACTTAGCGTCATATCGCATGGTTACGCCAGATGCGACTTGGATTGAGGTAGAGCGTTTAGATCATAACCTTGGCAAAATCCACGATATCGAGATGGCGAGATTCAAAATCACGCGCTTTGATATTGATCTAAAAACGCAATTAGGTGAGCCTGAGATTATTGCGATACCTGGGCCAAGCTTTAGAAAAGTAGGTTTGGGTAAAGACGTTACCGATAAGTTTTTAAGCGGCTTACCCGGTATTCAAAAAGAAGGTTGCGATGGATTAATTACCAGCGCCACTTTTATTCTGCACCGCATGCCAAAATATGTGCGTACTATTGCTTTAGAGTTCTTTGGCAATGTGTCACATGCCGTACCGGCAATTGTTGAGATTAAAGACTATCTTGATGCGACTGCCAAACCAGATCCAGCGGCTCCTAATAAGCCATTGGTCATTATGGCTGGCCTGGAGCACATGGATGAGCGCTATATTAAAGCGGTTGGTTATGCCACTAAAGCGGCAAGACAGCAACGCCCGAAAATGGTGTTAATTGCAGATATCGCTTCTGACGATGAAAACGCGGTCGGCGAAGTTGCCTCAGCCATGGTGCGTATGTGTAATGCCAAAAATGGCGAAGGTTTCATTGCTGTTTCAGGCGAGGCGCGTAAAAAGTTCTGGCTAGATCGCGCGCGAACAGCCGCTATTGCCAAACATACCAACGCCTTTAAAATCAACGAAGACGTCGTGATTCCGTTGCCTAAATTGGGCGAATATTCTGATGGTATCGAGCGCATTAATATTGAGCTTTCCATTCATAATAAGCTTAAATTAGTGGATGCCTTAGAAGAGTTTATGCAGACGGATTTGCCGCTGCAAGCGGATGAGGATGGCAATGCTGATGCGCAAATGGTGCATTCTAAACAAGTCATGGCATTGCAATTGCTGCGTGATTTACGGGAGAAATGGCGTTTAATTTTAAACACGCTAGATGAACCTGTCAGCGTATTAGGCAAACTTGGTGCGCCGTATAGCCAGTATGAGAATGTATTCCGCGCTGTGCAATCATACGATTTGCGTATCTCTTGGAAGCGTGAACTAAAACGCCCAATGGCGGATATTTTTGCTGGGCGAGAGTATCAAAAAATCTTGGCGCGTTTTGATGAAATTCATAAAGCCGTGCTTAAAAGCCGCGTATTTATTGCCTTGCACATGCATGCAGGCGATGGCAACGTGCATACTAATATTCCCGTTAACTCTGATGATTACGGCATGATGCAGCAAGCACATGCGGCGGTTGATCGTGTGATGGCGCTGGCTAAAGGTTTAGATGGCGTGATTTCAGGTGAGCATGGTATCGGTATCACCAAAATGGAATACTTAGACCAGGCCACCATTGATACTTTTACCGCATACAAAAATAAAGTAGACCCAAACGGCCACTTTAATAAAGGTAAATTGTTGATGGGTTCTGGGCTTGAGAATGCTTATACGCCTAGCTTTGGTTTGCTGGAGCAAGAGTCTATCATCATGGAACAGTCTGCCATTGGCGAAATTGCAGATGACATCAGTGACTGTTTGCGTTGCGGGAAATGTAAGCCGGTCTGCACAACGCATGTGCCGAGGGCGAACCTTTTATACAGCCCGCGTAATAAAATCTTGGGTACATCACTGTTAATTGAGGCGTTTTTGTATGAAGAGCAAACACGTCGGGGCATTTCGTTAAAGCATTTTGATGAGTTTAACGATGTAGCCGACCATTGCACGGTTTGTCATAAGTGTTTAAATCCATGCCCTGTAGACATTGATTTTGGTGATGTATCAATCAAAATGCGTAACTTTTTGCGCGAGCAAGGCAAAAAACAATTTAACCCTGGCACCGCAGCTGGGATGTTGTTTTTAAATGCTAAAGATCCTGCCACCATTAAGTTTTTACGCACCACCATGATTGGTTGGGGTTATAAGGCACAAAATATTGCACATGCTTTTGCGAAAAAACTGGGCCTGCTTAAAGATAAGATTCGTCCTCCTGCCACAGTCGGTAAGCCGGAAATCAAGGCGCAGGTGATTCATTTTATCAATCGACCTATGCCTAGAAAAATGCAGTCTAAAACCTCACGCGCCATGCTAGGTGTGGAAGATGACAGCATGATTCCAGTCATTCGTAATCCGAAAAAAGTCACTGAAGACTCTGAAGCGGTATTTTATTTCCCTGGCTGCGGCTCTGAACGCTTGTTTTCAAACGTGGGGCTAGCGACACAAGCGATGCTGTATGAAGTCGGCGCAATCACCGTATTGCCGCCTGGGTACTTGTGCTGTGGCTACCCGCAAACATCAGCAGGCAACCATGATAAAGGTCAGGAAATCACTGCGGATAATCGCGTATTGTTCCACCGTGTTGCTAATACCTTGAATTATTTGGATATTAAAACGGTAATCGTGTCTTGCGGTACGTGTATGGATCAACTGCAAAAATACGAATTTGAGAAAATATTCCCAGGTTGTAGGCTGTTAGATATTCACGAGTACCTAATGGAAAAAGACATGCGTTTGCAAACGGTGACAGGTACACGCTATATGTATCACGACCCATGCCATACGCCCATGAAAACCTATAAGCCATTAGAAGTCACTAATAAGTTGATGGGGCAAGACGTGCAGCTGAGCGACCGTTGTTGTGGTGAAAGTGGTACTTTCGCTGCTGCTCGACCTGACATTGCCACGCAAGTTAAATTCCGCAAGCAAGAGGAGCTGGAAAAAGGCATGAATAAAATGGGCTTAACGGTTGGTAAACCTGAAGAGCAGGTAAAAATACTCACCAGTTGTCCAAGTTGTCTGCAAGGTTTAGCGCGTTATGGCGACGACACGGGTATTGAAGCGGATTACATCGTTGTTGAAATGGCGAAGCATATTCTGGGTGAAAACTGGATGGAAGAATATGTGGAAAGAGTGAACAATGGTGGGATTGAGAAGGTGTTGTTGTAATACTGAGAGCAGATTGAAATGGCTTGATGACGGAAATTATCATCATTATGGCCATTACTTTTTGTTCTTATTTCAGAGTTAACTAACTTTAAGCGTGAGGGATGCACTAATCGACGTTAATCAAAAGTGCGTGACATGAATAAGTTAATCCTCTCTTTACTCTTATTATTTCAAAGCTCTTTAACATTAGCGGCAACTGAAAATGGTCGCTGGCATGCTGGTATTGGGGATGCGACTATCTTTGGATGGATAACCGTTGCGTTTTATTTACTGGCTGTTGCGCGTTGTGTAGTAAAGGCAAAGGCTTCTAAAAAGTTTGGCGGTAATTATCAGTTTTGGTTGTATTTGGCTGTTTTCTTGCTATTTTTAGGGCTCAATAAACAACTGGATTTGCAAAGTTGGTTTACTGAAACGCTTAAAGATAGCGCGCAGGCACATGGTTGGTATGAGCATAGAAGGCCTGTGCAAGTGGCTTTTATAGTGGCGCTAGGTTTCGGCATGCTGATTGCGCTAATCTCTTTTAGATTATTTTTAGCAAATACATGGCGCAACTATAAACTCACTTGGGTGGGAATTATTTTGCTTTGCACATATATTTTAATACGTGCCGCATCATTTCATCATGTTGATTTGCTTATCCATTCTGAGATTTTAGGATTGAGCATAAACGTGCTTATGGAAATTGGTGCGATTCTGCTGATTATCGTTGGGACATATTTCAATAAGAAACCAAGTGGCTTGTTGCTTGCCGACACGATTTCAGTACGTGATTATGTTGAAATCGAAAAAGAAGGCGATATCGTCAGATGCCCGCAGTGTGGCACTCAGCCACTGTCAAAGACGCGCGATGATCGTTTATTTAAATGCCGTTCGTGCGGCTTTAAATATACAGTGCATGTGATTGGTGTTTAGCGCTGTCTAGAATCGATTTAACTCACGTAAAATAGCGATTATGAATTACTACCAACTTGCAAAACCTTTACTGTTTCAGTTTGATGCGGAAATCGCTCACGATATCACTTTAAAAAGCCTTAAGTACGCTGAAAAATCCGGATTGTTGGCACTTTATCCAAAGCCGCCTGTTTGTCAGTCAAGACAAGTAATGGGATTAAGCTTCCCTAATCCAGTTGGCCTTGCAGCGGGTTTGGATAAGAATGGTGCGGTTATCGATGGCATGGCTGCATTGGGCTTCGGCTTTGTTGAGGTGGGCACTGTTACACCACGTGCACAACCAGGCAATCTTAAGCCGCGTTTATTCCGAGTGAAAGAAGCGCAGGGTGTGATTAATCGCTTTGGCTTTAACAATCTGGGTGTCGATAATTTAATCGAGAATGTAAAATCGGCTCAATATAAAGGTGTGCTGGGCATTAATATCGGTAAAAACTTTGATACACCCATGGAAAACGCAGTAGATGATTATTTAATTTGCATGAAAAAAGTGTACGAACATGCCAGTTACATCACAGTAAATATATCGTCACCCAACACTAAAAACTTACGTGCCCTGCAAGAGAAAGAGGCGTTATCCAGTTTGCTTGCCAGTTTGAAATCGGAGCAAAATAAATTAGCACAGCAACACGGTAAATATGTGCCAATCACTTTAAAAATCGCGCCGGATTTAACCCAGGAACAAGTGGTTGAAATTGCCGATTTACTAATGCAACACCAGATTGATGGCGTGATTGCCACAAATACGACGCTGGCGCGTGATGTAGTAAAAGGTATGAAAAATGGCGATGAAACAGGTGGATTGTCGGGCGCACCAGTGCGTAATCAATCAACGATTGTGATTCAGCAACTTTCAAAACAATTGCAAAATGCGCTACCGATTATTGGCGTGGGCGGTATATTAAGCGGCGCAGATGCCGTTGAAAAAATTGCTGCAGGTGCGGATTTGGTACAAGTATATAGCGGGCTGATTTATCAAGGGCCTAAGCTGGTGCGTGATATTTGCACAGCATTAGGTTAATTCAATCGTAGACTTAACCCTATTTTTTAGGCATAAATAGGGTTAAGTTATTAGAGTTTGTATGCTTCCAATTTTATATTCCTATCGTCGTTGTCCTTACGCCATGCGCGCCAGACTGGCGATTAACGTGGTCGACATTACAGTTGAAATACGCGAAATATCATTGCGTGACAAGCCAGCTCATTTATTACAGGTATCGCCAAAAGGCACCGTGCCCGTGTTGATATTGCAAAATGATATCGTGATTGAACAAAGCTTAGACATTATGTTTTGGGCTTTACAGCAATACGATCCGCAAGATTGGCTGGATGCCGATTTTGGCAAAATGCAGACATTAATCACTGAGAACGACACGCATTTTAAACAAGTGCTGGACCGCTATAAATATCCTGAACGCCATCCGCAATTGACACAGACGCATTATCGCCAGCAGGGCGAGATATTTTTACAGCGGCTAGAGGTGTTACTTAATCAACATATTTATTTGCTTAAAGATACTGCCAGTCTGGCTGATATGGCGATTTTTCCATTCGTACGCCAGTTTGCGGCGGTCGATTTAACTTGGTTTGAATCGTCAAAATACCCGAAATTGCAAAATTGGCTTAATGCTTTAACGCACTCAGTGTTATTTGAACGCGTGATGGAAAAACAGCCAACCTATCTTGCATAAGTTGGCTGTTGATAATGCCTATTAAATTTTAATCCGCCGTTGCCAGCAATTCATCACGTGATTGGTTATCTTTGCTAAAAACCAGTTTTACTTGGTCTTTGTCATCGATATCGACATGCACGACTCCGCCATTTGCCAATTTCCCAAATAGTAATTCGTCTGCCAAGGCTTTACGAATCGTATCCTGAATCAAACGCGCCATCGGGCGTGCGCCCATTTGCGGGTCAAAACCTTTTTTACCTAGATAGGTTTTAAGCGCATCGCTAAATGTGACATCCACTTTTTTCTCATGCAATTGGTCTTCTAATTGCATCAAGAATTTATCCACCACACGGATGATAATATCTTGCGTCAGGCTGCCAAATGACACGGTTGCATCTAAACGATTGCGGAACTCTGGTGAGAATAGGCGTTTAATATCCACTTGCTCATCACCAGCTTCTTTGGAATTGGTAAATCCAATACTTGATTTAGCCAGATTCTCAGCGCCTGCATTCGTCGTCATGATAATCGTGACATTTCTAAAGTCCGCTTTTCGACCATTATTGTCAGTCAAAGTACCGTGATCCATCACCTGCAACAGAATATTGAAAATATCTGGATGCGCTTTTTCAATCTCATCTAACAATAGAACGCTGTAAGGCTGTTTGGTGATTGCTTCGGTCATCAAGCCGCCTTGCTCAAAGCCAACGTAGCCAGGAGGCGCACCAATCAAGCGACTCACCGCATGGCGTTCCATGTATTCACTCATATCGAAGCGAATCAATTCAACGCCCATGATATAAGCCAACTGTTTGGCAACTTCGGTTTTACCCACACCAGTTGGACCGCTGAATAAGAAGCTACCGATCGGTTTGTTGCTTTGACCCAAGCCGCTACGTGCCATTTTGACTGCTGATGTCAGCGCTTCAATCGCTTTATCCTGGCCAAAAACTACTGCTTTTAAATCGCGTTCCAATGTTTTAAGTGCATTGCGGTCATCGCTGGAGATATTTTTGGGCGGAATGCGTGCAATTTTAGCCACGATGTCCTCAATCTCTTTATTGCCAATGACTTTTTCTGCTTGTTCTTAGGCAAGATGCGTTGCGCGGCACCTGCCTCATCAATCACATCGATTGCTTTGTCTGGCAAATGGCGGTCATTAATGTATTTGGCAGCTAGCTCAGCCGCTGTAGTTAACGCACCAGCACTGTATTTCACGCTATGATGTTCTTCAAAACGAGATTTCAAGCCTTTTAAGATTTCAATCGTTTCAGCGATACTTGGTTCAACCACATCTACTTTCTGGAAACGGCGTGATAAAGCATGATCTTTTTCAAAGATGCCACGATACTCCTGATAAGTGGTCGCGCCGATGCATTTGAGTGTGCCGTTTGAAAGTGCTGGTTTAAGCAAATTAGAAGCGTCTAACGTGCCGCCGCTGGCTGCTCCTGCGCCGATTAAGGTATGAATTTCGTCAATAAATAGAATTGCATCCGGTTTTTCAGCCAGTTGTTTCATGACGGCTTTTAAGCGTTGCTCGAAATCACCACGGTATTTGGTGCCAGCCAATAGCGCACCCATATCCAATGAGTACACCGTTGCATTCGCCAATACATCCGGGATTTCTTTTTCAACGATGCGACGTGCCAAACCCTCTGCAATCGCAGTTTTACCTACACCGGCTTCACCAACAAGTAGGGGGTTGTTTTTACGGCGACGGCATAGTGTTTGAATCACGCGTTCAATTTCTGGACCACGACCGATAAGCGGGTCAATTTTGCCAGCCAATACTTGAGAGTTTAAATTAAGGGTGAAGCTTTCAAGCGCGCCATTAGGTGCAGCTTCGGCATCGGCATCGGTTTCGGTTCCTTCAGGTTTCGCATCACCTTCTGGCACTTTAGCCACGCCATGCGAAATAAAGTTAACCACATCTAAACGGGTAATACCTTGTTGGTGCAGGAAAAATACCGCATGTGAATCTTTTTCACCAAAGATCGCTACCAGCACGTTAGCGCCAGTGACTTCTTTTTTGCCTGATGATTGCACATGCAGCATGGCGCGTTGGATGACGCGTTGAAAGCCGAGCGTTGGCTGTGTATCGACTTCTTCTGTGCCATTAACAGTCGGCGTGTGTTCTTCAATGTAATGATTCAGCTCGGTACGCAGTACATCAAACTTTGCGCCACACGCACGCAGCACTTCTGCTGCAGTAGGATTATCAATCATTGCTAGCAGTAAATGCTCAACCGTAATGAGTTCATGACGCTTTTGTCTTGCGTCCATGAATGCCATGTGCAAACTTACTTCAAGTTCTTGCGCGATCATTTTGTACCAACTTTCATTTACTTTTACATTCTCTGCCAGCATCCGCTGGTGCTTTTACATTTCTCACTACCTAGGCTGGCTCTGTTACACACTGCAAGGGATGTTGCGATTCTTGAGCATGCGTTAAAACCTGTTTCATTTTGGTTTCCGCGATATCTTGCGGATAAACACCACAGACTCCAATGCCTTCCGTATGTACTTTGAGCATAATTTGCGTCGCTTGTTCACGGCTTTTGTTAAAAAAACGTTCAATCGTTTCTACAACAAACTCCATTGGCGTGTAGTCGTCATTTAACAGCAACACTTTGTACATCGCAGGCAGTTTTGGCTTAACTGCACTGGGTTTAATTGCAAGGTCTTGGTTTGGGTTTGTGTTAGCCATGTGCTACTTTGTTAATTACTTAATACTATTTTGAGCCGACTACAGAAAATTTCAAGCCCAATATGAGTAGGGATATAGAGATTAAATCCAATTAAGGGAAGATTTTGACGCTTTTAACGATCCTATCTTGCGTCTGCATGATTTCAAGCGTGTGACCATTAATTCTAAAACTGGTGCCAGGTTCAGGAATATCTTCAAAATGTTCCAGTATCAAGCCGTTAAGTGTGCGTGGCCCATCTAGCGGTAAATTAATATTGAGTTTTTTATTTAAATTACGTAATGCACTGCTGCCGTCAACCAGCCAGCTACCATCAGTTTCTTGGCGATAGCTGCCAACACGACTGGGTGACTGGGTAGTAAAGTCGCCAATCACCTCTTCTAAAATATCTTCCAGCGTAACTAAACCTTTAAACTCACCGTATTCATCTACCACTAAAGCAATGCGTTCCTGATTTTCTTGAAATTGCTGAATTTGCGTATAAAGCGGCGTACCAGAAGGAATGAAGTAAGGTTCGCTGATAATTTCACGTAAGGTTTCTTTGCTAATCTCTGCATCCTGCTGATAACTGCGCAGATTAATTACTTTGCGTATATGAATAATGCCAATAATTTCCTCGTTGTCACCTTCGCGCGCAGGGAGGCGCGTGTGGTGGCTGTTTGAAATGCGCTGCAGAATATCATCAATCGGCGCGTCAAAATCAATTACTTCAACCATTGTATGCGCGGTCATCACGTCATCTACCGTGATTTTTTCCAGATCAAACAAGTTAAGTAAAATGGTTCGGTGCTTTTTAGGCATAAAATGTCCGGCATCCGTCACAATGCTGCGTAATTCATCCATGGTGAGCGATTGCGAGCGCTCACTAAAGTTGATATTCACTCTTAATAGCTTAAGCAAACCTTCAACAAATAGATTGATAAACCAAACGGCGGGGTACAACAGTTTTAAAAGTGGATACAGAACATAGCTGCATAAAATGCCGAGCTTTTCCGGGTATGCGGCCGCGATTACTTTTGGAGATATTTCGCTGAAGACTAGTATGGCGAAAGTCACGGATAGCGTGCCTGTCATCAATATCCATTCGCCTTCACCAAACAGTTCCACAGTGATAATGGCGACAAGTGTTGCCGATGCGGCATTCGCAAAGTTGTTGCACAACAGAATCACACCAAGTAGTTTGTCAGTTTTGGCGAGTAAGCTGCTAGCTAATCGTGCACCACGGTTACCTTCTTTAACCAAATGCCGCAGCCGATAACGGTTGAGCGACATTAAGCTGGTTTCAGCAACAGAGAAAAAGCCAGAAATAAGCAGAAGCAAGGCTAGAACGCCAAGCTGATAGGGAATCGGAATATTATCCAAGTAGCGTTAGATCAAAAAATAAACAGGTAGTCAGTTTACCTGTTTATTTATTTAAAAATCAAGAGGTTAAGATTTTTTTGTGAGTTGGTTCCGGTTTGAATAGATGTTTTGATGAATGTATTTAATTAAGATAGTGCTTCTGCGGTGTTATCAGAATCCTTTTTATTAGCATCTTTTTTCTCAGTGTCACCAATTAAGTTAGCGCGACTTACCCCTAAATACATCGCAACCGGGCAAGCAACCAATACAGAAGAATAGATACCGAATAGGATACCAATAGTGAGTGCTAGTGCAAAGTTATGCAGCACTTCGCCACCGAATAACAACATTGAACCGACCATGGTTTGTGTCATCAAGTGAGTAATCACTGTGCGTGACATCGTACGTGTGATTGCGTTATCAATCACTTGCACCACGCTGGCTTTACGCATTTTGCGGAAATTCTCGCGCACGCGGTCAAATACTACAACTGATTCATTCACTGAATAACCTAAAACTGCCAGAATCGCAGCGAGCACGGTTAAGTTAAATTCCCACTGGAAAAAGGCAAAGAAGCCTAAAATAATCACCACGTCATGCATATTGGCGATAATTGCCGCTACCGCGAAACGCCATTCAAAGCGTATCGCCAAGTAAGCCATAATGCCTGCGCAAACCAGTAATAGTGCTAATCCGCCGCTTGCATATAGTTCGTCGCCGACTTGCGAGCCAACTGATTCCACGCGACGCACTTCGGCAGATGAATCTGCTGTTTGTAAAGCTTTTGTGACCGTTTCAGATAATTGTGCAATCGACATGTCTTTTTTAAGTGGTAGGCGAATCAACACATCGTGGCTGGTACCAAAATTTTGGACAGTGACATCCTTTAAGCCGATTGAGTCGACTGCTTTACGGATGCTATCGATATTTGCAGATTGCGGATAATTCACTTCCATCACCGTGCCGCCAGTGAAGTCAACGCCGTAATGCAGGCCTTTAGACCAAAGAAAAAATATCGCCACAAAAAAAGTGATGAGCGAGACAGCCGTGGTTAAACGGCCATAACTCATGAATGGGATGTCTTTTTTAATTCTGAAAAATTCCATAATCCATACTCTATATAAAATTAGCTGCTAAATTGCTAAGGTTAAATTCTTAGCAAATTGAAATTTAATCGAAGTTTAACCTTTATAAATCTGGCCGATTGAAAGGTTGGTCACTTTACGGCGGTAGCCATAAATCAGATTCACAATCGCACGCGACACTAGAACTGCGGTAAACATAGACGTTAATATGCCCAACACGTGTACTACGGCGAATCCTTTAATTGGGCCTGTACCAAACATAAACAAGGCAAAACCAGCAATCAGTGTTGTCACGTTGGAGTCTAGAATCGTGTCAAATGCTCTGTCGTAGCCTGCATGAATACTGGCTTGTGGCGTGTTGCCATTGCGTAACTCTTCACGAACCCGTTCGTTAATCAGTACGTTCGCGTCAATCGCCATACCCAGAGCCAACGCAATCGCCGCTAAACCTGGCAGGGTGAGTGTCGCTTGTAACATCGAAAGCAGAGCGACCAGTAACAGCAGGTTAATACCCAGCGCTAATACAGAAACGCCACCAAAAACCATGTAGTAAATCATCATCATCACCGCGATTGCAGCAAAACCCCACAGTGTAGAATGTACGCCACGTTTGATGTTTTCTTCACCCATGCTTGGGCCAACGGTACGTTCTTCAATGATTTCCATTGGTGCGGCAAGCGCGCCAGCACGTAGCAACAGTGCAACATCGGTGGCTTCCTGCGTATTACTCATGCCGGAAATCTGCACACGGCCGCCGCCGATTTCTTCGTTAATCACTGGCGCAGTAATCACTTCAGTATTGCCTTTTTCAATCAGCAAAATCGCCATGCGCTTGCCCACGTTGTCGCGAGTGACATTTTTAAATATACCAGCACCGCGACCATCTAACGTGACATTCACAATTGCGCCGCCAGTTTGATTGTTAACACCCGGGCCAGCATCAGTAATACGATCGCCGGTTAACACCACATTCTTTTTAACTAGAATTGGATTACCTTCACGGTCTTTATACACTTCGTCACCAAAAGGCACTTGGCCTTTGAGAGCAGCTTCAAGCGTTGCCATGTCTTTTTTTATCTTCATCCACCATGCGAATTTCAAGCGTTGCAGTACGGCCTAAAATTTCCTTGGCTTTTGCAGTATCCTGAACGCCTGGTAGTTGCACAACAATGCGGTCAAGACCTTGCTGTTGCACAATTGGCTCAGCTACGCCTAACTCATTGATACGGTTATGCAATGTTTGCAGGTTTTGTTTGAGTGCGAATTCCTGAATTTTCTTTTTCGCGGCTTCACCAATGGTGGCTGTTAATACTTGTTCTTTGCCATCAGTTGAATCATTCAGCGTTAAGTCGGGGAAGTCTTTGCTTAGTACTTTACGTGCGGCATCTAAATCTTTTTTATCGCTAAAGCGCACCTGGACTTTTTGGCCTTCGCGCGCGATACCGAAGTAATTTACTTTTTCGCGGCGTAGCGCTGTGCGGAAATCGCCCACGCTGCTTTCGGCTGATTTATCCAATGCCGCTTTCATATCCACTTGCAGCAGAAAATGCACACCGCCACGTAAATCCAAACCCAGATACATGGGTTTTGCGCCAATGCCTAATAACCAGTTTGGTGTTTGGGATAGTAAATTCAACGCAACTGTGTAATCTTTACCTAGGCTAGCGATTAATTTATCTTTTGCTTTAATTTGCGCCTCAGGATCCGCAAAACGCACTTTCACACCGCTTGCATCCAGGTAAATACCATTAAACGGCACATTCGCTAATTTCAGCGTCGCTTCTACTTTGCTTAATAAAGCTGCGTCGGCCTTAAGCGATGTTTTCGCCGGACTAACCTGTACAGCAGGCGATTCACCAAAAAAGTTAGGTATGGTATATAGCAAGCCAATCAGAATGACAACGGCAATTAGAATGTATTTCCAGGTAGGGTAGCGGTTCATAAGTGCGGCTCAAAAATACTAAATTGCTGATTTAATTCAGAAGCAAATTTTAGTTTAAATAAAGATGTTAGTTTAAAAAGTTAATGGTTTTTTTAAGGGGTAAATTTTAAGCAAACTTGCTAGCTGAAAATCCAGCTAGCGCTCAAATGTTTCTTAAATACCTTTAATCGTACCCGGCGGCAACAAAGTTTGCACCGCATGTTTTTGTACATTAATCGTAGTATTCGCAGCAATTTCAATGCTCAAAAAGCTATCGCCCACTTTGGTGATTTTGCCAATCACGCCGCCAGTAGTCGCCACTTCGTCGCCCGCTTTAAGTGCTTCAATCATAGCTTTTTGCTGTTTAGCCTGTTTCATTTGCTGGCGAATCAGCATAAAGTAAAACAAGACAAAAATAATTAAAATAGGCAAGAAGCTCACTAAATCACCACCTGGTGCGGCAGGAGCTGCGTGTGCGTTACTGATAAATAGGTTGTTTAACATACGAAATAACTTTCAAATAATTTTTTAACTGTGCGATTTTAGCACAGACTGTTCAGCTTGAGAGGCGTGCGCGGTTTGCTGCAAATTCTGACTTAAATGCTTCAAATTTTCCTGTTTCAATCGCGCCACGCATGCCTTGCATTAATACTTGGTAATAGTGCAAATTGTGGATGGTGTTTAAGCGTGCGCCTAAGATTTCGCCCACTTTATGCAGGTGATGCAAATAAGCACGCGTAAAGTTGCGACAGGTATAGCATGCACAATCGGCATCTAGCGGCTGCGTGTCCTGTTTATAAAACGCATTCTTGATTTTAATATCGCCATATTGCGTAAATAACCAGCCATTGCGTGCGTTGCGGGTAGGCATTACGCAATCGAACATATCGACACCTTGTGAAACAGCAGCAACTAAATCTTCTGGCGTGCCGACGCCCATTAAATAGCGTGGTTTATTTTGCGGCATTTTTGGGGCAGTGTGCGCCAAGATGCGCAACATATCCTCTTTTGGTTCGCCAACAGAAAGTCCGCCAATCGCAAAGCCGTCAAAATCAATATCGACTAAACCGTTTAATGAAACGTCACGTAAATCTTCAAACATTCCGCCCTGAATAATGCCAAATAGCGCATTTGTGTGATTGCTCACGCTTGCGGCGTTGGCTGCGTCTTCAACAGCTGGTCGTGCTTTATGTACTGCCTGCGCTGTTTCATCCTTGCCGCCTTGCATGCGCATCGCTTCGTCTATCGTGATTCCTTGTAATTTATCAAAAGCATCCTTACTACGTTTTGCCCAGCGCAAACTTAACTGCATGGAGTCACTCGCTTCTTTATGCGTGGCGGGGTAGGGCGTACATTCGTCAAAAATCATGACAATATCTGAGTTAAGTACCTTTTGAATGCGCATGGATTCTTCGGGTGTTAAAAAACACGTATCGCCGTTGATGGGCGATTTAAATTTAACGCCTTCTTCTGAGATTTTGCGCATTGCGCCCAAACTCCACACTTGAAAACCGCCAGAGTCGGTGAGAATCGGCTTATCCCAACCCATAAATTTATGCAAGCCGCCATGCGCGGCAATCACTTCTAGGCCAGGGCGTAGCCACAGGTGAAAAGTATTGCCGAGCACGATATGTGCATCGATTTCGGCTAGTTCTAAAGGTGACATGGCTTTAACCGTGCCATAAGTGCCAACGGGCATAAACGCAGGTGTTTGCACATCGCCGTGCGCCAAACTGACTGTACCACGACGCGCGAGACCGTCGGTTTTGTGAAGGGTGAATTGCATATTTGAACCTAAATTGAGG